>CAACVD010001559.1_pt1 | contig 10985 bp, 17 predicted proteins | sample 2381771 | NCBI WGS metagenome assembly CAACVD01 (sample SAMEA5211965, study PRJEB30684) | marine metagenome | biome: Marine; feature: Epipelagic; material: Water | collected 2015-10-15 | depth 15 m | reverse complement strand
ATTTTTGAATAAATAAACAAAATACTTTTTCTTCAGTAGCATCAATGTTATCTTTGATTTTTACTTCAGATCCTAATATTTCTTTAAATAAATTTTTTAGATCATTCCCCCAAGGATCATTTATATCTTTTTTTGACATATTATACTTCTTCTACGTTAAATAACTCTAAAAAATGTTCAATACTTAATTTCTTTTTAGCTGCAGCTTTTTCAATTGCTTTGTGTTTTGTATTAGCTTTAATTTTTCCAACTGCTTCTTTAGATGAATCTGATTTAGAATAATACTTATACTGATTCATAATTTATCTATCAATTTTTTAATTTGATTACACTTTTCAAAATTTTCGTCTTTAACATATGAATCCATAACTTTATCTAATACGCTTTTAAAGTTTTTTCTTTCTAGTTCTATAATTAAAGACAAATTAAATATATTAAAAATTTCTATCTTTTCCAAATTATTTTCTAAGGCAAACTCTATTTCCTCTAATGTACGTTTTAATATAAATGATTTGAATTGATCACTTGAAGCTAATTCATCTAAATCCTTTTTAGTATTATAAGTAATTTCTATTGGAGTTACCTCTCTCTCTTTATCTTTATTCATAGTAAGGTGTATTTGAGGGTTCATGTTATAAATATTTTAAAAAATATCTCTATAAAAATTATTATTAGGAATCATTATGTTATTTATGTCATTTGCTATCTTTTTAAAATAATCTTGTCTATCTTTCCCACTAACTGGGAAACTAACTGTTAGGTTATTTTCTCTAATATATGCTATATAAAGACATTCAATGTGATCTTTTAATATGTCTTCTTTTTTATTAATTTGGATCCAAGCTTGCAGCCTCCATAAATAATCAGTATCCCCTGCAAATTTAGTATTATCAAAATATCCTATAGTATCAAAAGCTTTTCTAGTGTAGAACGCAATACCATCACAGGAGTGTATTCTTGGTTTTCCATTTTCAATGTCTACTTCCCCTGTTGAATAATGAACTCTCGCAGCTGTGGTTTTTGATCCTATCACTTTTGGATTATTTTTAAAAAATTTAACAATTTTCTCAAACCTTTCAACATCGGATACATCATCTCCATCATGGATAGTGAAATAATCCCATTCTTTATCTGCAAACTGTTCTAATCCTCTATTTCGTGTGTAGTAACATCCTTTATTTTTATCATTTTTTAATACAGTTACATTGTTTAAATATTCATATGATTTTGCTATTTTGTATGAATTATCAGTAGAACAATCATCAATTAAAACTAATTCAAAATTTTTATAGGTTTGTTGGAGAACACTTTCAATTGCACCTTCTAAATATTTTTCTACATTATATATAGGGATTATAACTAATATTTTTTTCTTATCCATTTTTAACTGTTTTCCAACCTTTTTTAATTTGTTCTTTAACTATATAATTTCTTAATGATGTGTGGTTTGTTTTTTTAAATGAGGCTTTATTATCATCACCAAATTCTCTTACTGTACTCCCCCATATTTCTTTATTATTAATGGGATGAGGTGGAACTATAGTTTTAATATTTCCATATTTTTGACATAAATAAGAAAATTGCATATCTTCCCCATTATCCCAGGAAATAGGTTCTTCATACCACATATACTTTAACCACTCTTTCTTTAAAAACCAAGCATGACCTACTAAGTCAACCTCATAAGGTTCTTCATTATTAATCCCATGTGCCCAACCTACTTTATAATGGTCTTGATAATTGTCAGAATTTACTACAACTCCTGAACATCCTAATATTCCTGGGTTAGTTTCCATTGTTTTTAAACAACTTTCAAACCATTTGGGACCTGGGATTGTATCATCATCAAAAAAAGCTACATATTCTGTTTGAGCTAATAAAGCAAAAGCAAATCTACCGTGAAATTTAAAATTATGATTGTTTGTTGATACTCTTACTCCTAAATCAGATAAATCATACTGAGGTTCATTCTCGGGTTTATTATACCACACCCAAATATCATTTGGTTTTATTGATTGGTTTTGTATGGATTCTATTTGTTTTTTTAAATATTTAGGTCGTTTATAACAATTCAATATTACTGTGATCATATTATGTTTTTTATTTTAAAACTAGATTTACCATCTCCATAGGGACACGGCATATTAATATAACAATCCTTTATTAATCTCCCAAATTTATTTTTTAATTCATCAGGAGAAGGACATAAATGTAAATGTCCTGTTTCTATAGCTTCAGGACGCTCAGTTGTTTCCCTACATACTATAACTTTTTTATTAAAAAAACTACCTTCTTCTTGTAAACCCCCACTATCACTAATAACTAACTTACATTTAACTAAAATATCTAATAACTCAGGATGGGATAAGGGTTTTATTACATTTACATTATTAAGTAAATGTTTGTGTTTTTGGACATTTGGGTTTGGATGTATAGGTAAGATAAATTCTAAATTAGAATTATTTTTAGCTAAACTATTTACCTCAGTAAACCATTTATCCATTTGATAGTGATTTTCTCTTCTATGTAGTGTTACTAATACTTTATTAGTATACTCGCATTTATCTTTATAAGATAATAAGTTATCTAATACTGTATTCCCTACTATATGACATTCTCCTTTTATTTTTTCATTTACTAGATTTTCTTTAGATAATTCTGTGGGACAAAAATTAATATCTGCTAATCTAGCTATCATTTGTCTATAACCTTCTTCAGGATAGGGGTGATCTAAATTGTAACTCCTAAGACCTGCTTCTAAATAATAAATTTTCTTTTTTCTATTAAAAGCCGCTACAGCACAGGCAAAAGCAGATGCCGTATCTCCTTGTACTAATACTGAATCAAATTCCCCTTCTGGAAATTGGAGAAGACAATCACTAATTAATTGGTCTAATCTATTAGAATTATTTCCAATAATTATTTTATAGTCTACTAGAATATTTTTAAGTAAATCCGGGTGTTGACCTGTAAATAAAAGTTGATAGTTATCTAATACTTTTACTAAAGGTCTAATTTTAAGCCATTCTGGGCGGGTTCCAAAACAAAGTAATATCATATTGTTATTCAATTTCTAAAATTAATCTTTTCAACTCAGGTTTAAAAGGAGGGGTTACATAAAAATAATTTTTTAATCTTTTGGACGTTACTTGAAGTATTTTTTCTTCATTAATATAAGACCAATCAACTAATTCATCTTTATATTCAAATAAATGAGCATCATCCACTATAATAAGACAAGGTTTATTATATTCTTTCATAATACATTTTAACTCTGTTTCTAATGGGACATCAATATCTCCTTTACCTGTATCTCCTGCAGAAAAATGTCCATCTAGGAAAAAAAGGATATTTTGGTTTTGATTAGAATTCAAAACAGATGTTAGTACAATTGAAGAATCTCCTTTTAAAATTTTTATTTTAGAGTTTTTTTCAAAACGTGCACTACTCGATTTAAAAAGTTCATCAGATATTTCAATTGAAATCAAATTATTAAATAAAGGATGAACAGCATTTAAAGTGTCTCCTTTCCACGTTCCAGTTTCTACAAACAAATCTAATTCATAATTATTTTGAGTTTGAGTTAAGATAGATTCTAATTCTTTTAAGTTTATATGCATTTTTTATTTATTAATTAAAGTAATATTATAAGTTTTTATTTAAATAAATAGCATCTATCTCAGTATTACCCCCAACTAAAGTAGAACTAACACATTTAAATTGAGAAAAAAGAGAGTCAAGTTCAGGTTTTACTATAGCATTCTGGTATAAAGGGACATTACCTATTTCGGTTGCTATAATTTTAGTAGAATTAAGATATTTTCCAAAACTTTCAAATACAATTTTTTCTGCTCCTTGAACATCTACCCAAGCTATATCTACATTGGAGATTTTATTTTTTACTAACCAATCTTCTAAATTAATACATTCAACTTCTATTTCTCTTTGAGACCAGCTTTTAGTTCTTGGATGAGAAGAAGTTTTATATAAAGAACTAGCACCTACATTTCCATTATATACTTCATAAAATTTAGTTTTTCCTTTATAAGAAGAAACAGCATAAGGAAATACTTTAATATTAGGAACATTCGAGGTATTATTTTTTGCATATATATATGAAGTGGGAATAGGTTCAAAAGCATAAATAGTAGCATTAGGAAAATATCTATTTAATTCTAAACTTTGACATCCATCTCTAGATCCTATATCTAAAATAGTTGTAACAGTTTCAAAATCAATTTTAGATTTAATAATATCAACCATAGGTTTAACTAAAATAGTTTTAAAAAAACCATCCCAATTAGAAAAAACCCCTTTATTAGCTTTAAACCTAGAAAGTTCATTTGGAGTGAAAGCATTGTTTATTATTGATTCGTTATTATACATAATTTAAAAAATTTTTATCAGAATTATAACTACTCAAATAAAGATTATTTTTTGACCAAAATAAATCATTTTCTTTATTTAAAAATCTTCCATAATAATTGATATCTTTTTTTGAGTATATTTTATTAATTTGTTCAGTTATGGCCTGTTCAGCATATAATGGAGTAATATTAGTAAAAGAAAAACATTGAATAAGAAGATCAACATCCCCCTCAAAAATATAATCCACATAATACCCATCTCTATGATTATGAAAAAAGGTTACATTTAATCCTTCTTTAAATAAAGAAACTAGTTTATTATAATTAGTAGGATATAAATCACTCCTAGTTTTTATCGCTCTGGTATATCCTAATTGTTTTGCTTTTTTCAGACCGTTTAATGTAGAAATTTTTTGTAAATTCACATTTCGATTACCTGTTTGAGTGGGGATTTGGGAAAAGATTACATTATCTAAACTTGAATAGTTTAATTCATCTCCTTCCCAGGTAGACCAAACTAAATTTGACCCCCATTTACTTTTTAATTGGTCATAGTGAGTAGTAGGACCTTGAATTACAACAGCCCTATTCATTTTGTGTAATCTATTATATAATCACTACAGATGCCTATTGTTTCGGTAATTGGTTCTGTATTAAATAGTTCAGGCATAACTAATATTCCTTTTTTAATAACATTTGCAGACCAAATATAATTAAAAGAAGTTAATACTCCAAGATCACTTTCATGAAAGAAAAAGTTAAAATCACTACCACTCCCCGAATTTGAAAAAAATGTTAGGGAATTTAAATCTTTACAGTGAATCCATAATTTATGTCTTCGTTGGTATAACCAATGTAGGCTAACTTCATATTGGGGTTCATCATGACCTAAATATAATTTATTATCTATAAACCTTATATCTATTTCACAATCATATTCCATATTAAGAGCCTTATCAATATAAGAAAATTTATTTTCTAATTTTGGACTTGGTCCTTTTATATTCCCTCTATGTGAAATTAAAATCATTTTAAATTATTTATGCTTTGTTTCATTTCTAATGCCCCAGCTAATGTTCCATCTTTATGACCATGAATAGCACCTCCTACATTAGCCATATAATTACTACCTACTTTATCAGTTACCATTTGTGTTAAAGATGAATTAAAACCACAACTTAAAGCAGGCATCACATTATATTCATGTAAAATATTAACTGAGTCTATTACTTCTTGTTCATCCCATTTATAATAACCCCCAATCATTCCCGCATGTATAAAATCAACACCCATCATACCTGCTAATTTACATATTACTCTCCAATCAATATGAAAATCATGGTTTTTATTTGTTAGAATTTTATCACCACTTTTTTGGAAATGAACAAATATAGGTAAATCTAATTCACGTATTGCTTTATATACTCCTAAACCACACCAAAAATTAACATGAACACCATTACCTCCTAATTCATATACTTGTTTTACTCTATCTAAAATATAAGGATAGTCTGAATGAATTGAAACACAATATATTACATTTTTATTTTTAAGATAATCCATTATTAATGGTACCCTTTCTTCAATAGGACAAAAACTAGGATCAGATAATATTTCATCTTCTTTAATAAAATTAACTCCCCCTTCAACTAACTCTTTTACCATTTCAAGTAATACTTTAGGTGTAATTCCTGTTTTTGGTTTAACAATTGATCCAAATAATGGTTTATCTTTTACACCTGTAAATTTTCTAATACCATTAATTCCAAATTTAGGCCCTAAAAAGCATTCCTTAACTGACTGAGGGAAGATAATATCTAAAACATGACATTTATTTATATCATTAATATCCATTTGCCCCCCCATTATATTAACCAACATATGAGCAATACCATCAGTTTTAAAATTAATATTAATTATAGGAAAAGCTATTTCAATTATACCTGATTTAGTTTGTAATATAGAAGGATCATCTGGAATGATAATTTTACAAGAATGATTTTCAAATAATTCATCTGTTTCCCATTGATTTCTTACTTTAGGATTACCTACACTTTGTCCTATAGATAAATTCCACGCTGCATCTTCTAATGTTGTTTTGGATTCTAAATAATATTTTACTAAAAAATATTTATCTAAATTAATATCATTTTTATTTCTTAATATCGATAACATACTTATCTTTTGTGTTTGATGGTGTCTTGAGAATTAATATTTCACAGTCTTTAATAAATTCTGGGTCTGCTATTTCATAGGGAGGGATGACAAATATATCTCCAGATTCTAATATTTGATCTTGAATTCTCATTTTTCCTTTAATTAATAAATTTATTTCTGTTCCCTCTTTATGGTAATGATAATCCCATACATCACCTTTAGGGTGTACTTTATAACATGCTTCAAATTTAGAGGTATTGTAAGCAGAAGGAGTAAAATTACCTACAAACCATCCATCTTTCATATTTTTTAACTTATATACTTTCATTATATATTTTATTTGTATATTTAATTAAATCTTCAGGTGTTCCTACAGCATTATGTTGCTCATTAGGTATATGATAAACCCCTATTTTTTTACCTAATTCTATTAAACTATTATAAGTAGGGGCTATATAAAATTCATTATTATATCTTTCATTACGATCCACCATATTTCCCGCGGAATATATAAAATCTTTTCCATGTTTCCAAAAGTGAATCCCATTTAATGAAATAGAACTTATAACTTGTTTTTCTGCTAGTTTAGTGCCAAAACCCTTTCTATTTAATTGTATATAACTATTCTTAGGAGTATCTGATGTGTAAGTTACTACAAACCCATCATGAGGGTAATTTTTAATAAATGTACTAAAAGACTTAATATCCCACCACATTATCTGGTCACAATTAGTTATAATTAAAGGTGAATCATTATTAATATATTTTTTAGCCAATAAACATGTACAGGCAGAACCTTTTGTTATATAATCAATTTCAATTACTTTACATCTAGGATATATAGCCTCTAAATGAGGTTTTAAACTATGACTTTTTTGAGTAACAAAGATATAATTTCCTTCAATACCTAAAGTATCCACCGCATGTTGAATCATAGGTTTACCTTCAATAGGAATTAATGGTTTTGGAACAGTATAACCAGATGTTTTAAATCTACTACCTAAACCCGCCATTGGAATTAATATATTTAAACTGTCATCTCTCATATTAAAAAGGTGTATTAACTTGAGAATCTATCCATTTATAAGTTTTTTCTATACCTTTAATTAAAGGTTGTGTAGGTTTCCACCCTATTTTTTCATTAAATAATTTATTATCAGAATTTCTTCCTTTAACCCCTAAAGGTACCTCAAAACCATATTTATCTATAAAATCTTTTCCATCTAAATTCTTTATTTTAATATTTTTTCCTGATAAATCAATCGCTATTTGAGCTAATTGATTTATAGTTACCATTTCTTCGGATCCAATATTAACAGGTCCACTAAATTTATCTTGTCTCATTAATCTTAAAACGGCTTCTACACATTCATCTACATACATAAACGATCTAGTTTGTTGGCCATCTCCCCATACTTCAATTTCATTACTACCTTCAGCTGCTTTTCTACACATTGCCGCAGGTGCTTTTTCTTTACCACCTGTCCAAGTTCCCATAGGGCCGAATATATTGTGAAAACGAGCAATTCTGCAATCTAATCCATAATTTCTACTAAAAGCCATAAATAATCTTTCACTAAATAATTTTTCCCATCCATATTCGGAATCAGGATTAGCTGGGTATGCTGATGATTCTTCACAATTAGGATTATTTGGATCTAATTGATTATGTTCAGGGTACATGCAAGCTGAAGATGAATAAAATATTCTTTTAATTGATTTTTTAGTTGCTTCATGAGCAACGTTTAAATTAACTAAAGCTGAATTATGCATGACATTTGCATCGTTATTACCTGTAAAAATATAACCAGCACCTCCCATATCGGCTGCTAACTGGTAAACTTCATCAAATGCTCCTTCTCTATCATTTTCACTTTTTTGAATAGGTGAAAACATAATTCTACTTACTACAGAAGGATCTCTTAAATCTCCACAAACATACTCATGACAAATATCATCATGGTTCCAAAATTCATGTTTTTCTTTTACATCTACTATTCTAACCCAAAATCCTTCTTCTTTAAGTCTTTTAGCTAAGTGGCCTCCGATAAATCCTCCTCCACCTAGTACTAAAGCTGTTTTTTTAATATCTCTTATATTCATTTTTCTATAGTTATAATTTTACAAGCATTTAAAGTCTCTGCTGTTATTTCAACCTTACCTTCTAATGTTTGTAATTCATTTTCAATATCAACATCATAAACTACCATATAGGTTTTACTACAATTTTTTATAATTTTTTCTACATATAAATCTCTAGTTTCTTTATCACATTCACACCAAGCATAATTACTCACTATTAAAGTATTTTTTTAATATTAAAATTATCATTAATGGTATAAGTCTGGGGAGTTATGTTAAATTTAGATAAATATTTTTTCTGTAAAGAAAGAGCTTCTGGAAGGTCAAATAGGGTAATTGAATTAAATTTATATATTGAATTTAAAATTCTAGTGAGTCCCCCATATCCTGCTCCAATTTCAATAAAATTATAATCAATTAAATCCCCAAATTTGTAAAAAATATCTCCAGCAAATTTTATATATCGAAGAGTTGTAGGGTTTATATCTCCAATACTTTCATAAGCATATATGTGAGGGTTTCCTACTGTGTCATTTTTTTTAAATTCTTCTAAATTTTTAACTAAAAAATCATTGTAGTTAGTTTTAGTATAATTTAAGTAAGTTTGCCCCCCTTGTTTTGTAATATGTTCTAATATTGTAGTATAATCTTTTCCGCTCTGTCTAAAATTATTAAATCTATCTTCAGAAGATAAAAAACTATTTATAGAATTTGTATAAGCTTTAGCGGTGTCTGTTTTGGTTCTCCATCCTAAAAATTCATTCATTGTATTTATTTTTTATAGTTAAAATATTCCCCTAAGGGTTGGGTTAATTTTATTTTTTATTAATAAGGGTTGTAATTCTTTTTTATATTCTTTAAAATTCCACTTACCCTTAATTACAGCCGTGGCAATATAGGGGTAAATAGAACTATCATAATGATTCCCCCCTCTTTTAGGTTCATTATCATAATAATATAAACCTTCTATTGGGAGATTAAAACAAGCTTTTTCATAAACTTCACTTTCAAACCATTTTTCTTGTTTAGTTGTCTCATATAATTTTATAAATTTATCTTTTTTCCATAAAGTAGCTTGCATTGAATATAAAGGAAATGATTTAAGCCCTACTTCATATAAATTAGGTCCTATTTCTTGATTAGAAAGGTTTATGCCACTTTTTATTAATCTAACAAATGAATACCTTGGATTTAACTCTAATACTTTTTGTAAATATAAAAGTTTATCTATATCTACATCATTATACAATATAAAGTCTTCTTGATTGTATATAAAATAATCATCTGGAATTTGGGGTAAATGATTAACCCAATGCTTATAATAAGGGTCATCATCATTGTAAATATATTCCCCCTCATAGTCTGAGATAATATGTAAAGGGAGGTTACAATGTTTAGTATGTTGGGATCTGAATATTTTTAACACATCCTTGCAATTACTATGGCTATATACTATATTTACCATACGCAAGTTTTATTTAAAGTAGACCCCCCACTTAAATACCCTCTAGTATATCCTAATTGTAATAAAGGATCTAATGTAGAACCTATATCTAAATAAGTGTTATTAGGAAAGTTTTTAAACAATTTATAGACTAAAATATTACCAAAAGGACCAGCGCAAAATAAAAATAATTTATTTTTTATTTGGTTTTCTTTAACCCATAACATTAATTCTTCTATTAAAGAAAAATCATTTTTATAAGCATTCGTACCTACCCTAAAATCTTTGATTACATTAAAAGGTAAATTGTTTAATTTAGCTTTATGGTTGCATACTAATATTACTTCATAATTAGAATAGAGAGGGATGATTGATTTTACATAGTAGGGATAATTAGAGTTAACAAATATATTAGCCCATGTAAGATTACTTTCTTTTTGATAAGAATTTTCTTTCATCCAGTTAAAACTTTCATCTCCCATACAACACTTACATCCTATACCTACATAATAATTAGGGTGTTGAAATTGAAATGATTCTATTAGTTGATTTCTAGGGAAAATATCTGTAGTATCATTAGGATCATATTTAAATTCACCATTTGCTTTAGAAAGAATATCAATATGCTGACCTGCTAATATTTTGAATTCACCATCAGCATATTTACTAAAAGCAAAATGTTTTTTCTTTTTTAATAAATCACAAAAATATTCTAAGTCTTTAGAAAAATCTTTATCTCTCATTATATGTGTCGTAAAATTTATTTTGTTTTTCTTGTCTTTCTATTGTTTTTGGATGTTGTAAAGCTAATTCAAAATTTTGAGGAAGTGGGGCATAAGTTTTAAACCCATCTAATTTTTCATGTACCTTATTAATCCATTTAATTTCTGTATATTTTGCCTATGAAAATAAGTTATGCAATACCTGTCTGTAAT
>CAACVD010001558.1_pt1 | contig 10987 bp, 16 predicted proteins | sample 2381771 | NCBI WGS metagenome assembly CAACVD01 (sample SAMEA5211965, study PRJEB30684) | marine metagenome | biome: Marine; feature: Epipelagic; material: Water | collected 2015-10-15 | depth 15 m | reverse complement strand
TTGAGTGGGCTCCTCGGGGCAGTGGTAACGGCGCTCCTTTAAATATTTACACGCCAGAAGACAAGCGGCCTCGCACTGAGCGCGGCGACGACAACAAGGACTACGTTGTCGGCAGTCAAGGCACGTATATTGATGAGACTCACCAGCACTACGTCCTGATCCTGAACGAGGACGGTACGACCACTACGGCAGTCATTGCGATGAAATCTACGCAGATGAAAAAAAGCCGAAAGTGGAACTCAACCATTGCCCAGCGCACCCTGATGGGCAAGAACGGGCCATTCACGCCACCGCGTTTCAGCCACGTCTACTTGCTGAAGACTGTCTCGGAAGAGAACAGCAAGGGTAGCTGGCATGGCTGGGACATAAGCCTTGAGGGGGTCGTAGAAGACGGCGCGCAATACCAGCAGGCCAAGGCCTTTGCCGACAGCATCATGAAAGGTGATGTAGAGGCGAAGCACACCGCAGAGGGTGACGACACGTCTGACGACGCGCCGTTCTAAGTGTTATGGGGGGCCTAGCGCCCCCTTTTTTGGTTTATAAAAATGTCTGATGCAAAAAGATTTGCGGCTATCTTTGATGGCCTTGAGCAAGCTTATGGCACGTTTGAAATCGACAGCACAAAAGCCAATGGCAAGAACACCGGTAAAGCTCGCGTAGTTCGCGAACCACGGACCACGGAGCATTTTGAACAGCATTTGGCCGGTTCCGGGGCGGGCATAGGAATTATCCCAATCAATGAAAACGACTCCTGTAAATGGGGTTGTATTGATATCGATGAATACCCGCTTGACCACACAAAGCTAGTCGAAAAGATACGCCACGGTAAGCTCCCTCTGGTAGTATGTCGCTCCAAATCTGGGGGCGCGCACTGCTTTTTATTTAGCGGTGAGTGGGTGACTGCAAAGGCGATGCAGTCAACGCTACAGCACTTGTCTAGTGGCTTAGGCTACGGCGGCAGTGAGATCTTCCCCAAACAGATAAAGTTGTTTTTAGACCGGGGGGATATCGGGAACTTCTTGAACATGCCGTATTTCGATGCGGAGGAGGGGTTGCGGTATGCCTTTAACGATGACGGTAGTGCGGCGACTCTGGAAGAATTTTTCGGGTTGTATGAAACGTACGTCCAAACGCCGGAACAACTTGAAGCACTTACCCAAGCCCCCGTTGAAAGCACAGCAATTGTGGACGGTCCGCCCTGTCTCCAAACCTTATGCGCTCAAAAAATCAGCGAAGGAGGACGAAACAACGGACTCTTCAGCATAGGCGTGTACTTACGGAAGGCATATCCCGATACGTGGCAGGATGAGATCCTTCACCACAACATGGCGTACATCGACCCGCCGTTACCTTTGAACGAAGTAAACTTAGTCGTCAAACAGCTTGAGAAGAAGGATTACGCCTATCGCTGTAACGACGCCCCCATCCAACCGTATTGCAACCGCGAACTATGTCAGACGCGCAAGTTTGGTATTGGGGCGGCTGTCAGCGACATGGCTGTTGCTAACCTCCGAAAATATAATTCCATACCACCAGTGTGGTTTTTAGATGTAAACGGCGTACCGCTTGAACTGGACACTGACGCACTTCAGAACCAAACCATCTTTCAAAAAGCCTGCATTGAACAACTTAACTTTATGCCCCAGACCATGCCCCGGCGTGGCTGGGAAGGCCGCATCAACCAGTTGATGAAGGAGATGGCAGAAACCGACGGAGCCATCATGGAGGTGTCTGAGGACGCCAGTATTAATGGTCAATTCTACGAGTACCTTGATGAGTTCTGCACCTCAACACAGAAAGCGGAAGACCGCGAAGAGATATTGCTCCGCAGACCATGGGTTGATGAAGAGAGCAACGCCGTTCATTTCAGACTAAAAGATTTTGAAAGCTTCCTGCGGAAGAACCGCTTCAGTGAGTTTAAAACCCACAAGGTGGCACAACGTTTACGGGACATAAATGGGGAATCTACCGTGTTAAAAATAAAAGGAAAGCCGACACGCGTGTGGCGCGTACCCGTGCAGGACATACCGCACGATCAATTAGAGTCCAAAAGTTTTGAAACACGGGCCACGGCTCCGTTCTAATGTTTCGCATCTTTGGGCCTCCGGGGACGGGGAAGACCACTACGTTGCTGAACATGGTGGAAAAATCATTAGAAGCAGGAATAACCCCATCCCAAGTGGGGTTTTTCGCGTTCACTAAAAAAGCGGCAAACGAGGCTAGAGATCGGGCCGCTCAACGGTTTGACTTAGATCCCGAAAAAGATCTGCCGTACTTTCGCACGATACATTCTTTGGCTTACCGGCTCATGGGTGTAAAAGAAAACCAGTTGATGAGCGGGCAAAACTACAAAGAGTTGTCGAAAGCCATAGGGTTTACACTTAATAGCTCTGGTAGCGAAGAAGACGATGTGTCGTTTAAAGCGACAGATCACCCGATTCTACAGCTAATAAACCTTGCAAAAACCAAAAAGACCGCGCTTCAGCATGAATACAACCACTCAGACGTAAACTTTACGTGGATCGAAGTCAAGTACGTGGCCGACTCTTACGAAAACTATAAGAAAGCGTTTGGTCTAATGGACTTCACCGACATGCTTTTGGCTTTCGTTGAGCAGGCCGACCACTTGATGCCCTCATTTAAGATGTCTTTCCTTGATGAAGCGCAGGACCTTTCACCGTTGCAGTGGGACATTGCTCACAAACTAGACTCCAAGTCTGAGCGGATGTTTGTAGCAGGAGATGACGACCAAGCCATTTACCGCTGGGCAGGCGCGGATGTTGATCACTTTATCAACTTGCCCGGTGGGGCGGAGGTGCTGGAGCAAAGCTATCGTGTCCCTGCGGCGATCCACACATTGGCAGAAAAAATAGCTTCACGAATACAAAACCGTTTCCCAAAGGTGTATCGCCCCCGTCAGGAGCAGGGCCAGATCTACCGTGTGCCGGACATTCGATCAATAGACATGTCTGAGGGTAGCTGGCTGATCATGGCGCAGGCGCGCTTTATGCTTTACCCAATACAAGAAGAATTAAAAAACGGCGGTTACCTATTTGAAAAACAAGAAGGTAGTCGCTCAATACCGCAAAAAATGTCACTGGCTATTAACGGCTGGGAGGGGTTGCGTAAAGGTCGTGCGGTTACGACAGGTACGGCCCAAGCAATTTACTCATACATGTCGGGAAATGGCGTCCGAGTTAAGCGGGGTCACAAAACAATCTCCGCCGACGATAACGAAATGTTTGAACTGAAAGGTCTACAAGAACATTTCGGTCTATTGGCCACAAACGAGATGATCTGGCATGAGGCAATGGATAAAATACCAGACGGGGATCGGGCCTACATCACGGCACTTCTACGCCGGGGCGAAAAATTCAACGCCAAGCCCCGCATTCGACTGTCCACGATCCACGGGACAAAGGGCGGCGAGGCACAAAACGTTGTAATTCTTCCGGATCTGACTGCGGCGGCGCTTGAGTCGTCCGGGGACGATCTTCACCGCGTCTTTTACGTGGGGGTGACGCGGGCACTGCAAAACCTCTACATCCTAGAACCAGAAGATTATTTGAGGGCTTACGCTTTATGAAGCAAAAAACAGAACTGAGTTACATATCTTGTCCAAGGTGTGCGAAACAAGCAGAAGAAATTATTAATGCGGGAGAAAATAAGCGTGTGGGTTGGTGGTGCCGAGCATGTGATTATTTTCATAAGGCAATTTTGCGCGAGCGTAAGGTGGCCTAATGACAACCGGCAAACTGCAAATGGCCATGTTCCCGCCAAAGAGCGATTGGGTTCCTCCAATGGAGTTACCTAATATCTTTGACGCCGAAGAAATCGCCATCGACGTGGAAACACGGGACCCGAATCTGAAACAGAAAGGACCCGGCTGGCCCACAAAGGATGGTGAAGTGGTGGGTTACGCCATAGCAGTGCCGGGTTGGAAATGCTACATCCCAGTAGGTCATGCAGGCGGTGGCAATCTGGACAAGCGTATTGTCAGTAAATGGCTCAAGAAGGTCTTTGAGTGTCCCGCCGACAAGATCATGCACAACGCTCAATACGATCTCGGATGGCTACGTGCCGAAGGCTTTGAAGTCAAAGGCCGCGTGATCGATACCATGATCACGGCCAGCCTGATTGATGAAAACCGCTTCAGCTATAGCCTGAACGCGCTTTGCTACGATTACCTCGGCAAGACTAAGTCCGAGAAGACCTTGGTAGAAGCCGCAAAGGAGTTTGGCGTAGACCCGAAGGGTGAGATGTGGAAGCTACCTGCCATGTACGTCGGCCCCTACGCCGAAACAGACGCAGAGATTACGCTGGAGCTTTGGAACCACTTCAAAACCCTGCTCAACCGCGAGGAACTTTGGGATGTGTGGCGGCTTGAAATTGCGCTTCTACCGCGCCTTGTAGATATGACCATGCGGGGCATTCGGGTAGACATTGACCGCGCCGAACGGACCAAGCAAATCCTAATGAAACAGGAAAAGGAGACGATCAAACAGATCAAATCCATAGCGGGGATGGGCGTTGAAATCTGGGCCGCGCAGTCTATAGCCAAGGCCTTTGACAAACTGAGCATCCCCTATCCACGCACGGAAAAAGGAGCGCCCAGCTTTACCAAATCGTTTCTGTCTGAGCATAGCCATGAGCTTGCAAAGCACATCGTTAAAGCGCGCAACCTAAACAAGACCAGTGGCTCGTTCATCGACGGCATCTTGAAATATGTCTACGACGGGAGAATCCACAGTCATATCAATCAGTTACGGTCCGACGATGGCGGTACAGTCTCGGGCCGTATCTCCATGAACTCGCCCAACCTGCAACAGATCCCGGCCCGCGACCCAGAGCTAGGCCCCATGATCCGCTCGTTGTTCCTCCCAGAAGAAGAACAACAGTGGGCGGCCATAGACTTCTCGCAACAGGAACCACGGATCTTGGTTCACTTCGCAAAGAATTATGGCAACCATAAAAACATGCCCATGGAGGGAGTAGAAAGTTTTGTGGACGGCTACCGCAACAACCCGGACATGGATTTTCACAGCATGGTCAGTGAAATGGCGGGCATCCCACGTAAGCAAGCGAAGGTAATTAACCTCGGCATGATGTACGGAATGGGCGTTAACAAACTCTCCGACCAATTAGATCTGTCGGTGGACGAAGCAAAAGCCCTAACACAGCAATATCATAAGCGCGTACCGTTCGTGAGGGGCCTGATGAAAGGTGTACAGAACAAGCTTGACGACCCACGGTCCTCGGGCAGTCTGCGCTCACTACGCGGCAGGAAATGTCGCTTTGATCTGTGGGAACCTAACAGCTTTCAAATGCACAAGGCGCTTCCCCGCGAAGAAGCAATCGCGACCCACGGGCCAACGACCAGTTTGCGGCGGGCGTACACTTATAAAGCGTTGAATAGGTTGATACAGGCTTCTGCCGCAGATATGACCAAGCAGGCGATGGTAGACGTTTGTGAAGCGGGTTTTATTCCCATGTTGCAGGTACATGATGAACTGGCTTTTTCTGTAGACAGCCCGGAACAAGCCAAAGAACTTGCTGAGATTATGGAAAATGCGGTGCCTTTACAGGTGCCAAATAAATGTGATGTAGAAGTAGGCCCAAGTTGGGGCGAGTGCGAGGATCTTACTAATGGCTAATATCAGAACCGCCTCCAAGGTAGGCACCATCTATTACGACCTGTATGACGGGGAAGGGTTCATTGTTTTAAACGACCGTTGGTTTGTTCTTTTGCCAGACATTTGCGAGCTAGATGTGTTGCAAGACCTGATTGCCGACTTGAGTGACATGTATGACGATGCCCATGGAGAAATGTTTTCGGAGGTTGATCCAAACTAGGATCATCCGTATACTCTCCCATATCAAACTAGGAGAAGTGTAATGGACACTACCAAATGGAAATCTGTGTTGTTGCCGCGCGACGTTTACGAAGAGGTGGTAGTGATTGCTCGCGTTGAAGGGCGTACAATTAGCGGACAGCTTCGTTATATACATGAAAGCTGGAAGATGGAAAATCTATCCGACGGCGATCAAGAATATATTGCGAAGCAGGTTGATTCGTTTAAGAAAGAGAACAGCGTGGACCTTACGTCTAAGAGCTTTTCAATATGAGTCGGTTTACAACCATGCAGGCGGAGTTTGACAAGGCGCTGAAGAAGCTTGAGAAAGCTTATGAAAGCGGCGACCAGATCGACCGGTCAGAATTCGAGAAACTGCATATTTGGCATGAATTTCTCAAAACCAAGCTAGACGCGGAACGAGAAAAAAATGCCACAGAATTCAGATAACGTTAATTGCCCACCCCACTACAACCAAGGTGGGATTGAATGCATTGACGCTATCAAAGCCAGCTTGACCGCCGAGGGGTTTCAGGCCTATCTCAAGGCGTCTTCAATGAAATACCTTTGGCGTTACGAACATAAAAACGCGCCCGTAGAAGATTTAAGGAAAGCCCGATGGTTTCTGGATCGCTTGATAAAAGAACTGGTAAATGGTGGTTTGGACTAGCTTCAGATGAAGTGAAGATTGCCATGGAAGCCGCGCATCAAATGGCCGACCGTTTTCAAAAGCCCATGGCAATTCAATCAGACCTCTCCGTCGTGCCCGCCGATGAAACAACACAAGAAGTGCTTGAAATCGTCCGACCATAGTGCTAATTTGAAGATGTGGCATGTCCTCAAGCGTGTCACTCCTAAAAACGTTTGATTAGGGTTGATGTTAGACTCCCAAAGTGAACATGTTACAACCCGGCCTCGCGCAATGCGGGGCTTTTTTTTGCGCTACCGCTTTTCATATGTTATTTTATCCAACTAATCCAGATGGGGCGCATACGTGGAATTACTTGAAGCGATTGATGTCAGCACGGCGAAAACATATAAAAGCGAGCGCCGGTGCTACATAGGCGCAAGCAACGTAGGCAACCCGTGCCACGCCTTTCTTCAATACAGCTTGCGAGGCTACCCGCAAAACCCCCCACCACCCGCAGTCATGCGGATCTTCTCACTAGGCCACCAGTTAGAAGAGGTGGTGGTGCATGATATGAAGATGGCGGGAGTGAATGTTTCGGAGGTGGACCCAAAGACCCAGCAACAGTGGACATACACGGCGCTTGGCGGTCACCTGCGCGGCCACGCCGATGGCGTCATCTACAACGGCGATAGAACTCAGGTGCTTGAAATAAAGTCCATGAACGATAAGAAATGGCGTATGTTCAAGAACCAAGGCATCTTTACCAGCCACCCTATTTACTACGACCAGATGCAACTCCTCATGGGATTGTCTGGCCTCAAATCAGCATGGATGGTGGCGTACAACAAAAACACCTCCGTGTACCACGCACAGAACGTCCCGTTTGACGAACCACGGTTCAAGGACCTGATGCGTAAAGCCCTATCCGTGGTCCGTGGCTTATCCACTACCCGCATCTCAGATACCCCTGATTGCTTTGAATGCAGGTACTGTAACTACAAGCCACATTGCTGGCCGAGTGGTGAGCAACCCTTGCCACTGGCCGTCGAATGCCGGACCTGTCGTCACGCCAAACCGACAGCGAAACGCAGGTGGTTTTGTACGCTACACAAGTCACGGGCCACGGACCCCTGTTCACAATGGTCAAAGTTGCAACCAGAGGAGGCTTCTCATGGCTAACGAAAAACGCCGCGCCCGTGGCAAAGACGGACGATTCCTAGCGGATAACCCCGAAACCAAAGACGTTAACGAAGCGTGGGCACAGCCAAAGAACGCCAGCGTGTCCATAACCGCGCCTACAGCGGCAAAAGGCGCGTCATCGAAAAAACTGCACAAAATCGCGGAACCCGAAAAAACGTTAATGGGTTGGCAGGGATACTTCGCGTTGTTTGTAATTTTATTAATTATGTCCTTGATCGGCTTGGCTTAATCGCGTATACCTAGTCCCCCAGATTAATCGCATCTGGGGGCAAGCGATTGAATCGGCTTACTTGCAAAGTTTGCAAGAAAAAAAGATCTATAAAATATTTTGGCGCTCGCTACCACACCACTGGTACATATCAGGGTGGGCGGGCAGTTTGTGTCGATTGTGACGCCAAGATTCAAGTCGATTCCGTTTACAAAAGCCCCCGCAACTACATCGCCTCCCGCTTCCGAGACATGCGACAACGCGTCAAAAAGAGCGGCGGCGAGCTTAACGAAGACATAGACCTCGATTTCCTGATGCGTCTTTACGAAGAGCAAGAAGGACTATGCGCCGTGTCCGGCCTGCCCATGACATGGATGCACGAAGGACTGTCATCGAACCACGGCTCACGGCGCGGGACAAATATATCTATCGACAGGATTGATTCAGATCAAGGCTACGTCCCACACAACATTCGTCTGGTATGTGACCGGGTCAACAAGATGAAATCCAACATGACCGACGGCGATTTTTATTTTTGGTGCGCCATCCTAACCAAAGCGTTCAACTCCCCATGAAGTAGCAAGCCAGCGCCGCAAACGCCACGCAACACAAGGGCACCACGTACTCCGGTAGATCATCCACGCTTCACCTTCCTCGCCGCTTCTTCAATCAACTCAAGGCGGCTAGCATAAAAAGATTCGTCACGTTTTTCTATCTCCGGCTCGACTTCCTCAAACTTCAGTTCAGCTTCTTCTTCCAAGTCGTCCGGCACGTCTTCCCAATCGTCTTCTTCTCTACCCATGACCTTTCCACTCCTCCACACTGGTCACCCAATCCATGGGTATTGCAATCTCCGCGTCACCCTCTTCAACCTGACCATCGTCATTTAACAAAACGTGCGGGCACAGCAGAAGACGCCGTTCGTCCTGATGAAGTATCACGCCACACGACAGCACCTCCGCCTCTTTTGTTTCTTTCATCTCTTCAACCGAACGCCAACCACTACGCGTCCCGCCACACGCATCACGCCACCGAACCAAAAATAATCTTGGCATCATACCTTTACTCTCCCCAGATATAAGATAGAGTTAGTTCTTGTATTAAAGTAGACTACTACAGTCCGCCGGGAGAGTCTGATATGGGATTGGCAATTGATTCAGAAAAAAGAGTAGATGCCGCCAAGCTGTTGGAAAACAGTGAGGATTTCAGAGATTTCGTAGCCAATGCATTACAAAATGAGATCTGGCTGGGCGACGAACAAAGCAAGCACATGATGGAAACCCTGATGGCCGACGACGAACAAGAGTTTGTGATGGCCCTGTGCCAAATCGGCTTCATCGTCTATACCGACTACCTTATCGAAACCCGCGACCAGTACAAGCACACCAGCTTTCACTAATGCGACACTGCTACGTCTGCAACCGATGCGGGGTGCCCATCAACAACGCCCTCTGCGACCAATGCCACCAAGACCGCAAACAACGACCGGTCAAACAACAGATAATAGAACACGCCGCCGCCCTCATCTTTATGGCAGGCCTCACCGCCTACGTCGCGACGTTCATGTAATATGAGCGACCGAATAGGACAACTGCTTATTAGCGCCGCCGCAGTGGTGGCTGGAATACTTCTCGCTATCTGCGTAGGAGTCTTATTGATTCTCTGACCACGGGCCGTTACCCATGAACTTTGATGAAATCCCGGAACACCTGTTTGCCCTCGGCATCGTCGCCGTCCTAGCCCTTTACTACGGTTTTTTTGTCCCTTGACGTATGGGAGTAAAACGCGGTAACCTTGCTTTGTTCTAAGTGGAACCAAGGGAGAAAACCATGCAACGTCCAGACAAAGACATCATCCGCCGCATTTTAACTCAAGCTAAAAAAGCTACTCTCCCGCGCCCGGATTCTTTTAAAAACACTAAAAAAAATGTAGAAGTCGCTTTAACTCTGCCTTTGATTTCTTTAACCGATGATTTTTTTAACTCAAGCCCTATAATCGATTGGTATTACGATGATTTTTTAACGCAAGGGGGACGTGATCACGAAGTGGCAGAACCTGTTTTTGACGAACTTGTGCTTCATTACAAAGATAAAATTCACTTTGGAGAAAAAGACCCCGGCAAATTAATAGAAACCATTATTTGGGCGATTTTTACTGACGTTGATAAAAACAAATATGATTACGAAATTGACGAATCGCCTGATGACATGGACGTTGAGGAGTACAAAGAAAAATTTTTAAAAAACTGTCGGATAAAATTTTTAAGTTTGTGCTTTTATTGTCCAACCGAGCAATCATTGGGTGTCTTTACGTGGCAAGGTTTTGTGGGCTTTAAAGTAGATAAATACGCAGAACTTAAACCAACAGGCTTTCAGACAATTCACTGTCAGCCTACCAACGAGACTCAAGAATTTTGGGGAGATAAATTATCGGATATTAACGTGCTTGCTTGCGGTATTTTTGAAAGGTTGCAAATACTTTGGCTGTATGCAAAGTACGGCGACAAGCACATCGTCGAAGTGGCCCCTACCAACAAGAAGGCCAAAGCCCCGAAGAAAAGCTCCCTGAACAAAAACCGACCATGGCTCACGGCCAGCGGGCCACACATCCTGTTCCTCGACCGGATGCCCGCCACGCAGAAAGAAAGGACCGGCACTCACGCTTCACCCAAGCCACACCGCCGTAGAGGCCACTGGAAGACGCTGAGCCACCCACGGTACAGGCACCACCCCCAGTACCAACAAAAGATTTACGTCAAACCCAGCTTCGTAGGACCCCGGCAAACGACCTATGAAGGTAATATCTACCGGCTCGTACAGCCCCTAGAAGAGAGACTATCGTGACGGCTGTCATGTGATTCTCGCGGACTACGTTGCATGGCCCACGGACCAAAGCTCTTAAAACGCCTTTCTATATAGTGTTTTCTCAGAGAAATAAAAAATAAAAAAATAAATTCTAAATGCCCGTAACTGGCGTAACCGCGTAACACGGGCCTAGAGGCCGCATAAACACTGGATTCTCTCGTTACACGAGGGTTACACGGGTATACAGCACTTATGTTCAAGCTTGTTAATCAAGCTAAACGTATAAGGACTT
>CAACVD010001557.1_pt1 | contig 10989 bp, 14 predicted proteins | sample 2381771 | NCBI WGS metagenome assembly CAACVD01 (sample SAMEA5211965, study PRJEB30684) | marine metagenome | biome: Marine; feature: Epipelagic; material: Water | collected 2015-10-15 | depth 15 m | reverse complement strand
CTGGTGGTGGTGGTGGATTTGGTTTATGTATTTATGAAAACATACCAGTTAATTTAAAAGAAGGTACTGCAAACATACACGACTTAGATGTTGGAGATATGATTATGTCTTACAACTGGGAGACTGGACAAGAAGAAGAAGTTGAGATACAACAGATAGAAAAAAGATTACACGAAAATTTATACAAGATTATGTTATCAGACCCTAATGATGAAACAGAGGGAGAAGAATTAAAAGAGTTGATACTTACACAAGACCACCCTGTATATAAAGAAGATGGTAGTATGGTATCAGATGACCCAAGCAGAACTGCAGCTAATTATGATTTAGACGCAGCTGCTATACAGCCTAACGATTTGTTAAAAATATTGGATGGTAAGTATTATGCACAGGTTCATAGGCTAGAAGGATTTCCAAAGAAACATTGGACATATACAATATTAACTAAAAACAAAAACTTTTACGCAAATGGCGTACTAGTACACTCAGAGTTAGGAGAATAAAATGCCGAAACCTAAAAAGAAAAATAAATTAAGTAAGAAACAAAAAACTTTACCTAAGTTTTTACAAAAAAAAATATTATCTAGTAAGAAAAAGAAAAGATAGTGGCTAAAAAAAGAGACCCAAGACTTAAAAGAGCAGGTGTATCAGGTTTTAACAAACCTAAGAGAACACCAAACCATCCAAAGAAATCACACGTAGTGGTTGCAAAATCAGGTGGTAAAGTAAAGACTATACGTTTTGGACAACAAGGTGCTAAGACAGCTGGTAAACCAAAAGCAGGTGAGTCAAGACGTATAAAAATGAAACGTAAAAGTTTCAAAGCAAGGCACAGAAAAAACATAGCAAAAGGTCCAATGAGTGCTGCATATTGGGCTAACAAAGTAAAATGGTAGGAGAACACAATGGAAGTTAGTAAAGACAGTAAGTTTACATTCAGTATAGAAACATTGATTTCTATGGCTGTTACTATCTTTATGGTTGTAGGTATGTGGTTTACCGTACAGGCAGATATAAAAGAAGCAAAGGAGCTGCCAGAGCCAGAGATAGGTAGAACAGAGTATGACTTGAAAGACCAAATGATTAGAAATACAATCATTGAAACTGAAAAGGATGTACAAGAGATTAAAGAACAGCAGAAAGAAATGCGTGAAGATGTGAAAAATATTGAACGTATGATGATGCAGAAATGAGGTACAGAGATGAATTATTATTATGGTATGGTATATTTGCTTGGTTTATGTTTATCATTATCTTCTTTATGGTCACAAGGTAAGTTAAAAGATTTACAGCAAATACAGTTATTAAGTCAAGACGAATGCGTGATAGTGCAAGTCAATGCAGATTGGAATGCAAAAGCTTCTATAAATTTAGGAAGACTAAAAAACTGTAAATGGTTTAATGCAAGTATAGATGACAAAAAGTATGGAGCTATATTAGCTAAAGAATGGAGCATTAAATCTGTTCCAACTATTGTTATGTTTGAATACGGCAAAGAAATAAAAAGATTTGAAGCTGGTTTATCTTTTGATTTAGATGAAGATAAAATAAAGAAAGAAATAAATAAACAAATAGATGAGATAATGTTAAGGAGATTTCAATGATGTATTACTTAAGTATGTTTTATAAACAAATATTAGCAGGATTACTATTACTTAGTTTTTCATATGCACAAGACTTTTTCAAGTTTAGTACAATATATGGTGCGTATAGTTTTAGCAGTCCAGTAACAAAAGAATTACAATATCAGGTATCTGGTGGACAACTACAAGAGTTGCAAGAAGAATTAGAAGACCACAGTATTATGACATTTGGTATTAGAAAGTTAGCACGATTTGGCTACGAAAATAAACCAGAGGTTTGGTATACTGGTAAAGAAGCACCAATTAATGAAAGTGTTGCTATTGGTAATATTACTGGTTGGGAATACGTAATAGAGTATTCAGACCACAAAGAGTTTGGAGAAGAGTTTGTTAACGAACAATATATGCTTCGTTACTTAGGAGATAAGTTTCTTATAAAATTAAACTACGATTCAAGAGGATTGGAAGATGTAGAGTTTGCGGCTTTAGATATGAGATTCAAGAAAAACCTTGGTAATCTTGCATTGTCTATGGGAGTTGCAGGTAGGAGCCACCCTGCATATTTAGATTTTAGACCTATTGATTTGTGGTGGGATGAACAAGGAATTGACATAGAAGAGTCTATACCTTTTTGGGAGTTTGCATATTTCTATGGTTACACAGATGAGTGGGTAGAGCAGTTTACACAATACGGTTATAGTTACTTTGATTATAAGTGGTATAATGAAGAAGGTGAACTTGTTGCTAATACAGATGACCAATTTTATAAACAGATATATGGTAGAATAGTAAGAGATTACAACGAAGAATATGCTAAAGACCTAGGTTATCAAAATGAATTATCTTTAAGTGTGGGTGCAGATTATTATAAATACACACCAAAGAATTGGTTTCACTTCTGGGCTACTGCATATCCAGTAACTAAAGGTATGTCTGATTATTCATTTAACTATGATGTAGCAGAAAATGGTATGGACTATGATTTAGGATTAGTATATGGCTGGAAGCTCACTAATAAGTTTGGAGTATTTTTGGAAGGTAGATATTTAAATATGTATGATGTTCAGTCTTATGAATCTAAAGTTGGATTTAACTGGTTAATATATTAATGGCTATAAAGAAAGACCCAAGATTAAAAAGGGCTGGTGTTGCAGCTTTTAACAAGCCTAAGAGAACACCGAACCATCCAAAAAAATCTCATGTTGTTGTAGCGAGGTCTGGTGGTAAAGTTAAGACAATTCGTTTTGGGCAGCAAGGTGCCAAGACTGCAGGCAAACCTAAAAAAGGTGAGTCTAGAAGAACAAGAATGAAAAGAAAAAGTTTTAAAGCAAGGCATAGAAAGAATATAGCAAGGGGTCCAATGAGTGCAGCTTACTGGGCTAATAAGGTGAAATGGTAATGGCCAAAAGAGTACAAAGAAAAAAAATAGGCAAGAACAAATCAAGAGTAAATGAAGCGGGTAACTATACTAAACCTACTATGCGTAAAAATTTATTTAATAGAATAAAAGCAGGTGGTAAGGGTGGTAAGCCAGGACAGTGGTCAGCTCGTAAAGCTCAAATGTTAGCTAAACAATATAAAGCTAAAGGTGGGGGCTATAGATAGTGGCTCTTAAAAAATCACAAGCAAGTTTAAAAAATTGGGGCAAACAAAAATGGAGAACCTCAGATGGCAAACCTAGCAAAGGTTTGAAAAGATATTTGCCTGACGCAGCTTGGAAGGCCTTAAGCCCAGCTGAGAAGGCAGCAACCAACAGAGCTAAAAGAAAAGGTGGAAAAAAAGGTAAGCAGTTTGTAAAGCAACCTAAGGGTATAGCAAAAAAAACTGCAAGATATAGAAAATAAACATTGACAAAAGTGTTAAATCAGATTATTTTTGAAGAGACACTTCAAGGAAGCAGTATTAGGGTAACCTAATATTAGGGATAAAGGAGAAGTTATGGTAGTATTTATATGTGGATTAGTAATTGGGTTTGTATTACACAAATTGTGGTGTGATTACAAAAATAAATGTGAATGCAAGGAAGATTTTAATTTTAAACAGATAAAAAATAAATTAGAAAAAATCAAACGAGGTAAGAAATAATGCCTAAATTAGATATTGTAGCAGGAATCATTGATAAAGTAGCTGGTCATGTAGACAAGTTTACTTTAGATAAAGAGGAAAAAGCACAATTAATACAAGAAATAAACAAAGCACAGATAGAAGTAAACAAAGTAGAAGCTGGTTCTTCCAATTTATTTGTAAGTGGATGGAGACCATTTATAGGTTGGACTTGTGGGGTAGCATTATGTTATCACTTCATATTACAACCATTCTTAATGTTTGTTTTATTATCTGCTGGAAAGCCTATGGAGTTACCAGTATTTCAAATGGAAACATTGACTACAATACTTATGGGACTTTTAGGTTTGGGTGGATTGAGAACATACGAGAAGGTAAAGAGGTCAGCCTAATGGTAAACCCAGAACAAATAAAAGGCTTAGTGTCTGAAGTGTGTGTCAAGTTGGGAGAAAAATATTCTTCTGATACTGCTATAGAATTAGTATACAATACAGGATTAGTGGAGAGTAAATATGAATATATTAAACAGATTGGTACAGGGCCTGCAAAAAGCTTTTGGCAAGTTGAACCAGAAACAGCCGTTGATAATTGTAAGAACTTTATTGCCAACCGCCCTGATTTGGTTGAGAGAGTTGCTGATATACTTAACATTGACCCTATCAATATTGTTGAGCCTGACCCTGTATTTTGGGATTGGATGCTTCATAGTAATAATGCTGCTGGTATCTTACATTGCAGAATTAAGTACTGGAGGGTTCAAGAGTCTATACCGCCAGGCGTTGACGGACTAGCCTATTACTGGAAAAAGTATTACAACACAGCAGAAGGTGCTGGAACAGAAGAACACTTTAAAGATATAGTAAAAAAATATAATTAAATGGCAAAACAATCATTCAATGTAAGACAATTTGAGCTTGGAGTTAATAATAAAAACTCTGCAAAAGATTTATCTGATGGATTTTTAGCAGAAGCAACTAATGTTAATGTAGGTAATGTAGGTAAGATACTAACTTGTGGAAAGTTTGACAATCTTAGCAGTACAACAACATTAACAGACGATGGTAATGCAGGAATACAAGCTGGATATGGGTTGTATAAGTTCAGTAGTGATATAGTTCCTACTGGAGGGGCAGATGGTGGGGAATACTTAGCATATACTTCTCCTAAGGGGGAAGTATTTGTTAGTACCAACACTTCATTTGCTAGTGCTGCACCCATAGACTCTGCAACTTTGATAGCATCAGGTAGTGCAACAGATGCAAAGCCTGTCTATTATTATGCAGAAGGTGGATTAAGAGTGGCAGATACTGACTTTGCAAATACTGGAAACGAACAGATAGCATTAGTTAGAATTGAAAGAACCAACGATGTTCACCCAGATGTATACTCTGCAGCAGTTACAGACCAAATGAAATTTTATAATGGTGGATTAGCTGCTCCTGTTACAGCAGACTTTGAATCATTAGCTGCTCCTGTAGATGAAGAAGACGGTGCAGAAGATGGCTCTGCTCCATCCACTAGTGGGGCTGAGTTTAGATTGAAGTTAGCATCTACTGGTACAGGTAGTAGTAGCTCAAGAAATGATGGTCTTTGGCCAGAGGGTGTATATGCAATAGGTGTATCTTATGTATACTTTGGAGGGCAAGAGTCTTTACTACACAATCCTTTTAGCCCAATAACCTTAGCAGATGCTCAATATTTTATAGCAAGTTTATCTATTAAAGATGATAGCATTAGTCCTTTCTTACAAGGTATGAGAATATATGTAAAAAATTATAACAATCCAGATGAAGAGTATAGATTATTATTAGATGTAAATTTTGAGAGAGGAGCCAGAGTTTCATTAGCAGATGAGTATGATGCGTTTATAGATAAGTCAGGCTATGTAGTAACAAACGATACTAACAATCCTGATACTGACGCAACAGCTTATCATATTAAATCACCTGCGTTAGATACCTACTCTACTATTAATGGATTTGCACCAGAAGAAAAAGCAATAACCTTTAATGGTCAGGAAGCTTATTCATATAAAGCAGCAGTAGTTGCAAACCAAAGAGCTTTTGTAGGCAATGTCTTGTATGTAGACAGTGAAGGAGTTACAAAAGAAATGGGAGATAGAATACAATATAGCCCAGTAAACAAATATGATACATTTCCACAGTCTTATTATATAGACGTAGGAACAAATGATGGTGATAAAATAGTAAAACTTGTAGAGTTTGAGGATAGGTTGTTTGTATATAAAGAAAACAAATTGTTTATTATTAATATTGCATCTGGTTCTGATGCTGGTTGGTATGTAGAAGGAGAGTTTGAAAACAGAGGTATTAATCACCCAGCTGCTGTATCTAAATCTGATTTAGGTTTGGTGTGGGTTAATGATTTTGGAATGTTTAGTTTTTCACAAACTATAAATAAATTAAGTGGAGCCATAGACGAAGATACTTGGGCCAGTAATATAAACAGTGACGCTTGTGCTGTTGGTTTTGTTCCAAAGAAAAATCAAATTATTATTATAGGAGATTGTAACTCTACTGATAGTAAAGGATATTTGTATGACATAGCAACTAAATCTTTTGTAAATATAAACGATACCAATACCCTTGTAAGTAAGAAAACAACCAACCTTGTTCCATATAATAAAGAGTTGGTTTGTATGGAGTTTACTACAGACTCAAGCAATGATGTATACACAGTGAAAAGATATGATACAGATGCTAAGGCACAAACAATAGATATACAAACAGCAGAGTATGATTTAGGTGAGCCTTCAGTAGATAAAAAGTTTTATGCAGTTTATGTTACACATAAGAATGCTAATGATTTAGTCATTACTGGTGGGTTTGAAGGTGCTGCACCAACAACAAACATTTTTGATTCTAACACATTTTCTACAAGTGATGACATGGTGACTACAAAGTTTAAAATAGCTAGTGGGTCTAGGGTTAAAAAGAAATCTTTACAATTAAAAATAGCAGGCAATGCACAAGCTGATTTAGAAATACAAGATATAAGTATAATCTTTAGGTCAAGGGGGGTAAGAGGATGACACAAGTTAAAGGAAGAACCGTAGCTGGTACAAGCAAGCAGGTTAAAAAAGGACCTGTATCTGTTCAACAAATGAAGAACGGAGAAGAGATACTGCAATATCATAACGGTAGATTAAAAATTATTAGAAAAGAATTTGGTAAATTGTTTGAGTTAGAGTTTAGTAGCCCTGAGTTAAAAGAATTAAAAACATTTGCAAGACATTCCGATGTAAAAAAACCTCAAAGAGATGCTATTAAGATTATTAAAGAAGGCGTTAGAGTTGCTCAAACTGGTAAAACTTTCTTTACAATAGCCGAAGAAGGAGACGCAGCACTTGAAAGTGGAGAAACACAATTAGTTACATCTGGAGATAATGCAGGAAAGATGTTAATACCGTGATAAACCTTGACTTTATAGAGGAGAAAGTGTTAAATTTACCCCAAAGGTTTACCATAAATTTCAAAGGAGAATACCTGGATGTCCTTTAATCCTAGAGTTCATAAAAAGAATAATATAAAGTATAGTACATCCCATACTAATGCTCTATTAAATTTAGCACAAACACAAGCTGCTGAAACTATTATACTAGAAAATATGTTACAGTCTAGGCTTGACAAAATAGAGAAAGCAAAAAAGAAATCTAAAAAGTTTGGTGCATTTTCTAAGATTGTAAGTAAAATTATTCCTGGAAAAGTAGATGATGCAATATTAGGTATTGCAAACGCAGCATTTGCAGACAGGCAAAGAGCTAAAGCTTATGGTGGTATTGACATAGGCCAAGTATCTTTATTAAAAGATGCAGCAAGAGAAATAAACTCACAAGCTTTAGAGTTTTCAGAAGAGCTTATGAAGGACATGACTTTCCGTGCTGGTGCTAAGAAACTTATATCAGATAAAATGATAGCTCAGATTGGAGAGCTACCTGAAATTAAAAAACTTAAAGAAAACTTTAATGCTTTATCTTTTAAAGAACAATTAAAACCTAAAAACCTCATGAGTTTTGTAAAAGGTTCTTCTGAGGTTACAGCTAACTTTATGAAAAATCCTATTGGGTTTATGAAAAGATATGAACGAGACCCAATCACAAAAGAATTACAATACAAAGGTACATCTGCGTTAAATAAATTCTTTAGTTCTTCAATAGAAGCAGACAGAAAAACATACCAGAATGAATTTAACAGATTGAGAGAAGAAGCTGGATTAGACATGAGTGTTTATAGCATGTTAGAAACACCAGAAGTAGACCTACAGATAAGGATGCCTTCTATAGATGAGCAAGGATTTCCAGAAGGTTTTGCTAAGATGGGCATTCCGTCAGCAGCAGATGTTGTAAGTGATGAAATAGAAGTAGAAGATTTATTGTTAGACCGTACTTTATTAGACGATGTCAAAGCAGCATTACCTGAACCTACAAGACCAGCTATAGAACTTTCTAAGGAAATAGAAGATATGGCAGACGACTTACCTGTAGAGCCTGATAGACCTATAATACCTATACCATCAGAAGAGCCAGACATAGCACCTGATATGAGTTTAGAACCTATGCCAGAAAGACCTTCTGTTGCTATGCCATCAGAAGAGCCAGAAGACATAGAAGGGGATATGTTGTTACCTCAACCTCAAAGAGCATTTGGTGGAGGAGCTTTTCAAACAAACCTTACATACGACCCAGTTACTTTACAACCTATGTATGGTACATCTTATATGAACTATGGAGTTGATTCAGTTGGAGATACGCTTTCTTACCAAACCCCAGAGTTTAAAAGTCCAAGTTTTGATATGAGTAGAAGAAATGCTCAAAATGCTTTTAATCAGACCCCATTAGACAGTTTATTATCTGTTACTCAACCATCAGGAATGTCTGTAGATGAATTACAATCACAGTTTGCTGGATTTAATGAGCCTTTTACACAGCAACAAATGTTTGACAGGATGAGCAGAAGAGACCAAAGAAGATTTAGAAGAAATAACCCTAACTTTTTTAGAAGATAATGGCAAACGGTATCAACAGTTTATTAGCATTAGGTAGTTTACAAACACCAGACATGAAGAAAAAGAAAGAATCTGAAAGCATGTTTAAGCCTATAGATTTACAACCAATAAACAATAATCTAGAGCCTAACATGGGAGGTTTTGGACAACCTCTTATGCAACAACCATCTTTAAATATACAAGCACCATCACAGTTGTCAGCATCAATACAAATAGATGCTATAGGAGGAGATGAAGGAGCAACTACAGGTGGAGGATATGGAGACATAGACATAGATGAAGGTTCAGGAGTGTCTGGCTTAGGTGGTCAAGGTGGTCAAGGTGGTCAAACTGGACCCATGTTTGGAGGAGACGGATATACATACACACCTTTTCAAACATCTAGAGAAAGTTTGTTTGAATCTTTTTATGGAGGATTACAAGACCCTTATAAAAGCCAGCTTGTGTCTGCAACAGCACAAGACAGTGAAGGTGGACAAGCTTTATCCTTAGAGGAGTTAGCAGACTTAGCAGGATTTGATACAAGCAAGCTATCTGCAGATGACTATCAAGCTTTACAGTCAGCTGGTATAGGACAGTTTGCAAACTACATGCAAGGAACAGGGGAAAAGCTAGAAAACTTACAAGGGTACCGCAGTATGTTGTTAAGCCAAGCAGCAACAGAAGGAAGTTACGCAGCAGAAGGATTGTTAGGTATGGCAGAAGAAGGTTCTGTCTCTGGTTTAAGGTCAGGTAGAGAAACAACAAGAGGGAGACAGGCTCGTAAGTCTTTGAGAGAAGCAATGCAAACACAATTATTAGGAGGGGAAGAGTCTTATCAATCAGAACTAGAAGGATTAAGAAGTGAAGTAGTTGGAGGTCTAAGAGAAGGGTTGGCTGGTATTGCAGATAAAGTTATTGGATTGAATGCTGACTTAGGAACAAAGTTAAAAGACTATAACTATGAGTTTGGAGATGCAAACAATCCAAACACTAGTTATCAATACAACCCCAACGCAGGTAACCCAGCAAACTATGACCAAATATACAATCTGTATGATATAACTCCATCAGATATGCAAGCAATACAAACATACTTAACTGAGTTTTTTGTAAACAATAATTATTATCCTACCACAGGGGCCTTAGATGGTTACATACAGACACTGGGGTATGGACAGGATGAGGAGTAGATAACATGGCAACTAACCCACTAGCAGGACTATCAAGATATATTAATGTAAGATATAGAGAGCCTAAAGAAAGCGTTGTTGATTCTATATTTGGAAGTTTCTCTGAAAGAACAGACCGTGAGATTGTAAAAGCAAACCTTGAACTGGAAAGAGAAAGGCTAAGAGGCAATGCAGACTTAGCACAAAGAAGATATAATCAAGAAAGGTTAGATAAGGGTAGAAGAAACTTAAATACAGATATAATTAATACATTAAATGTAACCAAAGGCTTGCCGTATTTTATGGTACAAAACCAAGTAGAAAAAATAGCTGGAAGTTATGTCCCAATACTAGGACAAGAAGTAGTAGATGAGGTAGTTGGAGTATCTAACCCTCTCAATGCAGGTAAGGGTGATGGATATGCAACAAAATCTAGAAACAATTATGAAATTACAAACAAGATTTCAAATCCAGGGCTGGTTAAAACCCCTGAACAGTTATTACAATTAAATAGTTTGTTTGCTTTTGATGGTGACGGAGTAGAAGGTTACGGTGTAGCTTTAAACAAATCATCTAAAAGATTAATAGAAGAAAATAGACCTCTTAATGAATTGTGGGGAAATGCAACCAGCATAAATCGTGCTTATAAATTACAGTATAGTGACATCTCACAAAAACTTTTACAAGATGAAATAAGTTTAGGCTTAAAAACTGGTGGTGGTGAATCAGAGGTTGACGCACAAAACAGATTAATACAATATGTTGGAGAAGAAAAAGTAGGCACATGGCAAGAAACAGTAAAAGGACAAAGAATTTTACAAAGAAGAAAGTTTTTATCAGATGCTGATACGAGTATGAATGCTTACAAAAGATATGAAGATAATCCTTTCTTATTCATACAAGAAAATATTGAAATGCCTGACACAACAATGTCAGATATAAGCCAAGAAGTTCTTGATGCAGCTAGAAAAACTATTCGTGAAGCTGACAGTGTGTTGCCAAACAATGTAATGGTAAACTTAAATCTAAATAATTTACCAAACATTGAATCAGTCTTAGCTGACAGCACGGTCATTACACCAGCCCCAGTACCAGAGCCAAAGGCAGTAAATTCTTTATTACAGGATGATAGTTGGTTAAATGTAACATTAGATGATGATGGGTTT
>CAACVD010001555.1_pt1 | contig 11002 bp, 11 predicted proteins | sample 2381771 | NCBI WGS metagenome assembly CAACVD01 (sample SAMEA5211965, study PRJEB30684) | marine metagenome | biome: Marine; feature: Epipelagic; material: Water | collected 2015-10-15 | depth 15 m | reverse complement strand
ATTTGAAGAAAGCACGATGGTATCTGGATGAACTTATAACAGAGGTCGAGGGCTGTTACGATGATAAGAGTTAAGGTCTATGCAACACTTCAAGTAGACCCCGAAGAATATCCAATGCCAGCGGATGGTGATGTAGCCATAGAAATAGAAGATGCCTTGGAAGAATACTTGTATGAGATTGAAGGTATCAATGTTAAAGTAATTAAGACTATACAGGAGAACTAATTGAACAACTATCTACCCACGGACTATCAAAACTTTATCGCCCTTTCGCGTTATGCTCGTTGGAAAGAAGATGAGCAGAGGCGTGAGACATGGATTGAAACTGTATCACGATACTTTGATTATCTATCAGAACACCTTGAGAATAAGCAAGGATATAGGCTTGCCTGTCAGCTAAAGGCTGATTTAGAAGAGGCTGTACTTAATCAGGATATCATGCCAAGCATGAGAGCATTGATGACTGCAGGACCAGCACTAGACAGATGCCATGTTGGCGGTTACAACTGCTCTTACATACCAGTGGATAGCCCTCGTGCTTTTGACGAGACAATGTATATCCTCATGTGTGGCACTGGCGTAGGCTTCTCTGTTGAACGTCATCATGTAGAGAAGCTGCCAATCGTCAATGAATCATTTCATGCTACAGACACAGTAATTAAGGTAGGTGATTCACGTCCCGGTTGGGCAAAGTCATTGCGTGAACTTATCTCTCTGCTGTACGCAGGGCAAATTCCCAAATGGGATACTTCAGAGGTCCGTCCTGCTGGCGCACGTCTCAAGACATTTGGTGGTAGGGCTAGTGGCCCAGCCCCACTGGAAGAACTCTTTCACTTTTGTGTAGAGAAGTTCAAGGGTGCGGCAAACCGTAGGCTATACCCAATTGAATGTCACGACATCATGTGTAAGATTGGTGAGGTTGTTGTTGTCGGCGGGGTTAGACGAAGCGCACTCATCAGCTTGTCTAACCTGAACGATGACCAGATGCGTCATGCCAAGGCGGGTCAGTGGTGGGAGAACGAAGGTCAACGTGCGCTTGCAAACAACAGCGTTGCCTACAAAGAAAAGCCACAGATGGGTACATACATGCGTGAATGGCTATCTCTGTACGAGAGTAAGTCTGGTGAACGTGGTATCTTCAACAGGCAGTCTGCACAGAAGCAAGCAGAGAAGAATGGTAGGCGTGAAAGTGACCATGACTTTGGGTGTAACCCATGCAGTGAGATTATCCTGCGTCCATACCAGTTCTGTAATCTTTCAGAGGTGGTTGTACGGGCCTCTGACACGCAACAGACGCTCGTTGAGAAGGTTCGACTGGCAACCATACTTGGCACGTTCCAATCAACGCTGACGGACTTTAAATACCTTCGTAAGATTTGGAAGAACAACACTGAAGAAGAACGTCTGCTGGGTGTATCACTGACTGGTATCATGGACAATACATTGATGTCGGGTAAGTCAGCGCACCTTGGCATGAACATTGGTCAGACACTTGAGGCATTGAAAGATGTTGCCATTGATACGAACAAAGAGTTTGCAAACAAGCTAGACATTAATCAGTCTGCAGCAATCACATGTGTCAAGCCGTCAGGTACAGTGTCACAGTTGGTTGACAGTGCGTCAGGTATCCATGCTCGTCACAACCCTTACTACATCCGTACTGTGCGGGGTGATAACAAAGACCCATTGACACAGTTTATGGTATCACAGGGTATTCCAGCAGAACCAGATGTTATGAAGCCAGACTCAACCACAGTGTTTAGCTTTCCTATGAAGTCACCCTCTAGTGCTGTGTGTCGTACAGATATGACAGCTATTGAGCAGCTTGAGTTGTGGCTTACCTATCAGCGTTACTGGTGTGAACACAAACCATCTGTTACTATCTCTGTAAAAGAAGAAGAGTGGATGGACGTAGGTGCATGGGTGTACGAACACTTTGATGAAGTGTCAGGCATTAGCTTCCTGCCGTTTAGTGAACACACATATAAACAAGCACCCTATCAAGACTGCACAGAAGAGGAGTATAAAAACATGAAAGACAAGATGCCTACATCAATTAACTGGTCTTCACTGCAAGACTTTGAAAAGGAAGACACGACTTCAGGTGGACGTGAGTTGGCATGTACTGCTGGCGTTTGTGAAGTAGTGGACTTGACTGCAACATGAGTGATACACCCGAAATCAAAGTGATAGAAATGGTTGAACACGAAGATGGTTCAGCAACACTTCAACTAGACATGAGTACAACAGCACAAGCTATGCTCATAGAAGCTGGGCTTATCTCTATCCTCAAGAGATACATTGATGAGACAGAAGTGCTAGATGATTGAGTGTAGTGGCTTAGACTTGTTATGGTGGCAGTGGTGGTTGTTAATAGCTATCACTGCCAATACAGTTATCAATGTAATAGTGTTTTTCAAACACAGGTTTAGAAAGGGTTAATGGGCATGAGTGCAATTGCTTTAATTCTATTTGGAATATGGTGTATGATTGTAGTACTTATTCTTGAAGTAAGAAAACTCAATAAGACACTTGACTCCAGCCTTCGTGATATGTATATTAAATCCATTGTGGATGATATGAATGTCAAAGAAGATTAAAGCACCACTTATATGGCAGCGTCAGGGTGACACTATCATATACAACCCACCAAAAAGCCACCCCTTATACGAGGAGTGGCAGAAACTCAAACGAGAGAAGGAGAAAGAAGATGAGAGAACGACTGATTAACGCACAACAATCCCACCTGATGGGGCATATTAACAAACACCTTGCTAACATTGAGGTGCTACTCACAAATCCTGTTGGCATTGGTGAGCATCAAGACATTGGCACAGCCATTGAGGAAGAACTTGCAGAGGTAGCTGACTATCACGACAAGCTGGAGATGCTGACTAAGTTCTTTATTGAGCCAATGGTTAAGGCACAGCAAGCAGAACAAATTGAGGATAACTCTGATGAAGAATCTTGAGCCTTCTGTAGAAGACCGCAAGAAGTTTGACATTGACTTAGAATACGGCAAGGTGCGTGAGCATCTTGTCGCAGACATGTTACAAAACAAGAAGATTGAAGTGAAGTCAGAGCGAGATGTATGGCAGAAGACTGGTAACATTGCGATTGAATATGAGTGTTATGGTAAGCCAAGCGGCATCAATGCGACTGAATCAGACTATTGGTTTCACAACTTGTGTATTGGAGAAGATGTGTTTGCCACACTCGTGTTTGATACGAACAGTCTGCGCCGTATCATTGACAACCTAGACTACAAGAAGTCTGTGTCAGGCGGCGATAACAATGCATCACGCATGTATTTGTTAAACCTGCAGAAGCTATTTTCTTCGGATGTAATTAAAGCGTTCAAGGAGAAACAGGATGAACAAGCTGGAGAATGAGGCCAAAGAATTTATGGAAAGGAAGGGTATGAGTAGTATCACAGCAACTGAATATCAAATCAGGGCAGGAGAAACGGCAATCTTTCCAAAGAATGATGCTTTGGAATATCTTACACTGGGACTTACAGGAGAGGCAGGTGAGATTGCCAACAAAGTAAAGAAGCTAATTCGTGACGGTGCAGACAAAGAAAATTACTATGAAAGGCTCTACGAAATAGAAAAAGAGTTGGGGGATGTGCTGTGGTATTGTGCTATGCTTGCTACAGAAGTAGATGCTAATCTTGGTAAGATTATGGAAGCTAATCTAAATAAGTTAGCTGATAGAAAAGCACGAAATGCTTTACAGGGTTCAGGCGATAACAGATAAAAAGAGAGGGGGCTAAATGCCCCCTTTTATTTTACCTGTTTGTAAGTTTAGAACTACTAACTGAATTTATTCGTGATAAGGCCCACAGTAACACATTTACATCTACACCACTAATGTTTATTGTATCATTTCTATTTTCCAAAACACCCTCTTGACCTGTAAGTTTTTTGTACTCAGCCTCAACAGCACGTTTAATATCTGGGGGTGTATCCACAAACTTCTGTACCTCAAGTTCACTATAAGGTTGCCCTCTTACAACTGCCCTACGTTCTATCCTATCTGTTGCTAAATTTTTTGCCTTGTTTACTACAGCCTTTGCTTCTTGTTTAAACCTGACAAGTTGCATTTCATATGGCAATCGCTGATATTCTTCATCAGATATAAATTTTTCCATATGTGAGTTAAGATTATACTGACCACCCTCACGAGACAACTCTGTTCTCATTAGCAAATCAAGCTGTTCATTATTAGGTCGGATATAAATATCTGTTGGATATAGATTTAGTTTAGCCATCTCTTTAAGCATAGGATTCTTTTCACGTTTGCCTAGACCAAACAATTGTTTTTCTAGGGGAGACACATAACTTACAGCACCTGTTTGTGTAGGAACAATAAGGTCACGTGCCTCATAATCCTGCGTTAAAAACCTAGGCATAGACCGTGTGGCTTTTTTATGGACAACATCCCAGAAGTTTACTAATTCTTCTTCTGGATTTCTTTCACCCGGCCTAGTTTCACGGATGCGTCTTTCATCTGGGTCAAATGCACCCATCACATCACGAACAACTGCAAGAGGTAATGTAAATGAGTTTAAGAAATTGCCGAAAGTTTCAGCCACCGCTTTTTCACCACGCCCATCTGAGATGTCTTGCCACATCTTATCTACGAGATAGAGACCTGTACCTGTACGGAAGGTAGAACCAAGCAATGCCTGTGCGGTATCTTTAGCATACCGACTCATAGAAGTGGGTAGAGTACCATTTTGATAACGGTAAATATAGTCAGCTATCAACATGTATGGAGCAAACGGACCGTACACAGGTCGTCCATCTACATACTTACCTGTGTCATCTTTAAACTCATACCAGTATGTGCTATCACCCTGCTGTACTCGCCACATGTATGCAGCCGTAAGCATTGCTCCCCCAGCAATCTGCTTTGGCATTTTATCTTGCATATATTCTTTAAAGCTACGAGCAGGTAGTTTAGAGCCTAGTCTATCTAGGGGTAACAAACCAAATACAGGCATGGTTTCGTAAGTAAATTTTAACTGATTAGCTACAAAACGTGGAAAAGGCAAAAATGCAGAGATAACAAACGGCACTTGGTGATGCGCTTTAATGATACCTCTAGCACCTTTTGAAAACCAATCATCACCCTTCATACCTGACTGGTATACAAATTCATAGGCATCCTCAGTTGCTTCTTTAAATGTCTCAACAGGTATACGTGAGAACTCACCCTTGGTAATGACTTCATTTAAATCAATGCCATTATCTTTTAATCGTCTTTTAAGAGATGCAGAGAATACAGCACTTTTAAACATGTTATCAGCAGCAGTGTTTAGGAAGTTAACTTTTCTACCAATGACACCTAGTGCTGTCTCAGAGTTAGCGCGGCGTGTAATATCGGCAGCATCTCTGAAAAGCATTGCACCTTCTTCTGGAAATGATTCGGTATATAAACGCCTAATCATATTTGCTTCATAGCGATTGAACAGATAGCCAGCAACATCACCTGTGCCAGACAGAGGGTTACGAAGTTTCATAACATTATCTGCTGCACGAATAACTGCATCTACACCTACACGGAAGCCAGCGTTCATGACGTTACGCCCCGTAGTTGCTGGCTGAGATGTCATCAAACCCAAGCGCGTACGGTCAAGGTCACGAACATATTTTAGTACTTTGTCGTTGTTAAGTAGGTCTTCCGCAACTTCACCACTCATGCCAGTCATACCCTGTCGGCTCATATTATCCATGTCGGACAACAGTTTACCAACCTCAGTCTGTACTGACTTTCCTTTTATCTTACGCAACCTAGACATTGAACCAAGTGTCTTACCTGCTTCTGATACTTCAGCCAGAAACACTAGACTAAACTGGTCCATTGTTAAATTGTGTTCATCAAGTATAGCGGTTACTTCATCAATTCGCTCTACCTTACCTTCATCAAGCAAACGATGTAGACCGCTAGTAATACGTTCACCGGGCTTCAACTCAAGGTCATCAATAACACGAGTTGCAGCAGCACGTAAATTGTCTACTACATCTGAGCCAAGCGCAGCCTCTAGCGTATCACCCGGTTGTAAATCTTGCTTTAACCTACGCCCCTCTGAAACAAGTTTGGGGTCAAGTGCATCAAGCGTAGTGTTAACTTTATCAACATTTTCTTTATTGGCCGTAGCCAAAACATCTTTTGTTTTTTCAGATGCTACGTTAGCACGTTGTGCTTCAGCAGCTTTTGCAGCAGCATACTTCTCGTTAGCTTTATTTGCCTTGCGTACCTGCAATGCACCAATAGGCAGGTTAATCAAACCACCCGTAGCACCCTGCGCCACACCCTGTGCAAGTGTACGTTCACCTGTAAATTTTTCTTGAATACCTGTTTCAACACGAGTAGCTTCTTGCATAGCACCTTGACCAGCACCAATCGCCCCCTCAACAGCAGCAGCTTTCAGTGCGCCATTAAGAATTTTACGAATACCAAACTTTGCAGCTTGAGTTCCAGCAACTGTAGCAGCCTTACCCGTACCACCCGTAACAATACCAAGATAAGTAGATGGTGCAGTTAGCAACGCCTCACCATAGTCCAGCAGCATTGTACCAGAGATATCCTCGTTAACCTTATCGTAAGCATCAATCAGTCTACCAAAGCGTTGCTTGCCTTCTAAGTCTGCACTTTGTGCATAGTCAAGGTCACGAAGAGCAGTAATCTCATTCATGTCTTGGTAGCGCATATGCTCCATGAAGGCATCATACACTTCATCAGCAGTCATAGCCTCATTAACACCATCACGGTCTGTTAAAAATTCACTAGCATCCTGAATAAAATCCATATCTGCTGTTAGTGTTTCTCTGTTTAATTCGTCTACTTTATTGTAGTCCTTAAACATTAGAATCCCGCCTTAATATTATCTAGTGCAATATCAATATCAGCTTGAGGGACATTTTGTGCTTGCATAGCAATTCCAGCTTGAGCAAGAATCATAGACTGTTGGGCTGTGGTAGCACCCCTACCATCTGCTATAGCATCAGAAATTAGATTACTTACAGAACCATATCCTAAATACGGATTAGTGCTAGTGTTACCCTTTCCCTGACCAGTACCTGAACCACCCTGTCCACCGCCTTGTCCTGCACCTGCACCCGCACTTTGACCCGGATTGTATATTCCTTCAGCCTTTAGTGCTTCATCAATTCGTTTCTGCACTGCCAACTCATCACTCAAGTCAAACCTTCTTTTGCCTGTTTCCTGTTGATACTCAGCAACAATTTTAGATACAATGGTTCTGGCTTGTAAGGCTCTTGTGCGACCTTGTTCCCCATAAATAATGTTTCCTTGATAGTCAAATGTAGCATCTGAACCAGAGAAAGCAAACCCATACTCAAGAGCATTTCTATTAAAGGTATTTGTTGTTGTTAGGCCAGTTTGACTTTCTTCTAAAGCCCGTTCTTTAGTTGCGGCAGTAGCTGGGTCAATCAAACGTATATCACCTTCTACAAGAGGTTGGTCATACGTAATGTCATCAGAGGCAAGCGCACGAAGTTCGTTGATGTCCACACCTGCGGCTGTAGCAAACGCATCCATGCGTCTCTTAGAAATACCACTAAGGTTTCCACCAAACAAACTGGTTAGTGTACCATCACCCTGCCCAGACAAACTGGCTACAGCATCAGTAACTGTTGAGCCTTTGTTTACCTTGCCCATTACGTTTTCAAGAATCATATCTTTGGTCAGACCAGTGTCTTCATATGAAGGTGAGATTGCAGCAATTTCTGCAGGTTTTACAACGTATTCATCGTATGAATTGCGTTGACTTTGAATGTGGTCAAGTGTAGCTTCACCACGCCCCTGTCCCATAATCGCTGCAATTTGAGGAAGACTAAAACCCTCAGATTCTAAACTTTCAAATATCTTATCCTTTGCTCGCATAGCTTCTTTTCTAGCACGTACTTTTGGTAAGCCCATTTCAGTCCAAATTTTCAACTGTTCATTGACAGTATCCATAGCCTCTTTGCGTTCTTCCTCAAGAATCTCAGAAGCACGTTTAGCAGCACCACCAATAACTGCACCTAGTCTAAACATCAGCCTGTCTCCTTGCCATCAAACCTTTAGGTTCTTCTTCTACAGGTTCTTCTACAACATCATCAGGCATTTCTTTTTTATCTACAATTTCAATGCCTTTTTGTTTTTGTCTCAGCTTATCAAGACCCAAAGCAATACTTGTCTTTGTAGGTGCAGCATCTAGGTTATCTTCTGATACAAGCACATAGTCTACTTCGGCAGCTTCAGCCATTCTAGATACTACTTCAGCCAGAGCAGGAGAGATAACAATGCCTACATCAACACTGTGCAATCCTTCCATAACACCGCCAAGTTGCAGTGTATCAACAAGTGTATCAACAGGCACACCTAGTTCAAGCAAGTCCATCAGTTCTTCTGATTGCCGCTCACCTGTAAGACGTTCAACGTAGAAAGACAATGCACCCTCTGCCGTAGGAAACCGTGGGGGACGTTGCCATGGTCTATCACCTAAAGGTGCAGTTAATCCTTGGCCCGGGATAGGTGCATCAAGAACAGGTGCAGTTTTACTTTCATCATACATTGCCAAATGCTTTCTTTATATCCATAACAAGTTTTACTGGAAGCGGGTCTTCATTCTCAACTTTCATTGTATCACGAGAAAGCAACCCAGTCAATGCTTTATTAGCATCAACAGATTTTTTATTTTGTTTTTTATTGATATAATCTCTTGTATTGAGAATAGCATTTGTTGACATACGTGTTTGCATAATACTAGAACCCTAAGAAACCGCCGGAAGTTAAACCAATTTTTAGAACGTCTGTAATAAAACCACCTACAGCGGCACTGCTTTCATACTGGCCTTTAATTTTCTGTGCCTCAGTAGAACCGTTGGCTTGAATCTGTGCCTGTGCAAGAGCAGCCTGACGGTCTGCTTCATTGTCAGCAGATGTCCATGCCCACTCCATGGTATCGGCATAGTACTGCCAGAGATTGTCATATGCCTCTTTACTAATATCAAGAACAGCAGCAGCGTTTAATTCATTTACACGATTGACAGCAGCAGTATCGGCAGTAGCAATTTGCCTACGCCATACTGTATTTGCCTGTGCAATAGCTAGTTGGTTCTGTGCATTAAACTGGTCACGCTGGTTGTTTAACTCAGCATTAAAACGCTCTACAGTGTTTACCTGACCACTATTAAACTGCGCCTGTGCGTTCATCTGTGTGGCATTGAATTGTGAAGCCTGATTTGCTAAATTAGCAAAAAACTGGTCAACTTGATTTTGTGATGTAGCATTAAACTGACGCGAGGCATTTTCCGCAGATTGGTCTGTAAACAAAGATTGAATACGTTGTTGTGCCTTAAATAATTCTGTCTGCTGCTGATTAGATAGGTTAGCCAAATTTGTCTGCAAGAAAGTTTGTGCATTTTGTACAGCAGCTTGCTGTCGGCTGTTTAGATTAGCTGTGTCCAATTGTGCCAGAGCAGAAGCCTCTGCCATTACAACAGCCTGTTTGTTTGTCAGATTACTAAGATTAACAGTGTTAGCAGCACGACTGTTCTCTAGCTGCACCTGCTGTTCAGCAGTAAAATTTTGATTAGCAACATCAGAGATACGTGCAGCATTTTGTACACGTGTTTGAAACGCTTGGTCAAACTCTTGCCCGATAAATTGCGCACGTTGTTGTGCTGCAAGCATAGCACGTTGCTGGCGATTAGACAAATTCTGTGCTTCAAACTGTGCCGTTGTTTGTGCATCAGCTTGAGCGATAGGAAGTGCAGCCTCAAGCGTAGCCTGAACAATTGCCTGACCAGCAAGACTGCTTGCACCTAGCCCACGCTGTGCCATGGTTGCTGTGGCAGCACGAAGCGAACCAGCAGCCCATGCAGGTGGGTTGGCAGCATCAAAGTTTTGTGTAAGTTGTGCAAGCTGTCCTTGAACAGTAGCTTGTGTAGATGGGGTAGCCTGTGCTGCCTGTACCTGTTCGGTAAATTGAGCAGCAGTTGTTGCATCTGCAGCAGCACCAGAGATAAGTTCGCCTTGTTGAATATTTCTTTGTACGGGATTATCAATAAGAACAGCGTTGCCCTGCGCAGCCTGAACGTCACCCACAGATGATGCAGTTTGCTGGGCAGCAATAACCTCTGCACGTGGGTCAACAGTAGTTTGTGCGGCTTGTGTGGCTTGGACAGCAGCATCTACAGCAGGAGCAGCAGTAGCAGCTTGCATCTGTGCTGCTTGCGTTTCTTGTACAGGGGCAGCCTGTGCGGCAGCAGCCATCGCTGTAGGCACGGCTACAGCACCAGTTAAAGTGCCAACACCGGGCTGTATATATTGACCTGCTTCGCTAGGTGTCATTGATGCTTGTGTTACACCGCCTGTAGGTAGTGCTGGCTGATACATTCTTTTAAGTGTTTCTGAAGCTGCGTCAGCATTTTCAGGAGCGGGTACATCACCAGTCTGCACCTGTGGTGTGGCAGCAGGTGGTGGTGTTGTTTGTTGTGCTGTTTGCTGACCCCTTAAATAATCCTGAAATGCTCCAAACTCTGTGCTACTACCCTGAAAATCAAAGCCTTGCATTGGGTGCATCCGAACATCTGCAGTTTCTATACGAGGACCACCTTGCATATACTGCTTGCGAAAAGCATCATATTGTTCTTTACTGCCCTTTAAATAATTTTCTTGCGGTGCCATCATCAAACCTTCGCGCATTGCAACTGACCGTGGGTCTGTTGATGTGTAAAATGATGGGTCTATGGGTGCTTGGTCTGGAACTCTGGGTTGTTCAAATCCACCACCGCCCAGTGGACCTTCTGGTGTCACAGCTGGTACTGGTGCTGGTGGCGGTGTTGCTGCAGCCTTTCTAGCAGCATCCAGTCTTTTGCCTAAGTCATTATAAGCATCAATACTAAATGGAATTGGGCCATATTGCTTCCCAAAATTTCTAATGGCCTCTGTATATTCACCACCAGACAAACCTCTTCCTGCTTGC
>CAACVD010001554.1_pt1 | contig 11003 bp, 13 predicted proteins | sample 2381771 | NCBI WGS metagenome assembly CAACVD01 (sample SAMEA5211965, study PRJEB30684) | marine metagenome | biome: Marine; feature: Epipelagic; material: Water | collected 2015-10-15 | depth 15 m | reverse complement strand
GGAGTAGAACTATATTGTGTGATATTCGTCTTTGCCATACTATCTCCTATTCATTCCGAAAAAGTTTGCATCCTCTGCGTTTGAGCCTAATAGACCGCCATATGCAGGCGACCCTCTTCCAATAGCAGGAGCAAGTAATTGTGTAGTGAAATCTCTGACCGCAGGAACACCTAAACGACTATATGCAGGAACAGTTAATCCTGAGCCAACACCTACTGATATTGGATCTATAGCTAAACCACCACCTAATGCAAAACTCCCTAACATAGATCTATCTGCTGTGCCTGAGTTTGGCAGTCTTTGCTTTATTGTCTCTTGTCCTGCTCTTACTAGCGGTTGCATATCTGCTTTGCCTCTAGCAAAATCTTTGTTTCGCAAAGATGTATCAGCCTTTTTAATATTTCTTAAAACTTGATCGGCAGTAAATTCACCGCCCTCACTTTGTATTACAGTTCTTTCAACTGGCAATAATCTCTTAAAAGATTTATCTATTGCATCTAACTTTGCTTTTTGTGATGGATTAGTTTCTTTTAAAATTTCAATTAAAGTCTTTTCAACATTTTTGTAAGAGCCAATTAAATCGTCACTAAACAATGTAGGCTGTGATGCTCCTATTTTTCTAGCTTTAGTTCTAAGCTGAGAAATAGCTGTTTTGTATGCTTGTCCTGATATGTTGCCATCTGCATCAAATTTTGAGTAAATTATTTTTTCTAAATCTTTAAAAAATACTTTTTCTAAATTATCATCTAATGTCTCAGCCGAATTATAAATTGCATCATCTATTTTAGATTGCACAGACTGTCTATTAGGTAACTTTAGTGTAGGCACAACATCGTCATATGCTTTAGTAACAACTGTCTCTACAGCATCATATAATTCGTTTCCAGTCTTGCCTTTTACAACTTCTTTAGGTTTTACTCCAATAGCTTTTAGTGGCTCTAATACTTCTTCATAAACAGTTCTGTCAAATGCCTGCTTAGATCTTCTTTTAGCACCTGAGATAGCCGACCCAACAAAAGGCACTGAAGTAAATGCTTCTTCAACCTTCTTTAGTCCGCCACCCACAGCATCGCCAACTGTAACTGGAACACCTCTTTTAATTAATTCTTTTGCACTTTCAGTCGCATATGGAGCAACCTTTTGTAATGTGCCACCAGTCAATCCGCCAACTGTTGTACCAATTGTTCTTTCTAATGGATCATCGCTGTCTGTTGCAAATCCACCATAAAATCCACCCATAAGTCCTGCACTTTTTACAGCATCCAATCCTTTTTTAGCTAATCTTGCACCACCAAATACTGCTGTTGGAATACTTCCTGCAATTTCAGATCCATAAGCATATAATGGCTCTTGCTCTCTAAATGATTTAAGATCACTTCTTATAGCATTTACTGTTTCATTATAAGCAGTATTAAAATCTTTACCTTCAGCAAACTTAGCATACAAACCCTTAGCTAACCCTGCCATTTCGTCAAAAGATCCCATTGATAGACCCTGCAAAGCAGATTGAGTAATGCCAGTTAATTTTCCAACTTTATTATCTTCACTTTTAGGAACTTCTACTTGATTTAGTAACCTTGCTTTGCCCATTAATCAATCACCCCAATCTGTCCATCTAGAATAAAATACTGCCCATTCTTCAGTCTTTCCTCTGCATCTTTCAAAGAACTAACAGTAATTGGCTTTAAATAACTTCCTGATATTGGTAACTTTGATGACACAACTTTTGATGGATTTAAGTTGTAACTTTCTGATAGGTTCGTATAAGAACTCTCTAATTGTTCTTGTGAGAATATATATTGCTGAACTTGCTGTTTAGCACTTTCTAAAAAATTACTTCTTTGTTCAGGAGTTAATCTTTGACCAGTAAGTAGCTTATTATACAAACTCCTAATTCTACTTTCTACACCACCAGTATTTTCTGCTGTGGCAAACTCACCCTCTCTAACAACAGAGTTAGGGTCTATTGTTTTCATAAAACCGAAAACCAACGCAACGTCATTAGCACCTGAAGGAGTTGATGTGGATGCTCTTGCCACTTTGTTAAAACCTTTAATTGCTTCAGTGTTAACTTTGCTTTCTTTTATAAAACTATCTCTTAAATTTTTCTCTTGACCAAATGCTGTCTTAGCATCTTCTTTTCTAGTTTTTTGCTGATCTAACTGCATCTTCTGAACTTCATTTAGATACTTAGCCATCTCTAATTGGTTCTTTAAAGAGTTTTGACTTCTTTTACTTTGCCTATCTTCCTCAGCTTGCTTGCCCTTTAAATAAGATTGTATCCCAACACCAAATGCTTGACCTAATGTTGGTGCAGGCTTTCCTACCGAATAACCACCTAACTTCATTAGTTCAGAGGCAGAGTTTAAAGCACCCACAGTTCTCGGATCATTAAAGGTATCACCTAATAAGCCAGTGTTTGTTTGTCCAGTAGTTGTGCCAGTTAACAAAGTAGGGGTATTATTTTTAAATGGAGTGCCTGCAATAACACCCGCATTTGTCATAGGTCTTACTGGAATATTATTTCCTGATCTCATTGTAACACCAGTGTTAAAAGAAGGGTTATTTCCAATCTGAGGCAGTGCTGTTACCTTTACTGGACTTTGCATATAGGATGCGTTTCCGCCAACCATACCTCTTCTTAATCCAGTTAAAGGATCAATATTTCCTAATAAAGCATCTATTGGTCTACTCATTATAACAACCCTAACAATCCGCCACCGATTGCCCCGTACATTGGATTAAATCCTGCAAGTTGTGCTAATTGTGATCCGCCTAAAGCACCGCCTAAGGCTGAAGCACCCTGATTTCTAAATACTGGCTGAACAGTGCTAGAACCTAATGTTCCGCCACCTACTAAACTCATGTAGTTTTGTAGCTTCTGATCACCGATATTCTGCTCGTAATTAAATCTATTAATATTATCCTGCAATTGTGCCATTGCATCAGCCTCTCTAGCAGATCCAACTTGTGCCAATTGTTGTGCATCTAAGTTCTGATATTGAGGTGCTATTCTTAGTGCATCTTGCTGTGCCTGATAAGCATATGGAGCGAGTGCAGAAGCTAGAGCCTGCTGATTAGCACCTGATCCGAGCCTACCCGATCTTGCAAATCGACTTTCAACTGTGTCAATAACGGGCTTAAATGCCATGCTCATTAGTGGGTTAGTTCCCATGAGGTTTTGCTGTACAACCCCTTGACTTGAGGCTGTTAAGCTATTTGGATCTAAGGCTCTGTCTCTAACCATATTAAGAGCCATGTCACTTTCAGGAGAAAACCCTACTGTGGTTGAGTTTGGATAATATGAAGGCATCTCATCCATAAATCTGTCTTTAGCTTGTGCTAAACCAAACTCTAAGAAGGGCTTTGCATACGCAGGCGGTTCAACCTGAGTATTAACTGTGCCTGAACTTCCTCCGCCACCACCTTTTGACATATTAATATTCCTTTACTAAAACGATTGCAGTTGGTTCATAGCCTTTCATAACTTTTTCCCAACCCTTTCTGCCTATAATTTCAACCGCTTTGCATCGGTATAATATAGACCATTTTCTTATTTTTGGCTCTACCTCTAACAGTGTTTTAAGGTTACCGCCTGCAAGCCAAAACCGCAGTGTCCTGCGTTGTGGATAGTCAATTATCTCAGTGACAATCGCACTATCCCTAAATGCCCATAACTGAGCATCACCCCTTTTGACGATATCTATAACTTGTTCATAAGTATGACTATTGTGAGCATACCTAAGAGCATCAACAATCCACTTTCTGCACCTATCAGCATTAGCCGAAAATGACATACTCGTAGGATCGAGTGGTTGAAGCATTTGCATGATTTAATGTTGCCTGACCCTTTTGTCTCGCTGTGACATGAATATTTGTCGATGAAGCATCGCTAGTAGTCGGCATGAATAAAATCACACTATCCTCACCAATACGATCATCGAACAATGTCGTTGTAGCTGAACTGTTTGTTAATGTAACACTGCCAGTTGAATTGACCTTGCCATCTAAAATATTGTTCACAACTCTTGATATTGTGCGTGGCTCATCCCCTAATGGAGATAGCCTCTTATAGTTGTTAACTCTTGTCATCTTCTACCTAATGGCTGACCTTCTATATCAACCCCCTGAGCAAAATCCCAAAAGCCTGATATATTCATTCTTATTCTATGAAACCTGCCCTGAGATCTATGTTGTACAAATCCTTCGTCAGTCAGGCTGTTTGCTGTAGAAAACGTAACGTCATCATCTTGACGATCTCTTGCCCCAACCTGCATTGTTACTGAGCCATCCCTAAAATAAGGAACTGTTCTTGTGACCAGTGAGTGTTTACCTTTATTGATAGCAAACTCTGCTGTCTCAATCGTTGCATCTAGAGGCTGTCCAGTAAAAGCATATATCTTGTTTAATAAACTGCCACCAAATAGGAAGTTACCGCCCTTATACAAGTTACTGTCTAATGGGGCAGGCAAGCCCTCTAGTGTTGCACTTAAATTGTCTAAACCCTCTAATGTATATCCTGCTGTATAAAATGGTGATATTAGATCTGCTGATACTTCAGCTATAGACCATTTACCTACAGCATAATTATACATCAATATTTTATCAGGAGTTGATCCTGAGGTATTTCCATTTGATACATATGACCACGCAACTATTTGGTTTTGCGGGTCTACTGCACAACTCATCTTATAGTCAAAAGCACTATTAAAGTCTTTGAAGAAAAACTTGTTTATTTTCTCAGCACCAATTGGTGTACTTTTTGTGCCATCAAATGAATAAAATCCATCTTCAGCTAAATAAAATACAAGCCTTCCAACATTACCAACTGATCCTGAGTAAGCACAGCCTCTCTGAGTTTCTACTTTATCAATCTGATAGATTAGCGGTGTTCCAACATATTGAGCAATACATATGGCTTTTTCTAGCAAGATCGTTGCATATTCCCCGCCAACTAAACCAGTGATTGCACCTGCATCCACAATGTCTTGAAAGTCTGCCTGATCAGTTCCTACAGTCCAACTGGTTGCATTGTTAATGCCTGACCATCTAGTTCTAAATGGCACTCTTCCTGAGCCTTCATCTATATTGGCAATCCAAACCTGATCTCTAACAACTGCTAAAAAATCTGCCTTTGGTGCATTTGCTAAATCTGCAAAAGCAGTGTCAGTTCCTAATGTAAATTCTTGTAGTGTCTCACCTACACCGCCTGAGGCAATAACACTCGTGCCAAACTGGACAAATCTCCAATATTCACTATCAGTTAAAGAATAACCGCCACCCTTACCAATACTTGTTAGATTAGAGTTAGACGAATTAAACTCATAAAGTTTAGTTGAGTTTCCTGCAAATAACTTAACATTCCCTGAGTTATCTTTTGATGCGAATATACCTTTTAGGGGTGCATCGCCTGCATTTGATACAGCCTGAAAGCTATTAATAGGTCTATATCCTGATATAGCAGGGATGACGTTTGTTGCGACTGTAACTCCTGCATTTTCTAAATCAGGCTGATCGGGCAACCATTCTCCAAACTTAATCATTGCTGTAACCAAACCTCACTTCCAACATTTTGAGTTGTCCATACTTCTGAACCAACATCTTGTATAGTCCATGTCTCAGATCCATCAGCAATCTCAGTCCAGTCTTCACCAATAATCTTTGCACTAACATTAGTTGTTGCCGTTGTCTCAGAACTAGCAGAAACACCTACTTCATAGTTTGGAGTAGATGTAACACTTGCCTCAGTAGCTATAGAGCCACTAGCTAAAACAACTATGTTTGCTGTTGCAGTTAATGTCGCACTTGTCTCAACACTAGCTGAAGGCTGTTGTATTCTTATTGCTGAACCTGAAACACTAGCACTAGTGCTAATATTACCAACCATTGTGACTTCATAAGTCGCAGTAGCTGTTATTGTTCCAACTGAGGCTGTTGTAGCCTCTATAGTCCTAACTCTTGTTGGAGTAGACGTAGCTGTTGCAGTTGTCGCAATAGTTGCTGTAGCAGTTCTGATCTTTGTACCAGTAGCACTTGCACTCGCACTTGCTGATACTGAGCCTTCTATCTCAATAGCAAACTGGATCTCAGCACTAACACTTGCACTCGTAGAAATGCTTGCCGAACCTTGCAATACTGCAAGGCTAGACAGACTATCCATATTGCCTAAGGCATCGAGACTGTCTATGTTCCCCCAACTATCTAACTGATCTAGAGTTGGGTTAGACCACTCAATTTTTAGCATATCAGAATTACTATCGAAACTTCCTGAGATACTATCTAAAGTTTGCGTAATCTGATCTAGATTGGGGATACCTAAAGCCATAATAAAGCCTTAAATTATGTAGCAGAAATTGTTAAAGAACCGCTTGCTACTTTTAATATATCTCCACTTGCTATTGTTTTAGATGCTGTAAATGCACCATGAAATAAAAGATTGCCTGAACTACTAGCATCAAAAATACCAAAGTGGCTCACGTCACCCCATGAGCCAGTGGCACTATTAAATTCAACTGCACTATTGTTGGATATAGATCCACCTGAAGCAGAAGCAAAAGTGATAGCTTTTCTTGAGTAGTTATTACCAGTTAATTCTGTACCTGAATTATCATCATTTAAACTTGCTGTTGATAATCCTAAATACACTGCTGAGGGAGCAGTTGTTGAGGCTGTTCCAGTAAAGTGATCTAGAAATTTAAGTTCTAGATAATCTGACATTGCTGACATTTATTTCTCCTATGATGCAGACGATGATTGTTTTGCGTAGATTGATGATATGTGCAAAGCACCAGTTCCATAGTGAGATCGTTGTTCGTCTTTTCTTATCTCTTCTATAGATCTTGTAAACTTAGCATCATAAGTTGATGCCCTTTGTTCATCCATTAAATAGGTGTAAGCCTCAACTAATGCCCCTGATAAATAAGCATCAGGATGACGAGTTAACATCACATTTGTTGCATTGCTATCTGATAGGGCAGTGAGGCTACCGATATAAATAATTTCGGCTGTGTAGTTATCATCAGGTATAGGTCTGATCTTTAACTCACCACCTACAATAGAATAAGCTGAAGGTCTGCCACTTCCGCCAGTAAAGGCAGTGTCTAAGGCTGTAGGGCTTTTATATTCTAATACGATATTTGGACTTGTATTTAGCTTAATCTCTCTGACCTCTCTCATGTCAGTGGGAAGGGCTATAAACTCATCACCGCTTGTCAATGTGGCAGTCGCTCTTTTTTCCTGATCTCTAGTCTCTAACTCTCTAGATAATCTTGCCTCAGCTAACTGGATAAAGTTAGGGATCTGATCAGTTAGATCTGATCTAGCTAAAAAATTAGCTACCGCAGTTTTTAATTCTGAATATGTTGATATGCTCACATCGAGCCTCCGCCAGTTCTGAAAAATCTATTTTCGCTATCGTTAAGCCACCGCTTCCACTTCTTAGAGGCTTCAGGGTTATCCTTTGGATCTCCAAACTTTTGCATAAGTTCTAGATATAAATTGTTTGGTATCTCGGCAACGTGTTGCCAGTGTCTTTGCGTATTGCCAATCATAGATCCTTTTTCGTAGTCATTTGCTTTTCTTTTATTGGCTTCTAAAACTTCTTTAATGTGTTGTTTTGTCTCGATGGTGTAAGTGCCATCGTTATTGTCATGCCAAAAAGTTTCTTTCTGCGAATATGGATTTCTTGATAATAGTCTAGACATTGTTTCCCCTATAAATAGAAAGGGCGAAATTAATCGCCCTCTCATCGCTAGTTATTAAGCACCTGATAAACCAATAACTGCACCATGAGCTTTAGGTGCTGTTGGCATCAAGACAAACTCAGTGATGATCTGCTCTTTGATTGCATCACCAGTTCTTGCTAATGTTGTCTTTGTAAAGTTTCTGCCATTAAGTGTTCCGATCTTTATGTGATCAGGATCAACAACAAATAACTTATTATCTGACATAAATCTTGAAGGTGTTAATTGCAGGCTTCCGAAATCTGTCAAGTAGACAGAAGTCGCACCAATAAAGGACACTGGCTCACCCGCTGTTGCATTAACCTGATTTGTTACAAGATTTGTTCCTGCTTGTGATAAGTCAGAAATGTTAGCTTTGTTTGTTGCATCACAAACTAAAACTCTCGGCTTACCGCCATCTTGCCATGCCTGAGTTACGGCATTGTCAATTTTAGCTAAAGTTAGAGCCGCTTCTGTTCCAGTTAAGTCTGCAACATCAGAACCATCACCAGTACCAAATGAAATGTCAGAAGGAGAAGCATCTCCATTTGTCATCCATGTTACTAGTGTAGCTGTCTTACGAGGCTCTGAGCCTGACTTAGCTACGTTAAGATCTCCGACAATCTTCTCGATGTCTCTTCTTAGCTCAAGTCCTTTCAACACCGATTGATACGCACTTTCCTTCGCTCTTCCTGCCTTATCAACACTTTCCAATGTTCCTGAGATTGCAAAGTCTTTTCCTGCAATCTGAGTGTAGTTGTTAAGTCTTGTTGTTGCAGTTGGAGTTGCGTAAGTTGCATCTGCACCTTCAGAAAGACTGTTTTGTCCTGCTGAAGCTAGTTCTTGAACTTGCCACTCAACGAGTGTGCCATTCACTGTTTCTTTTTTTGCTAGTGAAAAAATTGGAGTTTCATCACTATCGATTTTATAAATAATGTCCGCTAGTTGCTCTCGCTCACCTACGGCATTTGCAGTTGTTAATGTAGCCATTTAAATTTCTCCTTTAGGCTGATCTGTTTAAAAGTAGTTCAACAGCACTTTCTACTGTGCTGTTATTATTAAAACGTTTCATCATGTCCTGATTACGTTTTGATACAACTTCAGACTTTGTTTTAGGAGATCCTGCTTTAACCATTTTAGGGGCAGTCTTAACCTTCTTTTTGGCTTGAGTTTTGCCACCCATTAACTCATCATACAACATTGCCTTCCTCAAAGTTACAATGGCTCGATGATCACTTGCCTGAGCAATTTCATCATCGGTGTAACCCATTTTGGATTTAGCATATGAGATCACTTTTGATCTCTCAGCTTCTCTGACCTTTTCATCTCTCCACGCAGGGATTTTGTCGAGCATTGTATCAAACTCAGTCTTTAAGTGATTTTGATATTGTGCTTGTGCTTCCGCCTGCTGTTGAGACATAATAGCCTGCTGTTGTTTCTGTACTTTAGCTAAATTGTTTTGTTGAATTTGGTATTCTGCGTGAATACTTGCAAACTCTTCATTGGTTTTTGTTCTTCGCAGTTCTTCCCAATTAGGCTCAGGCACTCTTAGTGCTTGCTCCAATTGCTGAAGTCCTTCCGCATACTGATCTCTCAATCGCTTCGTTTCTGCACTTTCTGCATCAATCGCTTTGCTCTTTTGGGAGACTTCGTTCATGCGTTTATGAAAAGTCCTCTCTCTCTGATAACCTGACAAAGCCTCTTCCAAAGTTACCTCTGCCTCTTCTCCATCAATCTTGACTTTGTAGAGTTGGACTTCTTCTTCGACTTCTTCGCCATCATCTTCCTGATCGGTTGTATCTTCTACTTCTTCGCCTTCATCGGAGATATCTTCTTCTAAGACTTCCTCTTGCTCTGTTGTTTCTGATACTTGAGCCTCTTCTTCAGGCTCGGTTACTGCCTCTTCTTGAGGGTTAGCTTCTGCTTCCTCTTGAGGTAATAATTGGTCAATTGCTTCGTTTACTGATATAGAACCGCTCTCTTTCGAGTTTACATTTTCCATAATTGTTTTCCCTTATGTTATTTTGTTTTCCCAATTAGTCTGTCTAACTGAGCCTTAGCAACCCTTCCATTGGCACTAATATTTTCTATTCCTGATTTAAGTGCCTGCAAAGACTGGTAAAGATAGTAGATACGTTCTCGCTCTTCGTTGTCCTTTAATGGTGAGCTTTTCCACGCATCTAAAAATTGTTTTTCTAAATTTTCAAAGACCTCTATAAAGACTGCGTTCTTGAGAAGAATGTCAGCTTTGTTGCCTTTTTCTAGATCTTCTCTTGCACTCCCTTCCTGCATTAAGATCTCCTAAATGGTGTAAATCCACTTAGCCCCATTTGATTTGTAAAGTTTGCGGGGCGGTAAGCAAATTGACTTACAAAGTCCTGATTGGCTCTGTTAAAATCAAAACCGCTTGGCACATTCATTGGTGCTTGATCTAAACTTGTTGCTCTATAAAAAGCATCTCCTGAAGGAAATGGATTAGGGTTGCTCGGCATAGATGGTCTTGATGTATCAATCCTGCAAGCCTGCAAATCGTCATCAAACCTATAGCCATCAGGACATACTGGTTGTCCGCTAACTGGATTAGTTGTGGCAGGCTTTATTGTTTCGTTTTCACCACCTCTCATACTCATATCTTCATTATAAGGGTTTTGATCAAAGCCAGTATAAGTCGTAACGTTTGGCATAAAGCCCAAACCAAACAATGGAGCATTATTAAAAGCACCAGTCACATTGCCCATAGCATCTCTAGTTACTTGAGTGTATAAGCCTTGTTTATCCCTATTTTCCAATATGTTATTAACTCTATTCTGCATATTGAATATGTCGTATGGAACTTGTGGCATAAGTTCTAATTCAGGAACTTGTGTCGGTGAGTAGGTTGTTGTCTGACCCGTTACTGGATCAATTGTAGCCATACTACCACCCAACATATCGCCTGCGGTTGATTGTATCCCTGCTGTACTTTGCGTACTTGATGCACCTCCCACTCCTCCAAACGCACTTAAACCACCACCTCTAGATACATCTGCTATACTTTGACCTGAAGCTATTGCGTTTCCTATAGCTGTTTGTTGAGCATTATAATCTGCTTCTGCTTGAGGACTTGAAAATCCTTGACTGTCACTTGGATTTCCAACATTAGTATTGCTACCGCCATATGCACCAGTAGCTTGATCGTCAGACCTTTCTTGAGCCTCTACACTTTCATCACTTTCGTCACTCTCTGAAGATCCAAAGCAATACATTGACTGCTCTATAAGATCGGCAGGGTCATATCCCTCA
>CAACVD010001553.1_pt1 | contig 11005 bp, 12 predicted proteins | sample 2381771 | NCBI WGS metagenome assembly CAACVD01 (sample SAMEA5211965, study PRJEB30684) | marine metagenome | biome: Marine; feature: Epipelagic; material: Water | collected 2015-10-15 | depth 15 m | reverse complement strand
TCGCACGAGACAAGAAGGTAAAGGTTATGGACAGGCTGCCTATGACCTTAGAGTTTTTAGAAAAGCAACCTGAGTATATTGCACAAGCTGACAAGAAGACGAAGGGCCCGTCAACCATACAGATGCAAATGCAGTCTGATGTTCAGAAGGCTCTTGGCCTGAAGAAGACAGCTGACATGTCGAAGAGGCTCAAGGCGTTAAACGAAAAAATTAGACAGCGTAAAAAGGGATCGCGTGATTTGAAGGCCACTCAAAGGGAACTTAGGAATTTCATACGCAAGGCGTTACCTGCAGATCTATACAGCAAATCTGATGTTGTAAAGATGATGGGTAAAATAACATCTCTGAAAAGCACCGATCAAAGTAATATACAGAAACTAACCAATGAGGTGGTTGAGTTTGTTACCGAAAAACAAGTTAACTTTTTAGAAAAGACTATTGACTCAATTCTTAATGGCAAGTATGAAACAATACAGTCAGGACGTAAGAAGGGAATGAAGATAGACAGTGAAACTCGTCAAAGATTTGAAGACATAAAGAAAAATATAGTTGGTGAGGAGGTGACTGCTGAAGATGTTGTAAAAGATAATGCAACTCTTAACGCAGAGTACAAGGCTCTTGAGGATAAGATTGATCGTACTATTCAGGATGATGAGCGTATGCTTGACCTTGCTGCAGCAATGGCCATAAACAATTCCAAGTTGATGGACAACACTGACGTCAATAAGGTTGAGTCATTACAGCAAGCGGAGGATATATTGTCTGGTATACTTGGTGAAGGTAAGCAAGCTTTCAAAGCGCGCCTTCAAGCTGACCATGAGAGGTACAAGAGATTAGTAGCTACTGTATATAAAGACATCACAGGCTTGGATATAGACCCTAATAATCCGAATATGATAAGCCAGATGAAAGAGAATCAGGCCAAGATAGATAGCCGCCGAAAAGGGAAGATGCGTAAGACTTCTAATAAGGCGATGCAACGCATGAATGATGCCATCAAGAACTATATAAGAGCCAACTATGATCTGAATCAGCTGATGAAGGTTATAATGGAAGCGCCTGGCGCAGCTATAGAAGGGAACACGGAGGCTATTGTTATGGACTCCATAAATGAAGCGACTCGAACCTTTAAAGAAACCAGGCTAAACGATAGGGATGAGATCCGTGGTAAGCTACAAGAAATTTTTGGTAAGAAGTGGGAAAAGGCTCTTGCTGCTGGTGCACCTCAGCGTTTTACGGATGTATATATAGATAAGCAAGCAGTGGCAGACGCTAAAGCAGAGTATGATAAAAATCCTACTAAAGAGAACAAAGAAAATTATGAGGCTATTGAGGCTGTAAATAACATTAAGTTAAGCCCAAATGAAATTGCTGACCTGTATTTTCAATACCAGGATAAAGCAAACATACCATCATTTGAAAACCCAGAAAATAAAAACTTCGGTCCCGATCATGAAAGGATAATGAATGAGCTTGTCGCTACGATAGACAAGGGACACATAGAGTTTGGTGAGTGGATGGTAAATGAATTTTTTCCCAGCAAGTATGAATTTTATAATTCTTCATATGAGCAGGTCTACCGAACCAATATGCCTTGGAACCAAAACTACGCTGGTAGAATATACAGGGTTGGTGGCGGAGAGCCAAAAACACTAAACCTCTTGGGGCAAGATGCGGTAGAGAACAAGGTAGTGGGTGCGGCATCAAGTAAGGTTAGGAGGCAGAACAGCAAGCCTATCGAAGCGCAGGATATGTACAACAACCTAATGACATACCTGGAGGAGATGAATTGGATGGCGTCTTTCGCACCAACACTTAGGGATATGGATAAAATATTCTCGAGCCCTGCAATTAAAGACGCCATCAGCAACTTGGATGGAAAAAACTTAAATGAACTTATACAAATTCAGCTGGAACGAATAGCGGCACGAGGAATCAATCCTGCGAAGGGAGAGAAATTTGTAAGATTTGCGAACAACTTATTTGTTACTACCCGGCTGGGAGGTTTCAAGCCCACCATTATGCTTAAGCAGTTAACCTCTTTCCTTACTTATTCCAATGAAATTGGTCCTGTAACATACACGAAGTACAGTGCTATGTCTACCGGTCAACTTAAGAGTACCTGGAAGGAGGTCATGGAGAACTCGGTGTATGTGAGAGATAGGGTTGGCACTGACTTTAAGAGATTAGTTGCCAACTACAGTAATGATAAAGCGCTGGACATAATGCCTACACTTTCAAAAGATAAATGGCAAAACGTAATGTTCTTTTTTGGTAGGGCGGGTGATATAGGTGCAATATTTATAGGTGGTGTACCTAACTATAGGTATTACAAGGCGGACTTCAAGTCCAAAAACCCGAATGCTACGGAGCAAGAGGCTATTGATTATGCTATACGTAAGTTTGAAAAAGATACAAAGACAACTCAGCAGTCAAGCGACATTCAGGATAAGGATTATTTTCAGACCGGTGGGGCTATTGCAAGAGGTATCAATATGTTCTTGACCACATCCAAGCAATACCTCAGAAGAGAGTTTGAAGGTATAAGGCAAATGCGAAGAGGAGTCAGGGATAACGAGAAGTTTGAAAAAACCAAGCTCCCTGCTCTCATAAAGCCTCTGGCAAAGACCTTAGACTCAATGTTTACCGACAAAGAATTCCAGAAAGGTCTTCGAACATTTATAACTTTTCAAGCGGTGATGCCTGCATTTTTCCAATGGGTGGCTCTTGGATTCCCAGGATTGGCCAAGGATTTTGGGGATGAGGATAAGGAAGATATGTTGCGTTCGATAATCATAGGCCCGTTTAATGGATTGTTTATAATTGGAGATCTACTTAATGGTATAGCTGACAATATTCAGGAGAAACCATATGCTGGTGGGATTTCTTTTTTACCTATGGCTCAGCAGTTTAATCAGATATCACAGACATACAAATATTGGGCTCAGAGTGCAGAGGGTAGTGAAAAGAAAGAAGAGCATTTTAATAAGCTTATGTGGCAAATAGGAGAATTAGTGGGGGGAGGAGCGTCGCAAGGTCTCGGACTGCCTGTAATTCCAATTAGGAATCTCAAGCAGATGTATGACAATATGTTCAAGGCAGCAGAGGCTAAAGATAGTGGCGAGTTGGTATTGCGAATGCTCAACTATTCTGACTATCAAATTGAAGGTTCTAAGGAGAAAGATCGAGGTCCAAAACGTAGAACCACTCCGGTCAGTGGATCATCAAGTAAGAGATCATCAGGTGGTGGATCATCAAATAGTAGAAGGTCAGGTGGAAGATCAGGGCGTGGAAGATCAAGGCGTAGGTAGTGAGATCTTTAATTTTTTCTATGTGTTTTGCGGCAGCGTATTGCGTGGCTCAACATCCGTACTTTGACGTTCCTGTCGATGAGATAGAGGAGGTGGCTCGAGCTGATGGGTATAGACCCGTAGCAAGTATCGAAGGAGAGTGCATTGTGTACCATTTGTATCTATCAACAGATACTATTATATTAGTGTATAAATCAGGTATGACACTGCCGCTTTACATAATCTATAGGCAACAATGAAAAAAATACTCACACTTATAATAGTAGTTGCATGCGCCAACATAGCAATTACCTGCAAAGAAACTGTTACATTTGAGCCGGATTATTTTTGTGTTTATGAGGCTCCAGATACCGTAGTGGTTGAGGAGCCTCTTAATTTAGACACGATGTATGTAGGTGGTTCGGATCACCTGCATTACTACCACGATAGTATAGTGGATTCCGTTACCATATTTACAGACACCTTTGTTATGCCAACTGAAGGGCGCAAGAGCAGTGGGTATGGATGGAGATGGGGTCGTATGCATTACGGTATTGACTACGCTGGATGTAACAAAGACACCTCATTGTCCGTATGGGATGGTGTAGTAAGATATGCTGACTTTGGATATAATGGTGGCTATGGTAATCTGATTATCGTGAGACACTTCAATGGATTAGAAACATACTATGCCCACCACTGGAACCTACTTGTTAGCGAAGGCGATACCGTTAGCGCTGGGGATGGGTTAGGAATAATAGGATCAACAGGGCGATCAACAGGGCCACACCTTCACTTTGAGGTGCGTTTCCTTGGCGTGCCCATTAACCCTGAAGAGATAGTAAGCGATACATTAATATTAAAAAGAAACGGATTTAGTTATGAAGTTAATCAGGAAGGGTAGCACCGGAGAAAAAGTGCGACAGATCCAAAAGCATCTCGACATTACTGTAGATGGTATTTTTGGAGAGAAAACAGAGGCAGCTGTCATAGAGTTTCAGCACAAGAACGTATTAGTTACTGACGGTATAGTAGGTCCAAAGACTTGGGCGGTAATGTTTGGTTTAACAACCGATGTTCAAGAATCTCTGGGAAGCACTCATGGCGTTGATATAAATAACCATATGTTATCCAGGGGGGAGTACCTACCTGGTCCTACGCAGAAGGAGTGGTTGTTTATTCACCACACCGCCGGATGGCACAACCCTTACCGAACTGTTGACCACTGGAGTGGTGATAACAGAGGCCGAATAGCAACTGAGTTTGTTGTTGGAGGGCCGTCCATATATAACGATGACCTTCAATATGATGGGGATATCGTAAGATGCCTGCCGGATGGTGCATACGCCTGGCACCTGGGGAGAAACGGAAATCATGTGATGCATACCAATAGCGTAGGCATAGAGGTGTGTAACTTCGGATACCTAAAAGATGGTAGGACATATGCCGGTAGTACCGTACACAAGGATCAAATCGTAGAGCTCGACAAAAAGTTCAAGGGCTATAAGTTTTGGCATAAGTATTCAGACACTCAGATAGAAGCGCTTCGCAGGCTGATATTGTTTATTGGGGATCGAGATAATATTGATGTTCGTAAAGGATTACCGGAGCTAATTAAACAATATGGTGCTCGTGCGTTTGAGTGGAATGAGGATGCATACTACGGAAGAATCAAAGGTCTATGGTCACACTCAAATACCAACAGGGGTAAAAGCGATATGTTCCCCCAGGAAAACCTTATGACTATGTTAACCGAGCTCTAATGTATAGGATATTAAAAGAGGTGCACGTTGGATCAGAGATGGTAGAGGTGTATATGCTTGATGGTTTAGGTGAGCTACTGATCATCAGGAACCTTGGCGATGCCGTTGATATGGTCAACATGCTAAACATAAACTCTGATAATAATACCCATTATAAATTAGTAAAGCCGCATTAGAAGTTATGCTTGTAATTCTTGCGCTCAGCCTCCAGCTTGTAGAAAAGAAAAGCCTGGAAGCCATTTACGTGCGAATCAGTAGGGAAAAAATACTTCCATCCCTTTGACATCCCCTTGGGTATATAGTAGCAGAACGCCACGCCAATCTTGCCAGTACTCTTCTTGAAGTTTATTACAGCGGTATGGTCGGAGGTGGGGATCACCTCTTGAACAATGAAGCTTTCGTTGTTCACGTTGCCCTCACGATCTGTCCTGGAGAATCGCTTTGCGATCGTCTCGGCAAACTCGTTTAGCTCTATTGCAATTTGCTTATTCATGTTTTGATTTTGTACCCCCGCCAGGACTCGAACCTGGAACTTAAGATTAGAAGTCTAACGTTATATCCGGTTTAACTACAGGGGCATTATAGTAATCCTCTTTGTCGTGCGTGTTCTTCTCTATGGCAGTTAGAACATAGAAGGACACACTTGTCCAGCTCTTTTTTTGTTTTGTCTGAAAATTTTGTGGTTCGCATGTGAGATATAGATACGTCCTTTTTGCTTGGGTCTAAGTGATGAAACTCTAATGCTCCATCGTATGATTTATATCCGCACTTAAAACACTGTCCTCCCTTATATTCTATACATTGTTTTTTAAATTTTCTTTGCCTTTCTGTTGTGTTTATTTTGTTACATTGTTTGCAGTATGATTCTGGATAACCCCTGTCAACCCTCATGTAGAACTGATCAAATGGCTTGACCTCCTTACAGCGGCCACAAGCCTTGTGCCCTTCTATATGTCCTCCGTTAGGCATTCTATCAGTTCATTGAGAATGGCTGTCAGCTCTTGAGCTTTGGCTTTTACGTCACCATGATCCCTATCCATTAGTGACTCATATAGTTCGGTGCCGAGGTCGTGGATCCGTCCAGTCACATAGTTAATGTGCTCGATGTTTTGGTGATCGTCTGGACAAATTGGTGGCATATCTATGAATCCATTGCTCTTAAAAACGTGGTACCCATCATGGAGTCCACCTGCTTAATCGCCCTGTAAATTGTCCTGGACTTTTTCTTTACATCACCAAGCTCTGTCTTAGTGGAGTCGATGCCCAGGTTTGTGTACAGTTCACAGTCTATCCTTAATAACTCATCAATCTTTTGCCGGTCAGTCCAGGTTTTGAACTCCAGTATTTTATCTATGTCGTTTACTGTATAAGCCATTTAACATGTGGTTTAGTTTCCGTCCAACCTCCGATATCCCTTCATCATCAAGCAATCCGCTATGTATTCGCAATACATCCAGTACTGGGAAGTATTTTTCGTATCGTTGCTTTTCGATCATCAGTTCGTTTACTTGTAATGTAAGTTTTTTATTTTGGTTTTCCAAATCTATGGCATCATCCAATAGTCGCATTCTTGACACGTACTGAAACGGGTGCTCATTGTTTTTCTCGTAATAGTTAGCCTTGACCATATCGTAATCAGCCTGAAGCTCCCTGTCATGAGAAACAAGATCTTCAAATGTTCTGTAGGCGCTAATGATCGTAGCGTGATTCTTTTCTACGCTTCTCGCGATTGATGTCCAGGAGTAATTCATATCCCTCAATAGGGCGTAGTAGATCATGCGACCATTTATAAGTTCTCTCTTGCGGCTCTTGTCCAGAATGTCTACACCTAAAACTTTAGATATAGATTCGCAAACAGCATTACGTGTCTCCTTCTGTACTTCTCTTTTCCCCATTCTTTATAATTAAATTTAAGTTGTATAAATCAAGGTACTCATCCATTGATATGATTTTAATATCGGTTAGGGTTGGATGTGATCCTTCTTCTTTTATTATTTCCAAGGCAAATGTAATAGGATTATCGTCATCATCAAACACCATACCCCCTAAAATTGTGGATGTAAAAGCATTTATAGGAAATACAGAAATGTTTTCATCTATGTTATTGGCTATTTTCATGGCTGTCCTGGTTTTAAACCGCTTCAAAGCGACCACAAATTCATCCTCCACAAAATAACTATCCAGTGTATACTTCTGTTCTGACTCCATGATTCCTTAATTCTTCCATTCGATACTCCTGTAGTTTACTTACCCTCCCTTTCTTGGTTTTTATTTCAGAGAACAACACGTTAGATCCCGGACCAATAGCAACAAGATCCGGTATGCCATTTTTGTTGGTCTTGATTAGCTTGATAACATAGTACCCCTCAGCTTCCAGTTCCTTTATTCTCTTGGTTTGTATCTGTTGCTCTGACATTTCGATAGTCCATTATAAAACCTATCGCAACAATCACATTCATTCCAATAGATGAAATCAATTCAAATATATCGTGGAAGTTATGAATGGATAGATGTATGTGACCAACGATCCAGAAAGGTATAGCCAGGTTCTGGCTAATCCATATTAAAGTAAACCTTATAAAACTCCACACTTATAAATTTACCAAATCCTTTTTGAAGTGTGTCAGCGTGTAATCCTTTTTCTTCACAACGGCCTTGTAGATTTCACGCTCTATGCCCCCTTTACTGAACACCCAGTACACCTCGTTCTTCAGTCGGTCCTTGGTTGTCATGCGATCCCTGGACTGCCAGTACGATGTAGCGCTGAAGTCTATGTTGTAGTAAACTAACGCATCCGCTTCTCGTAGGCTAATACCTTCACGCCCACTCAGTATCTGTAGCGCAATGTTCTTGTTGGTTTCGTTGAACTCGTCAATCTCCGTGCATAGCTTATCGCCAAACACCTCCTTCAGGGCGTTGAGCTCCTCCTTAAACTTGTAGAAGATGCCGATCTTTTTCTTGGCAAAATGCTTCTTGATAAACTCAGCTTTGGTATTATCGAGAACCATTGAGTTGCCGCTCTCAAACTTGATCGTACCACTGCATAACTGGTGTACCTTGGTCATTAGTTTAATCGCCGTGTCTGCCAGGATCACTTCCTCAGTACCCTGTATAACCAAGTCCTTCTTTAAGACCCTGATCATTTTTTTGGTGCGTTCCTGCATGCCAACCTCCAGGATGTGTTCATTGGTATCCACCACAAAACCGGCATCCTTTTGTGAGAAGCTGATCGTAAATGGCTTCATTGCCTGGAGAATGCGCACGTTACCTTTTGAATAATCATTAATATACATCCCATTGACCTTCTTCTTCACTACGCTAACATAGAAGTCTGAAAACCTATAGAAGTTTTTGAAATCTCTAAACGGGTTCTTGGGAATAAAGTAAACCTGGTGGTACATCTGAGAGTATGCCTCAGGTGTTGGTGTACCGCTAAGAAGAATAATATATGGATTGTTATGGAATACCAGCTCCTTCACCTTCTTGGCTCTGCCATTTGGTTTAGGAAATGCACCCATACCATGTGCCTCGTCACATATAATCATATCCCATCCCTTGCGTGGCACCTTGTGAATCGACTCGTAGTTGATCACTGTGCACTCATATGATGGATTGAGTAGATCGTAGTCACCCTGAATACTGGATATGGCTTTCTTCTTGGTCAGGAATAGCACGTTCTTCACGCCCAACTCCTGGCATATACCCATGCTTGTCAATGTCTTGCCAGTCCTAACCTCCATGGCTAAGTACAAGAAACGATGCTTCTTGATTATCTCCAGGCCTCGCCCAATGATATCCAGTTGATAGTCTCTAAACTTTATCATAGTGATATCTGTCCTTGAGTTTCGTAGTAGTGCTTGTTAACAAACTCAACCCACTTACCTGACTGATCCCTTCCAGTTACCGGTAGACATTCGTGCTTGAAGTTGGAGTAAGCCAGTACCCACTTGGAAAACCTTTGCCTGCTGATCGTCATCTTGGCCTTGGGTGCGTAGTCAGGGTACTCGTTAATGAAATCATTGTACAACTCGTTCATATGTATCTTGCCCTTGCTGTGTATCTTGTCATTAGTCTGACCGCCTATTACTCCACACCACTCAGCAAACTCGTGCGATGTCTCAGCAGAAAACTTACGTATCTTAAGATTAACGAAGTCACTCTTCAGTAGGCCTTTATCCAAGTACAACTGCAGGCAACTAATCATGTAGTTGTCGAACTGACACCATTCATTGTCACCCCACTCGCCAAACATCAGCTTACCAAACTCAACCAACGGCGTGAACTCCTTGGTGTAATGTTGCGTTAGCTCCAGCTCCCACTTACGTCTTTCAAATGAAGAGCCCTTACCCTTGATGGCGTAGTTAGTGGTGATGGCCACCTTCGGAGATCGACTGAAAGGAATCTTGATCGCATCTTTGTTCTTCTTCTCCAGGGTCAAACCCTCGGTAACAACCGAGAACAATCGCTCAAAGTCGAAGTGCTTCTTCACATCATCAAAGCATAGTATCTGCGTATCTGCGGACACCAGCTGGTAAGCAAACGACTTCTCGAAGTTGAATGACTTGCCGTCAATAACCACGAGCTTCTTCATCTGCGCAATGCCATTCATAAACAACCCCTTACCGGTACCACCCTCAGGGTTATCACTGATGACCTCATCATTCAATATTGTAGCTGGGCAGTACGATAGGTTCTTCCAGCCGTGTAGCAGGAACCCTATAGTGGACTCCATTGATCGGACTCTCTTATCAGTTCCTCCAGCGATGTTAGATACGAATGTCTTGAAGTCGCAGTCCGTAACCTCGCAGATGTCAAACACCCTATCAATAACATGATCCTTCCAAACATAGCCACCCAGGTCAAGGTAGTCGATGGGCTCTATGTTGTCACGAGTAATCTTTACCGCGCAGTTGGTGTAGTATAAGTAGGCAGCGTCCTTGGTGTCCTCAATAAAGAACACATCAATAGACGATAGCAACGTAAGGAACTCCTCCCTGAAGTATCGAGTGCATTCGGCGAAGTAGTTGTACACCGAGATGTCATCAAGGTCTATAAGAAAGTCCAAGACAAAATCTTTGATTTCCTTTTCTGATGTGTGGTCTATCAGGTTGTTGGTCACCTTGACAAAGACATAGTTCTTGCTACCCTCAGGGTTAAACTTGTAGAACCCATTGTCCTCCAGGAACTTCTTGAATGATATGTGAACGATCTTGATAACACCTTTTTCGCTCTTCGTCCAAAACTTCTGCTCGTCTTGCTCCTCCTCCAGCCTTCGTATCACATTGTCCAGTATAACATCGTCAACCTCGGTATGCTCTTCCAGTTGATTTTTGATCTCGCCCTTTGCAATACCCTTGCGTAGCTTATGCTTTACATCCTTGACGATTTCCTCATCCTCGTAGTACTTAGTCCCAAAGTTCTGCACCTGAGCATACGCCGAGTGAATGGTTCGCTTGATCTCCTCTTGTGTAAAATCCTCGGAGTCGAAGTTGGACATGATGTATTCGGCCAGCGTCTTGTTAACGCCAAAGTCATTAAAAGCCGATGCTAAGATGTACACGTTTTGGTTTCGTTCCCCACTCTTGAGGCCGTACTTACGCTCCCACCACTTCATGAGTATCTCTACAATCTTGTTCTCATCTGTGATCGGAATGGTCTGCACATCTTTGTGCTTGGTGTTTACCTGGTATTTCTCTTCCGTTATCTGATTAAATACCGATGACTGCTCGTTAATATAAATGAGTGGATCATAACTCTCATAGCAAACCCTACTGACATTCTTACACGTTTCATCAAAGTTTGGCGAAGCAAAGTGCATCTGTAGTGAGTTGAAGAAACTCTTGTGAGTATCCACCTCTGCTGGTATCTTGACCAGTACCTTCAGGCCCAGGCCACTTGGAGATATAAATGCGGAGTACACATACCGATCCTTAGTGAGCTTCTCTTTTTCCT
>CAACVD010000055.1_pt1 | contig 11005 bp, 6 predicted proteins | sample 2381771 | NCBI WGS metagenome assembly CAACVD01 (sample SAMEA5211965, study PRJEB30684) | marine metagenome | biome: Marine; feature: Epipelagic; material: Water | collected 2015-10-15 | depth 15 m | reverse complement strand
CCTTCATTGCATCTGGTTCACTCTTCAGTCATGGAGTTAAGGTTGAGAAAGCAACGGTTGATTACAACTCATCATCTGTTGTTGTATTCGCCCCAGGTGGAGACTATGGTTCTATTATCAATTCTTCTACCACATCTGTTGATTATGGTAGTGTCACAGGAATTGTCACTGATGGTGAATTTGACAATGGTCAGGTAGTAATTACCGAGACTACTCAACCTCTTACTGGTCTTTATCAGTTCCAAGGTGCTGCAGAGTCTCAATTTATCCGTGGACCTTATGTTGCTAGAAATGGCATTCTCAATGTCACTGGATCTCTAGTTGAGCGTGTTGCTCAGACAGATGATATTGGCGGAACTGTATTTGTTAATGGTATTGGTGAAACTCCAAGAGTAAGAGACTTTATTGGTCAAGGTAGACTCTTTGGACTTGGTGATAAGTATGAAAGAGCAGTATGGAAATATACAACAGAATCTGTTGTCACCTTTGTTGATGGTGGAGACTATGGTTCTATTACCAATTCTTCTACCACGTCTATTGATTATGGAGATGTTGATGGAATCGTCACTGACGGTGAACTTGATAATGGTCAGGTAGTAATTACTGAGACCACTCAACCTCTGACGGGTCTTCTTAACTTTAAGGGTGATTCTGAAAATCAGTTTATTCGTGGACCTTATGTTGCAAGACCATTTGGGTTCAGAATCTTCAACGAACAGCAGGATCCAGCAGATTTCAGATTCTCACCTCATTGGAGAGCACGTCCTTACGAACAAGGAAAACTCACTGGCGATGCCGAAACTCCAAGAGCAAGAGATTTCGTTGGTACTGGTTCACTCTTCAAGATCGGTGATAAGGTTGAGAAGAAAGTATACAGATATTCCAGTGCATCTGTTGTTGAATTTGAACCTGGATCCAACTATGGTTCTATTACTGATGCTTCTACGACATCACTTGATTATGGAAGCACTGATGTAATTGCTACTGAAGGAGAGATTGATAATGGTCAGGTAGTAATTACTCAGACCAGACAACCTCTGACTGGTCTGTTTAGAATTACTGGACACGATACTGGACATAAACAGACATTCTCCGAAGTCTCACAGACAGTTGAGATTAGTCTCTCTGGTACTGCTGTTGAGAAATTTACCTCTGGTGCTGGAGAAAGCACTGCTCTGTTCAGTTTCACTGGATCTCTCACAGAAAGATTCGGCAAAGGTCTCTACACAGGAGAAGGTTCACTCTTCCACATTGGCGATAGAGTTGAGAGAGCAACATTCTCTTATAATACATCATCTGTTGTTGAGGGTTATGGCACTCAGCAGTATGGTCTCATTACTGACACTACATCTGCAACTCAAGATTATGGTTCTGTTGGTAGTGCATATCAACCTCCACATACTGATCATGGCAACATGGTCACTCTTCCTGGTGAAGAGAATCCATTCGGATTGTTCAGAGTTAGTGGTACTGCTGCTAAGAGAGAAATTAACTCTCATCTTGGTAGCGGATCTCTCTTTACTCCTGGTGGTGCTACCGAGGTTGCTGTATGGCAGACTCCTGAAGAAACCTTCCTCTTCAGAACATCAGGTGGCGCAATTGAGAAACATGTTGAAAATTATGTTGGCACTGGCAACATTAAGATTAAGGAAGAGACACCTCTCGCTCCTAATGCTGCTGTCAGATTCCGTCCTCATTGGAGAGCTCGTCATCTTCTTGGAACTCCAAAAATCTTTGGTACTGTTGCTGAAGAATTCAAAGGAGCATATGTATCTGAGGGTGTATTCTCCAGAATGTACACCCATGATGAAGGTAATGAGTGGCGTAGATATCGCCCATCACCTCGTTATGTTAACTCCATCTACGGCAAGATTGGTGGTTCTGCATTCGTCAACGGTGACGGTGGAACTCGCAAGATCAATGTTTATGGTTACTATGGTGACGACAGAGATCCTGGAACTTCTGGTTCACTGTTCGGAATTGGCGGAGGTGCAGAAGCAAGAGGCATCACACCTCCATTAGAAGATACAGTTATCTTCACTCTTGATGGCACTGCTGCTTCCAAGTTTAATCCACATTGGAGAGGTCGCCCAGACGGATCACCAAGATTGTCTGGTACTCCAGAACTGGTTCTCAGATTCAATATTTTCACGAATCCTGAAGTTGCTAAGTTCACCTTCAATGGAGATGCAGTTCCTGTTCGTACCATTATCCATAAGGGTAGTGGCACACTCTTTAGTGCTGGATCTTCTGCTGAGGTTGTCGGATTCAATCCTGAAACTGACACCAGAGCATTCAAGTTTAGCGGCGAACCTATCGTCCGTATCAGAGTCATCCTGTTCCAGTTTGGTACTCTGTTCGGATTCGGTGGTGCTTCTGAATCTAGAACAATTGAAGTCCCACAATCTACTGTTCTGTTTGTTCCTTCTGGTACTGCAGATGCAGATCGCACACGCGCATTTGAGGGTACAGGATCTGAGACCCTGAGTGGTCAGAGTGTTGAGAGACGCACTGCTGCACATGCTGGATCTGGTTCGCTGTTCTCTGCTGGTGGTGCTGCTGAATCTAGAACTGCAAGCATTCCTGAAAGTACAGTTCTATTCTCTGCTACTGGCGGAGATCAAAATGCCTTTATTAGAACTCAAATCGGATTTGGTTCTACGACTCTTCGTGGAAATGTTGATGAGTCTACTAGAACAGTTGAAATCGGCACTGGTTCACTCTTTAGTATTAATGGAGCATCTGAAAGCGCGACTGTCGTTGAAGAATCCACAGGACTCTTTGAGTTCAATGGATCTGCTGAACCAGTCATTAGAACTCGCAGATTTGCTGGATCTGGTTCACTCTTCGCAATTGGTGGTGGAGTTGAGATTGCTGCTGTTGCACCAGAGTCTACTGGACTCTTCGCAGTTTCTGGCGAAGCACAGGCACCATTCGCCCGTACAAAGATTGGTGCTGGTGCAACATTCGTTTCTGGAGATTCCGAAAACAAAGCAACCAGAGTCTATACAGGCGAAGGTCAACTTTCAACATTCGGTGGTGGAGCAGAAGTTGTTGGGTTCAACCCAGCAGAAGAAACTCTTCTTTATACTACTCAAGGCAATGCTACTGTTGTCGCAACAAACGCATTCGCTGGATCTGGTACAGAAAATGTCAGCGGTGAAGCAGTTCCTGTCATCACTCTCAGTTTCTTTGGATCTGGTAATCTTACTACATTCGGTGGTGGTGCTGAATCCAGAACAATTGATGTTGAGAATACCACTCTGTTTGAAACACGCGGGGGTGCAACAGAATCCTTCGGCAGAGGTACTTATCATGGTGATGTTGAAACAAAAATTTCTGGTGAAGCAACTGACATCAAACTCACCTTTGGTAATCAGGTATTTGGTTATATCGGACGCACTGATGGTCAGGCAGTTGAGAAGCAGACCGATGATTATGTTGGATCTGGTTCACTCTTCGGTCTCAGCAGCGGAACTACTGTTAGATCCAGAGATTATGATGAAACTGGAATCGGTCAACAGGGTGAAGTTGTCTCCACAAACCTGTTTAGAATTAATGGTAATAACCCAGGCAGCGTTACACGAATTACTCAACCTGGAACAGTTAGAATTTCCATGCAAGGTGAGGCGGTTCCTATCCTCAAACTCTTCAGTCCAATTAGAATTTACAGCACGATAATATAATAATTTGTATAAATAAAAGAAGAAAATCTCTGGCTTAAAAGAATGACCACTCAAGTACAATTCAGAAGGGGTACAACCGCTCAGCATCAAACCTTCATTGGTGCGGAAGGCGAAATCACAGTTGATACCACCAAAAACACTGCTGTTGTTCATGATGGTGTGAAAGCTGGAGGAACTGAACTCGCTACTAGGCAGGGATCTCTTGCTATGTCCGTAGCATTTGGTCTTTGATTAGACGTATATAAACATAACCGAAAGGATTTTTAACAAATGGCAAAGAAATTAATTACTTATTACACTTTTGAGCCAACGACCAACACTGTTAAGGTCAAGGGTAACATTCCTGCTAAGCGATTGCTTCTCATCACGAATGTAACTGATAATGTCAATATCTACAACTTCGCAGATGCTTTCTTAGGTCTGAGTTCTAGATCTTATGATAAAGTTGCGGAGGAAACTTCCTTTGTATTAAACTTCAATTGCTCGTCTATGGCGGCAACTGATGAACTGCAGATTTTCTACGAAAAGGATTATGTAAATATTGAGCCTTCAGAGACTTACGTTGACGCGGTTTCTAAGTTCAGAGTTTCAAACCCAGAAAACCTCGTTGATACCGACTTTGAGTACGGTCCTCAGGCTTCTAAGTGGGAAACCATTCAGACCATTAATAACATTCCTTCGTTCTATGCGTCTACTGCTGACACCACTATTCCTTTTATTTCAAAAGTAGAATCAACTAAGGATAGTGAAATTATCACTGTAACTTGTGAGTTTGAACATGGTCTTGTAACTGGTGTACCTATTACTGTTACTGGTCTTTCCTCACTCTCCGCTGAAGGTGCATATCTGATTCAGTCAGTTCCTTCAAACGAAACGTTTACATATAAGGCTAGAGCAAACCAACCAGAAACAAAAGAACTTCAGGGAACTTATACATCTATTATTCCTGGTAAATTCTTCCAAGGTTCTCAAGTTAACCTGAATGAAACCAAAGGTATTCAGTCAGACTTCTATACCAAGATTGTTACAGTAAAGGCAGTTCAGGTACTTAATGTATCAACAGCACTGGATACTGATGTTATTGTTGGACTTCCTGTAGAAGGATCTGATAGTAATGCTACTGGTTTTATTGCCAAGGCTGAAAATGATGGTGGGACTGGTCTTGGACGAATCACCATTACTGATACTAGTGGTACTTTTACTGACTTAGATACTCTCTCAATTGTTGGTGCTGCTGCTGACTATGTTGTAAGTACTATTGATCCATCTGGTGGTAATAGATTCTTCTTTGATAATTACTTAACACCAAATTTTCAACTGGTAAGAAATGCTGTATATGTCTTTGATGTATCTGATTCTTCCAATAGCACTCACCCACTTCTGTTCAACACTGCAGCTGATGGTGCAGGAGTTGCACACACTAATTATGTGTATGTAAATGGAACAGAAGGAACTGCTGGTGCTTATGTAAGAATCCTGACTACATCAGCAATTCCAGAAGCATCAACTCTCTATTATCATTGCTCTAACCATAATGGTATGGGTGGTCCTCTCACTGTGTCTTACTCAAGTAATACTAAAGTGATGCTCACTACCAGATCTGAGCATGGTTTTGCTGATAATACTAACTTCTACTTTGTAAACACAGTATCACCTAAGATTCTGGAAGTTGTTGATTCAGCTGCAACTGCACCTGATGGCAGAACTTTTGCTGACGATGATGAGACTTACGTCAACAACGCTGCTGAAGATCCAACTGAAAGAGTTCCATATAACTACGAATCTACTTACACCAAGAGATTTGATGAGGCTGATATTTCTTATGGAACTGATACTATTGAAATGACGGATCATGGTTTCCATGATAAAGCTGCTGTTCTTTACTATCCTAACACTGGAGATTTTCCAATTGGTGGTCTGTCAAGAATGCAGGTTTACTATATTCAAAGAATAAATGACAATGAATTCAAACTTAATCATAGTCAGAGACTCAATTATACTGTAAACCTTTCAACTGGTGGCACATTTGATCAAGGTTCTCATAACCTTGGACTTGTATATAATATTGAAAGTGAGTATTCTCCAAGACAAGACTGGGTTGTTTACTATCGTACATTCTATAGATCAAACAGAAATACCTATTCTGGATATGACTTTGCTGTTACCGATGGCACTTATGGTTTAGGTAGAAGAGCATGGGATATTGCGGCATTCTTCCAAACAACCAGATACGGTGATGGTATCAGTTCTGGTCTTCCTACTAGATATGGTTATAAAGCATATTGGAATAACTGGGGCACCAGATGGAAAACCTATGGTCATGACCATGTAACTCTTCCTCTCGGAAATACTCAGTGGCAGGGAACATATGATTTCCTTACCGACCATGAAAACTATGGTGTAAACGGTAATAACAACGGTAATTATAGCTATGGTTATACCGTAGGTGGTTATGGTGGTAGAAATAATAAGAGTTACTGGACTGATGGTAGCATCAATTTGAACTCAATGAATAATTATCAGTTCCATCTCAATGGTGGTAACTACTACTTCTGGTATAGACAGGCAGGATATGACTCTTCGCCTACAAGGTATTTCCGTAGTGTTAATAATGATGGTCAAACAAACGCCTACATTGCTCTTCTTCAGAGAAATACCTCTACGAATGATTCCTTCTACCATGAGTCTCATGGATTCAATACTAATGATCAGGTAACAGTTAGTACTACAGGTGCTGTTCATTATTACTATGATAACTCTGGTAATAGAACTAGTTTCACTAGTGGAACCTATTACATTGAAAGAATCAACAACGATAGATTCAGAATTAAGACAAGCACAGGATCTTCTGCATTGAGACTTGCTGGTGCTACTGGAGTTACTACATTCAGTGCTACTATCACAAACCCAACCAGAAACTCTGTTTACATTTCAGACAACCAATTCTCTTCTGGTGAACTTGTAAGATACGAAGTAACAAACGGAACTGCTATTGCACCTCTGGTAAGTGGCGACTCTTACTATGTCTATCCTGTTAATGGTAACAGATTCCAGTTTGCTGCTACACAAGGTGGATCAATTATTGACCTCACTGGTGAGGGTACTGGTTCTCATACATTTGAAAACACCACTGCTGCTTTCGGTGTAGTTGATGGTTCGTACACCACAACTGAAGCTGTCAGTGAGACTGAACTTGAAGTCACACTTCCCTTTAAGATTCCACCAACATCTAAGGGATTTGATGCTGCTACTAATGTAGATGATACTAATGATCGTTTCAACATCCAGAATCACTTCTTTTCTACTGGAACAAGAGTAATCTATGATGATCGTGGTGGCACGACTATTCCAGGTTTGGTACATAACCAAGATTACTATATTGTTACTCTTGATCATAACTACTTCCAGCTTGCCGCTACTGAAGCTGATGCCTTAGCATCTTCTCCTACTATCATTGATATCACAGGTACTGGTACTGGAAACCAGAGATTTATTAGTTCTAATCTTTCTGGTGAGGTTACTGGTGGAGGTACTGTTGAAGTTACTAGTGGATCTAGAACTGTTGTTGGTACTGATACATCCTTTGAAAGATTCTTCAAAGTTGGTGATATCATCAAGTTCGTAGACCCTGCTACAACACCTGGCGTTATCAAAGAAAGAACTATTACCGCTATTCAGGATGACCTGAATATCTTGGTTGATGTTGATCTTGACTTCAGTGGTTCAAGCATTGTATATCTGATTCCTTCCTACATCTATGTACGTCCCGATGGATTCTATCTCCACAGACCATTTGATGGAGGCATGGAAATCGGTACTTCTAAGTCACCTAACTCTAGAATTTCTAGACAGACTCGTAAGTACTTCCGTTATCAGTCAGGTAAAGGTATCCAGACTTCATACGCTATCAACTTTATTCCTCTGATTCCAATTCTGGATCTTTCATACACGAGTCGCGGAAACAATACAACTCTTGCTGTTGACGCAACCCAAGATTCTGAGGTTCTGACTGTTTCTAGCACTACAAACCTCTTGGTTGACATGCAGGTTGTTGGTTCTGGTATTCCTGCAGGAACTAGAATCATTGAAATCATCAACAGCACTACTCTGAGAATTACATCAGATACTACTGCTCCTCTGGTTCAAGAGAGCGTTACATTCCATAAAATTTATGAAGGTATTGTAACGACAGCAAAACCACATAACCTGACTAAAGATCTTGAGATCAAGATTATTGAATCTGATGATTCTGCATGGAACATTTCTTCAAGAATTAGTTCAATTGATAGTGATTTTGAATTCAAGTATATTCTTAATACAGAACCTTCAAGAAGTAATTCTGGAGGATTCCCCAAAGCACAGGTTCTTTCCTGGAATGGTTGCGACATTCGCGCTGGCATGTTTGATGACCAGAATGGTTTCTTCTATGAGTTCAATGGCGCAACCCTGAATTGCGTAAGAAGAAGTTCTGTTCTTCAACTTCCTGGTACTGTTTCTGTTACTAAGAACAGCAACATTGTTACAGGAACACAAACTAAGTTCCTTTCTGAACTTGTTAAGGGTGAGCAAATCGTTATTCGCGGTATGTCTTACAGAGTTGTTAAGGTCACTAACAACACTCAGGTTACTGTCCAACCTGCTTATCTGCACCAAGACAATTGACACTAAAGTTGGTCAAGATGATTGGAACATTGACCACGCAGATGGTGATGGACCTTCTGGATTTGATCTTGACATCACCAAGATCCAGATGTGCTACATGGATTACTCCTGGTATGGTGCTGGTAAGATCCGCTTCGGATTTAAAGATCAGAACGGTCACGTCAAGTACGTCCATGAATTCAAGCACAACAACCGCTTGACTGAATCTTACTTCCGTTCAGGTAACCTGCCTGCACGCTATGAGATTGAGAACAATGACGCTCCCGATTATGTAGGAACTCTGTTCCACTGGGGTACTTCGGTCATCATGGATGGTATGTATCAGGATGACGAAGCATATCTGTTCACGGCATCTGGTAACGTTCAGAAGTTTACGAACTCTACTTCAGTTGACGTTCCAACTAACGCAAACTCTGTAATTGTTTCTGAGAGATATCTAGGTAGTAACTACTACAGACAGTACTTCTTGGTTCTGTACTTCGCAGACTCGCAAGCAAGTAACCTGCCTGTTAACACACTGATCTACAACGATACGGTTGCTAACGGTTACTTCAAGGAAGGTCGCGCTATTGATACCAGATCTAGAACTTCTGGTAGCTACCACCAAGTCTACATTCAGTACTTTGAAGGTACTAACTCGGTATTCAACAGATACCACACTGATAATATTCAAAGAGCACTTTGTGGATCCAATGGTTGTACTGTTGTTCCTTCTGCTACTACCTTCGGTGTTGGCGCACCATCTGGAGACGATAACCCAATTCCTTCAGACATCCCTCTGATCTCAATCAGACTCGCACCTTCGGTTGACTCTTCAATCACAGGCGCACTGGGTGAGAGAGAAATCATCAACAGAATGCAACTCAAACTCGCTTCGGTTGGTATTCTTACCTCGCATGAAACTGAGATTAGTCTGAAACTGAACGGAAGACTGAGCACTGATGCTTACCAGAACGTTCAAGAACCTTCCCTATGTCAGTTGGTTAGACACGCATCTAACGAAACTGTCTCTGGTGGTTCAACGATTCTCTCCTTCCGTGCTTCTGGTGCTGGTACTGGAGAATCTACTGCAACCAATTACGACCTCAGTCAAATCTCCACACTGGGTAACTCAATCCTGGGTGGCGACGGAACATTCCCCAACGGACCTGACATCCTTACGATTGTTGCGAACATTGTGGACTCCACGACGGTTTCTACTAGTAACCCCTTCGCTGTATCGGCAAGGGTCACCTGGCAGGAATCTCAGGCATGATCCTGGGAAAACAGACCAAAAAAATTGGGGGCATTTGCCCCCTTTTTTAATGCAATTTAATAAGTATTAACTGCTATCATTGCAGTAACTAATGAATATCTTAAAGGATCTGTTTCGGCATTATATTTAATGCTGTGCCAAATATTTCCTTTATACATGTTCAATGTATTAAATTCAGACGGAATGTCATGATATTTTTCATATAAATCATCACCTTCAAAATGCACCCAATCACTCCACCCAGAATCTTTTGTATTGTATTGATATCTACTTAATAAATCTTCCTGTTCTTCTTTCGGAATATACCTTAGATCAAATTCATTATGGTATACTTTACCACTCTTAGTTTTAACCCTGTAAAAAGAAGTCGCAGAATTTCCAGCATCAGTAAGATACAAATTAGATGCTAATCCAAATGAATCTGTATGTGGGAGATAATTTTGATTATATGCTTTCATTCCAGGATAACAGCAATTAGTAAAGTTATCAAATTTTACTGATTCATGTTTGAATCTATGTATTTTATATTCTTTACCTATATCAAAGATTTTTTTATTCAAATCTGAAAAGTAAAAATCTTTGATATATTGTTGAAATCCTGGTGCAGAACTTTTGATTTCAGTAGATTCGCCAGCAGCAATAGTTTTATTTCTATCTTCAGCAGGAAACATTTGCAGAAACTCTGCAAGTTTTTCTGGACGCTTTAAAAAATGAGTAACTCTAAGATACTTTATGCCCTCATGATGATGAAGGTTTACTTCCATATCTTCATTTACTTCACATAAATGTGCAAGTTCTCCAGCGGTGTATCTATGGAAATCATCAATATGCATAGTTAGTCAAATTTTGGTGTATTGAAGGAACAGTTCAGAGAATATCTTTCACCAGAAGTAAAGTTTTTAACATGAAAATAAGTACTCTTGAATGCAATCAATCTATTTTTCTTTGCAGGAATATATTCAGTAGGTTTGAAATATTCATTTTCAGTAAACTCTTGATACATTGAGAGTTTACCTATTCCTGCACCATAATCTTTAATCACATCAAAGATTTTTTCTTTAGTTTCATTATCCTCAACCATGAAATCATCAATTGATGAATATCGTCTTCCTTCAAAGATAAAATCAAAAAAAGTAATACCTAACTTATTTTCTTCAGCATCATCATCAAAACATAAAGTACTAAAGTATTCTCCTCCAGCAGGAGATGGTACATTGCAACTAGAGTCAACTACCATTTCTTCATAGTAAAGAACTGCTTCTGCAGCAGTTTGTGAAACTAATGCTTGATCAAACATATGATTGTCATTAGGATTAGCAATCATATAATCTTTTTCACTGAGACAATCATAGACTGATTTTACATAATATGGTATGAAATCTTTAGCGATTACTTGAGTAAT
>CAACVD010001551.1_pt1 | contig 11008 bp, 6 predicted proteins | sample 2381771 | NCBI WGS metagenome assembly CAACVD01 (sample SAMEA5211965, study PRJEB30684) | marine metagenome | biome: Marine; feature: Epipelagic; material: Water | collected 2015-10-15 | depth 15 m | reverse complement strand
AATTTGTAGTATCTGTATTAAAAACCATTTGTCCAAAAGCACCCCCTGCTACTGTACCAAATTCTAATGCTGTTGCACCTGAATTAACTTTTACTACCTGATTTGCACTTCCAATTGAAAGTGTGCTATCCCAAATTCCACCAGAACCAGAAGCGAGTATGTTCCACTTCGTAGTGTCAGTTGGAAGATTTCCTGTTGTTGAAGTCTTTGCAACATAAGAACTGCCATTGTAATAAACTATGTCATCTAAAACATAGGCAGTACTATTGTCGTAAGTACCTCGAAACACAGGCTTGATTTTTCCTATGTCTATTGTCGCCATAATTATATTCTCCTTATATTGTTGCGATTAAGTTCCCAGTTGTTCCGTCAATGCTAAATGTAAATCCACTTGCACTAAACAGTGTATCCGTAAACGAATTGAACTGAGTGTTTGTTATGTTATCTGCACCTTGATTGGTCGTGATAACTTGTAAAGTATTATTAGCAGGTATTGGCGTATTCGCCTGTCCACCCATACCAGAGTGATATTGACAGTAGTAGTAAAGCGTTGGTGCTGAACTTCCTACGACAATTGTAGTCTTGTATGTTGAAGTGTTTACTGTCACTCCAGTTGTATATTCAGTTCCCCCACCATGAGTACCATTAGACGTTGTTGAAAATCTAAATGGGTGTGAAGTCGCTGAAGACCAATCGAAGATATAAGTATTACCCTCTAATAATTCTAATGTTTTTTGTTGTTCACCATTGATAAAGTATTTGTGTTGACCCCCAACACTTTGATGAGTAACAGTGTAATTAATTGTTGAAGCTGTAAAACTTTTTATAAATCCATAAACTTCAGGTGAACTTGCTTGTCCTAAAATAAATGAACTACCTGAACTGTCTACTTTTAAAACTTTGTCTGCTTGTCCTGATACTGAATTTATACCAGTACCACCTCTAGAAATATCTAAAGTACCAGACGTAATAGAAGTTGTAGGTATTGAAGCTAAAGAAAACGTACCAAATGAAACTACATTTAAAATATCACCTGCACTCGCACCTGAATTTAAAACTATGCTAGTACCATTGGTTGCAACAAAGTCATTTGAAGAACCATTTACAAGACGAACACCATTTAAATATACGTCTAAGAAAAGTGGGTCATAGGTTAAACTATTTCCGTCATCATCATTTCCACTAAATGTTGTTTGACTTGCAGTTGCAGTAAATTTAAATCTTTGGCTAGTTCCGTTTACACTTGACCCTGCCAACTGGTATGACGAACCATCAAAAACTTTTAATTTTTGAGCCGTAGTATCAAAGACTAAATCTCCAACGTCATTTCCTGAATTTGGGATACCTGCTTGTATTCTGTATCTATTTGCAAAACTATTTACTCCTGCTAAGTTATTTGAAACATTTGTAACAGCTGCATGAGCTGTCGCTAAATTTCCTAAATCAGAAATTCCAGCAAGTGTGTTAATATTTGTCTCGTTATTTTTAACTGCGTTAATATTAGCAGAATTTAAGTTGACTGCAGATACCGCAGCTTGAATAGAATTTAATCCAGAAATATCAGTACGAATATTATTAAGATTTGTAATCTCGCTGCTTAAACCAGATAAATTTGAGATTTGTGTATTTAATCCTGCAACAGTTCCTAAGTTATTTGTTGGAGATATTTGAGCAGCAACAGTATTTAAGTTAGCTTGATCTGTAGCTGTAAGTTGGATTTTTCTCCAAACTGTAGCTCCAAGATCATAAACTTTCATTACATTAAGAGTAGTATCAAAATATAATGCTCCGTCTGTTAATGCGTTTCCATCATTATCAAGTGTTGGATCTGATGTTTTAGCTCCTAAAAATCTATCATCAAAATTATCTAACGCTGCCTCCGCTGCAGCTTGAGCGGTTTGAGCTGCTGTTCTAGCATTTTCGGCTGCTGTTTGTGCAGTTACACTTGCTTGTCTTGAAGTTTCTGAAGCTGTCGCAGAATTAGCTGCGTTTGTTTCAGAAGTTGCAGCTGCGGTTGCAGAATTAGCAGCATTTGTTTCTGAGGTAGCTGCTGCTGCAGCACTTACGCCAGTTGATGCAACGTCTACAAGTAAATCGTATTTTGCAGAATTTGCATTAGTTGTTAAGGGTTGTGAACCAGACGATGTATGAGCCTGGTTAACCATAAAGATGTTAGAAGTAGATGTATCTTTGATAATATCTCTAACATTGTAAGCGGTTCCTGCCGCCCAGTTTCCCTTGTTTTCACCAATTGTAGATGTAACAGATAATTCACCAGAACTATCAAAACCTAAAACTTTATTTGCTCTTTCTGTTGGACCAACAGTAAATTCTGTGTTGGTCATTGTATTTGTTCTTGATAATTTTAAAGAACGATCAACTTCTTCTTGTAATTCTTGTGCAATGATAACTGAACGGTCTAGTCCCTCTTCGTGCGTTTCTGCTGGAAAAGGGTCGTTACTTATATAATCTATACTTTGTATTTGGTCTGTATCACGCAGCAACACAACCGTTTCTGTAGAAGTAGGTATGTTGCCTGCAGTAAAGGTTATTGAACCTCCTGATGCATTACCAACATTAGCAATCGTATAATGAGTTGTTAATGTTTTTGTAACTTCAACACCAGAGGCATTTCTAATAATAACCTTTAAATCTGCAGACGATAATACTTTAAACGTATAGTTAAAAGTTGATGTACTATTGTCGCCAGAATAGGAATTCTTAACAATAGTCGTAGAGATAGTCATTGTTTATTTTTTTCTTTTTCTTAACTTCCTAAAATCAGCTGCATCAATCTTTTTTTTATTACCAGCTAATCTTGCTATTTTTTTTTGTTTGGCTGAAAGTTTTTTATTACGCATTATTTTTTCTTCTTTCCTTTTTTAACTTTCTTAGCTTTTTTCATTTTAGGCATCATTTTGCCTTTTTTTCCATAATGTCCTGGCATTATTCGTCCTCCTCGTTGTCTTTATCTTCATCTTCATTGTCATTGTCATCATCTTCCCAAGAAGTATCATCTTCAAATTCAATAGATAAATCTTCCATTGTATGACCATCGTCATCTTTGATTACAATTTTATTTTCTTCGATAATCTCTTTAATAGATTTCTCAACTAACTCTTTAATTGATTGTGGCATTTTTTTTCTCCTGTAATGTTTGTGATTTTAAAAAAAGAACTCGATATTTTTATTCGAGGTTATCTTTTTCTATGCCAAAAATTGTCAATATTGGCAAGAATAAATTTTAAATTAATTTGGTGAAATATCTCCTGGTTTCCACCAATACTCTTGTTGAGTGTCCCTTAAATAACTATTAATTAATCTGTTTCTTCTACGTTGTACGTCAGGGTCAACTAAATTTGCAACTCTATCTGCTATAAGTCTTTCAAAGGCTAATCTTAAATACCATATAGAACTACCAGGCGTGTACTGTTTTAACATTCTAATTATTTGGTTTCCTGGGTCTAATTTATCACCTCTAATTGCTTTCATTAGTTGTCCTGGTCCTAATTTATATAAATTTTCTACTAATCCTGCTACTGGTCCCATGGCAGTAGAAGTCATTGAACCACCGAACCTATTATGATCTGCAAGGAAAAAATCACCAAAAATACCTAGTCCACCACCTGTCATAAGCATTCTAGTAAAATATTCTCCTGGATTATTTTTTATATAATCACGAGAAGTTGGCTCTCTTCCTTTTGTTAATTCTCTTAACTCAAATGCTAGTGAACCCATAATCGCAGAAGAAATAATTAAGTCTGCAAAGTAACCAGCTTTTGCTTTTCCTTGTAACCTCATTGCTCTATTTAAATGTGTAAACACAAGTGTAAATGCAAATGATTTAAACATTAAACCAGATAATGCTGCTTCTCCGATAATCGTACCAGGTTTTGCTCTTGCTAAAGCTAAAGCTTTAAATTTTGCACTTGTTGAAGGTACTGCAAATTCAGTTTCACTTGATATAAGATCAAACATTTTTGTTGCCAAATTTTCTGCTTCATCTGCAGTAATATCTGTTCTTGCTCTTATATCGTCTGGTCTTAAAAATGTAATATCTTGACCTGCAACTTTAGGGTCATCAATACCTGCATCGTATAATTTTGTTTTTCTAATTACGTTCCAACTATCGCTATCAATACCATAACGTTGAAACATACGTTTTGTACCAGGTAATAATTCATCAAATGTTTTATTTACATTGTCTGAGAAAAAACCCATCAACTCCATACCAAAACCCCAACGACCGCCTTGTGTTAAGTCTGTCAAACCAGAAAGTTTTAAAGTTGCATCTGCAAATCTTCTAGTTATCTCAGGAGCTTTTGTATCTAAAGTATATCTTTGTGAAACATGTGCAACAGTTGCAAAACTTTCTGCAATCAAACCACTTCTTAAAGCAACTTTACTCATTGTCTTATCTTTTTTTATTGCTTCACCTAAAATTTTTGTGGCTCTTTGTGCTTGTCCAAATGCGCCTATGTCATTGAATTGTGCTGTAATTCTTCCAAAGTTAAAATCTCCAACAGCAAGGATTGATGCTGAACCTAAAACAGAAGAAGTTATAATTTGTCTTATACCAGCCATAGTTCTTGCAAATGGTATATTAGCAGGAATAGTTAATTGACCTTTAAAAAAAGCAAAATAATTATCTAATCTATCTCTAAAATTTGCAATTCTATTTTCTTCTGATTGTCTAAAAATACCTTTTCTTTTTAAATTTCTATTTTCAACACCAGATATTCTTAATTTATCTTTTATGTATCTATGGGTAAACTCAGGATTTGGTCCTAATCTTTTTAACATTGCTGTATCACGAGCCATTGATTTTATATGACCCATCATAATGCTAAATATATCACCTTCACCAAAACGTTCAGCGTATTGCAGCCAACTATCTGCGTCTTTAAAAATTAAAAATCTATGATCTAATCTTTTGTTTGATAAACTTGTGCCTTTTATTGAACCAGGTTTTAGTTTTTTTACACCTAACTCTGAAATATCTTGATAAACTTTACCTAATACTAATCTTAAACTTTCTTCTGTAAACGGAAGACCAGTTGAATTGTCAATCATTCTTCCAATATTTAATTTTGGTATTACAAATTCTATCCACTCATTTACATCAGCTTTTCTTACTTTTATAAAATCATGCAACATTGGAATTCCCCAATCTTTTAATTTAGGAATACGTCCACCATATTTATTAAATCGTAACCTCATTCTCTCAGCAGCAAGGGTCCATGACTTTGCAAATTCGTTAGCACTTTCGTTTGCAGACTTACCATTAAATAAAGCTCTAACAACGTCCATCATCGTAGCTTTCTTTTTTTTATTAATGTAACCACCAATAGACGGTCTAAGTTCTGCCATTAGCTCATCTAAATATTTTGTAGCAAGAGCTTCTTCTTGATAGATTAAAGTTTCTAGTGATGCATAAGTTGCGTTTTCACTTCTAACATAAATAGCTTCAGCTGCTTCAAATGTATCTGCTTCACCTTTTGCGTTTCTGTAAGTTTCTAATTCTAAATCAATTCTTTTGAGATTTTGAAATTTAAGTCTATTGACATATTTTTTGTGTGCTGCATCAAACTTTAATTTATTGTATGCATCTTTTGCAGCTTTACGACTTGCTTCAGTTGGAGTTAATCCTTCACCAATATATCTTCGTTCTAAATTTTCTATAAGTTCTAGTTGTTCTTTTTGATTTGTTTCTGAAATTTTACCTTCATCAAATGCATTATTAACACAATTTTTATAACTCATTGACAATCCTTCAATCTTTCTAGTGTTTCATCTAATTGTTTTTCTTCATCTAACAAATCTTTTTTAGTTGTAGTTTCAATAATTTCTTCACCAGTATTTTCGTCTAATCTTATTCCTGTAGGAATTTCTGTATTGTCAGGCAAAGTATCTGTAATAGTTTGATCTATATTTTGTACTTCGTCTTCAAATATTTTTGTATCGTTGTGTGGGTCAACAAATTTTTGCGGAACGCTTATGTCTTCTGGTTCCGTTTGTTGTTTTGATACTGCTGGTGTCTCAATCGGAGCATCGTTAGATGCGATTGGTCTGCTAGAGCTAATCCCATCAAAATCGCCTCGTTGGTTTGCTCTTTCGATAGCTTCGAGGAAGAGTTTTTGTCCTTCTGATTTTTTTCCTTGTTTGAAGATTTTAGCTGCGTTGTTGAGGTCGTCTGAGAGAGTTCCGACCCTGTTTGCGATTGTGTTGATTTTGTCGATAATTTTGCCACTTTCAATAACCTCCTTTTCATTTCTAGCTTTGTTTAAAACATTACCAGCTTTTTGTAGTGTTGTATCACCTTCTGATGCTGTTTTAAATATTGATTTTATTTTTTTTAAATTTCTCGATGCATAATCTAGTAAAGATGCACGCTCTAAAATTAATGCTTCTTCTAGCTCTTCTGTACCAAATAAACTGTCAGTTGTTGTTTTTACTGTAGGTAAATTATTAATTTGTTCTAAAGCTGATTGCATTTCACCTTTAGTGTTAAATTTTCTTTGATACAAAGCACCCATAACATCTTTATGAATAGCTTTGTTTGTAATTACTTCACCAATCATAGCTGCAAGGTCTTCATCAACTTTACCGGATAAATAAAAACCCCAGGCATCATCACTTAAATTTTTTAAGCCAACAGCATTTTGAAATAATTTTAATCTTGTTGGAATACTTTTTTTTAAATTTTCAACATTTATATTAAAATTTTTTCTTAAAACTCTTGCTGCATCTGTTGCGGTTCCAGTATTATTTCTTAAATTTATCATTAAACCAGAAAGCAAAGCATCTTCTGGTGTATGTCCATCTGCTTCTTTAAAAACGTGAGCTAATAATTTTGTTTTTTGACCTTGTTTTTTTAATCTTTTTGCAAGACCTAATCGTTGGTGTCCATCAACAATTGCTGTTCTTTTTTTATTAAACTCTTTTAATTTTGTTTTTGTAATACTACCTTTTTTACCATCTGGTAACTCTACTTCATACTTGTCTAAATCATCTATATTTTTTGATGCTGACTTATTAATAAAAAATTTTTTTTTAATAATTCCTTTTGTTCCGTTATTATCTATAGAAACTTCATCACCAATTTTAAATTCAGTTTTAGGAGAAAATTCAAAAACTAAAACTGTTCCTGCAGAGGGTTGGTCCCATTCTGTAACATTTTGTAGTTTATCTGAAACACCTCTAACATCACCATCTGTTTTATATTGAAAAGTTTGCGCATCAAATTCTATTTCTTCTGGGTCAAATGTTTTTATAAAAATATTATCTGTTTTATATAATTCATCTGTCTTTATAGGATTTACAGGTTTTTCGTCTAAAATTTTTGGCGGTTGTTCATCAACAATTGATCTTGCTGCGGTATCAATTCTTTGTTCATGTTCTAATTTTGCAGCTTGTGTTTCTACTAACGGATTATCGTCTGTTAATACTTCTTTTGTATCTGCTTCTGGTATTTTTTCGTTTTTGTATTTAGGATTTGTATTTACTGCTTTGCTATAAATATCATTTATAGTTTTGTTTGGCAGTTGTTGTAATTTATTTTTTAAAAAATTATAACCTTGTGCTGATAGTTTAACACCTTTTATTGCACCTTTTCCTGCTCCTAAAAATGCAGGTCCTAATAAAGCTCCACCAGCAAATGCGTAACCAACATTTTTTGCACCTGTAACAAAACCAGCATCGTCAAAGCCTAAATCTTTTCTGTATTTTTGAGATATAACTTGTACTCCAGTTTCACTAGCTGCTGCTAAAATACTTTCTATTTTACCGATTTTCCATGCTGCACCTAAAAAAGTTTTAGGTGTTGAATACATAAATCCTATTGGAATAGTTGACAATACTAAAGGGTCAACCATAGCTCTACCAGCTATACCTGCAAAACCTCCAAATTTACCTGCTCCTGTAGCTCTTTGGTTTATATCTTGAAATTCTTGCAAAGCATTTTTTGCATCAATAGATATTTTTTTTGCAATTTGGTCTGGAGTTCTTAATGAGTTAGCATCTAAAATAGAACCAATCTCAGGATTTTCATTTGTTAATTTATCTATTTGTAAATGAAAATCTGATAATCTATTTTTTTTACTTACAAATCCGTCAATGTTTGTTTCAGCAAATGTACTAATTGTATCTTCTTCTAAAGGATTTACAAAGTTTGTATGACCATTTTCTGCTAGCAAAGATACAACATCACCATAAGCATCATATAAATTTTGATTTTTTGCAGTTGATACTTCTGATTTTGACATAAAATTCCATGCTGCTTTTGCATTTTCTGTAAAAGATGTTCGTTCACCTTTTGCCCAGTTTTGCTCAGCAAGCGGATTTCTATTTTCGTTTTCGTCTAAAAAAATTGTCATTATCCAGCCTCATCAGAAAATTCTGGTAATTCATTCGGTCTTTTTAATTCTAAAATTAAATCATCTTTAATTAAATTTAAATTAATTTTAAAATAATCTACGTTAGTTAATTTTCCATCTGGTAAACCATTTAATACTGGAATTAAATTAGGCTCATTGTCTGTAGGGTGATCTCCTAAAAAAACGATGTATTTACCATAACCAACACTTACAAAATGTGGATTTTCATTTTTAAAAATATCTAAAGGTTTTCCTTCAGTATTAATTGCAATTTTATTGTTTGCAGCCTTTTGTAATAAATTTGGATTGTTACTTAAAATTTGTTCAACTTTAGAAAAATCATCTTGTTTAATAAAATTAGGAACATGTACTTTATAACCTCTTGATGTTTCAGCAGTACCACCAACTTTTTTGCCGTCTGGTCCGTTTTCTTGACCAATAGCTTCTTGTAAAGCTTCTTCATATAAACTTGAATTAAAACTACCACTATCAGCTTTTTTACCTTTTTGATCGAATATTTTTTTTGTATAAATATAATCTGCAATATTTACTGCGGCTGTAAATGTATTAGGATTATCAATGAATGCAGTTTTGTATTCTGAAACAATTGCAGAATATTGTACATTGCCTGATGGTACAGTTGCTTTAAAACCATCATCAGAAAGTTTACGACCTATCAAAGCATTTTTAACTACTTCGTTATTATTTGTAATTAACGATAACCCACCAAGATAACCAAAAAATTGACCATTTTTATTTTGTCCTAGTTCAGCAAATGCTTCATCAGATTGTGAACCAAATGCTAAACTCATTGTAGAAATAACTCTTTCTATATTTGCTGGGTCTTTTTCACTATCAAAATAATTTGTAAGTTGTGATCGTTCATCATTAGTAAAAAATCTTTTTGGAGCATTGTTTTCTAATGAAATTAATGTTCCAATCGAAACTCTTTTTTTACCAATCCCAACAAATTCAGATATATCACCACCTTGTAAAACATCTGATATAGGTAAACTATCAGGGTCATAAAAAGATAATTTAGATGCAGTACCTATAGGGTCTTTTTCAATTTGATCTACAAAATTTGCAGTATATGATTTTATAAAATCAGAACGTAATTTTTTATCTCTACTTGTATTAACACCTTGTATTCTATCTTGCTGTTCAATATCGTCAGAGGTTGAAATTAAATTATTTAATTCTTGTCGGTTTTGTGTTTTTAAAAATGATAATAATTCTCTTTTAACATTTAGGTCTTGCAATCTTTGTAATAAAATTGGGTCATCAGAATTTTTTGCAAGCTCCAACATACTTGCATATTCTTCATTTGTTACATCTTCAAAATTTTTTGTAATACTATTTTCTTTTTCTTTTAAAGATGTTTTTAATATTTGTTTATTTTCTTTTGCAACACCAACTCTATATTTTTCTATAGCTTGAACATCTTTTGCATCTAAATATTTTGATTTTTTTGCATAAGAAATTCCTGCTGTTCTATCTTGTGAAACTAATCTTTTTGCATAAGAAATATCTCTTTCTTTAAACCAAGCATTTTTTAAAGCTTCAGTATTCGCTCCATATAAAGTTTTTACTTTTTCTGAACTCCAATAATTATTTGCATCTTGTTCTGCAAGCATTTGTAAATCAGTTGTTTCTGCATAAACAAAATCTTTAGATAATTTATTTTGTGATGAAAGCTCTAAACCTTGTGAATGAATTGCAAAATTTTTATTAGCAGAATTAGTTACAGAAATGCTATCTTTTAAAAAATGTTTATTAGCAACAGACTTAAATAAATCTTTAGTAAAATTGTGTTTGTAATTTTGTGTTAAACCTTCAAATGCTTTGTTGTAACCATTTTGATAAAATGCTTTAGCTGCATCTGGGTCTGTCATTTTTGATGCTTCTAATTTAACTTCAGATATACCTTTAAAATTTTCGTTACCTTCTATTAACTCTCTTTCTTTTTCTAAAACTTCATTTTCTGATTTTCTTATTTCATATTTTCTAAAAAGTTGTGTAGCAGTTTTTCCGGCTCCACTTATAGCGTTACCTATTTGTGTTGCGGTAGCCTGGGATATTCTCATATTAGGTGTAGTCTCAACTGCTGAAGTTGTATCTGTAGGTCGTATGTTAGGTGAGTATAATTTTATAGCCATATTATATAAATCCTAATGTTGATGCGTCTGTTAATAAACTTGAAGCAGCATTAAAATAACCTGCTCTTTTTGCTACACGTCCTCTGTATCTTTCAACATTGGCTGCAGCTCTTTGCATAACTGCTGCGTTAAGTTGTTGTTCTTTTCTTACTTCTGCATTGTATTTAAGCATGTCTCTATCAACATCAACTAAGTTTTGATTTTCGACCACAATATCAAATGCAGTACCAGTTCCTAATTCTACACCTGAGCCTGCTAATTGATTTTTTAATGTACTGTCTTGTCTTTCAGCATAATAATTAAATCTTGGTAAATCGTATTGTTCGTAAACTTGATAACCTTGTTTTGCATTTTGTTCTTTTACTAATGCATCACGGTCCATTAATGCAGCGTTATAATTAGCTGCTTTCTTTGCTGCGTTAGCTGCTATTATACTTCCAAAAAAACTCATCTTTTTATAATCCTCGCATATCT
>CAACVD010001546.1_pt1 | contig 11029 bp, 21 predicted proteins | sample 2381771 | NCBI WGS metagenome assembly CAACVD01 (sample SAMEA5211965, study PRJEB30684) | marine metagenome | biome: Marine; feature: Epipelagic; material: Water | collected 2015-10-15 | depth 15 m | reverse complement strand
TTCCCGATAAAGCGTTTTGGAAAAGAAAGAAGCACGCTGCGGTGTTTGGGGCTACGGTAAGAGTTACTGCGCCTCCAATGTCACCACCATCGGCAAATTTAATCGCACGAAACATGCCGTCTTCGGCATTACTGGAGCCGCTGCTTGGAGATGCGGGCCGGACGGTTAGCGTGGAACTTGTGTTAGATAGAGTTACCGATTTGTATCCTGCCAATCGGTCAAAAATATCAAAATTGTGGTTGGTGGTTGTGCCCCAAGTTCCGCTTTGCTCACCCGTTCCCGGTTTTTCAATGGCAAAATTTGTTGTAAAGGTGCTTGCCATGTATTTCTCCTACGCTGCTATATCGCCCCATGATGGACTTTGAGAGGGAGAAACCGCAGACCAACTAGGCGATTGCGAAGGACTTACTCCCGACCAATTTGGCGTTTGACTTGGTGTAATTTGACTCCAAACCTCTACTGACCCCAAAGCAGCCGTCGCACTAACGCCTGTGACATTTACGTCGCTATCTGCTGCTGCGACAACAGTACCAGCATTTCCGGTGGCTTGCAAACCAGTCTCTGGAACAACAGCGCCACCCGCAATTGTAACAGACCCTTGGCCGGAGGTCGAAGAAACGCCTGTTACAACAACACTTGCGCCTGCGGAAACAGTTTCGTCTCCTAACGCGGAAGTTCCTACATTTCCACTAACTGATGTAACTGCACCGGCGGCAACTACCTCATCACCAAGTGCGGTGGTGCCTGCGTTGCCCGTCACCACTACCGTTGCGGTTGCAACAATAGTCTCATCACCAAGTGCGGTGGTGCCCACATTACCCGACGGAGCAACAAGGGCTTTTGCTATTACTGTTTCATCGCCGAGAGCGCCGGTTCCAGCAACCCCTGAAACGGCTATTACAGCCCCGGCTGCAACTGTTTCATCACCTAATGTTCCTGTACCGGAAAGACCTGTTACTTCAACAGGTAGCGCGGTTCCCCAAGCGCCTTGGTTCCAAGAACCTCTCGCCCAGCCATTAATTATAGCCATGACGAGTTAATCCCTACGCTATGCGTATGATGGCGTTGGAGGCGTCAGCGGTAGGGAATTGAATGGTAAAGTCACCATTGGTAGATGTCTTATCCCCACCAAAAGCCAGAACACAAACCGCGTCGGTAGTACTACTGCCGCCCGCCGTCGTCGTATTATAGATAATCGCACCATTCGCGGTGATTGTTGCACTGGAAAAGGTCAGATCTGCAAAATCAGTAAGAGCCGTCGTACCGCTGGTTGAAGGTGTTACATTTGTTAGCGTGCCGCCACCCGCAGAATATCCCGTTCCAGATACCTCATTGGATGTACTGTAGTCCGTCGTTGCTGCGTCCAAGGAGGCAGAACTAGTAAAAAGAGCCAGTTTGAAAGTGTGTTGCCCATTCGTAAAATTGTGCTTACCTTCAAGCAACTCTTTTTTGAAAGAAGTGCACATTGCTTGTGTTATAGCCATCAAAGCCTCCTAATCATCTCTGCTAGTTCTGGATGACCTGAATTAATAAGAGCATTATACACAGAAGTTCGGTCACTGCGAATAGCTTCTCGCATGTAAAACGCAATAATTTTTTCTATATGCAATTTGAAAGCAAAGGCTTGGTCCCGAATGGCAGGGGGGCTATCCTCTGAAATCGACATAATTTTTTCGGTACAACGATGAGCGACTTCATCGGGAGTGGACCCGCGATTTTGGGTTGTAACTACATTTACAATCGGGGATTCGTCAATTTTTAAGTCTAAAGTAAACATTACAATTTCTCGCGCCTAACAAGCCCAGTTCTATATGCGTCTGTGTCCTCCAAGGCTTCGCCGTAATTTTTCAATCGCCCAATGGATTCTGCAAATTGAATGTTGTAGTTTTGTAGCACATCAGCCTCACCCTTCATAAAAGTGTAGGCTTCCAACAAGGAACCATACAGCATCGCTAAAGGCGCGTTCGTCGCTAGCCAAGTGGTGCCACTATCCGAACCCGCAGTCAAACTGGTCGGGCGATAGTAATAATGCAGTTCTGCGGTAAACCCGCTATTTGGGGTGGGAGCCAACATAAAGTTTTCAACGTCAAAAAACGCATAGTACCTTGGAGTTCCCGTGCTACTTGGATTCGGGTACGCTGTTTGCAAGAAATTTACATCTTTGTAATCAAGAAAAATGTTTTCGCTACTTGAAATAATGGAAAGACTGTAGGGCGCAAGAAAATCAGACGGGCAATTCAAAAACTTGTTGCTTGAAGTGACCGTGCCGGTTTGATTTCTACGAAATAAATTAAGCTGCACGCTCTTGAAAATGCGCTCTTCGGCCCCTTTTATGAAGGTAGGCAACTGGTTGACAAAAGTAGTCTCTTGGTTCTCAGTGTAATCTTGAATGGCAGTTTTTAAGGTTGCGTATGTAAAACTCATGTAGCATCTCCGCCAATTGTGACCGTCCCAAGAACAGCCAGTCCACGAGTAGCTATACCTCTGTCTGGAAAACCGCCAGCACCTACAGGAACTTCTGTTGGCTCCTTACGATCTGGCCTTGCGTCTTGAAGAGCTTCAGGATCAAAAATTTTGGGAAACGGTTTAAGTTGAGGGTGTTTTGACTCAAACTCATCTTTGCCAACGAGAGAGCCGTTCCACTCTCTCCGCATGTCTTGATAGCGGTATTTCAGACCGGATCTATCAGAGATGGCAAAAGCGTTTTTTCCTGATGCAAATTTAGCCATTTTTAAATCCTAAAATATTGGATTTGAGGCACCACGTTAAACGATGCTCTATCTCTATCTTCGGCCATTGCACGCTCAAATTCTTCTTCATAAACCGCTTTCAACATTTGTAAGCGATTTGGGGCGCGTTTCATTGCTATGTAATAAGCAAGACCTGCCGCCAAACAAGGATAAAATCGAAACGGCATGTCTAATGTGTTTACGTATGTATCTGCGTCATCCATGCGTACCAGCGCATCATAATATAGAACATCTGTACTATTGTCTGGCGTAGGCCAAAGCTTCAAATTTGGCGTCGTTTGGCGGTCCAGAAAAAACTGATTTGGCCGACCCGTCGTGCTTTTAGTTGGAATATTTAAATACGTGTCTCTGCTAATTCGTGACATTGTAAAATCAGTGTCACTGCGCCGTACAACAACAGACAAAACATCAATAACATCAGCACCTAGAGTATATGCGCTAGTGCCGGATGTCAAAGCTTGTGTTTTCTGTTTAATAGTCCACTGGTTAAGACCACGGTTGGCCCACTCCGCCAGCATAAGATTTAAAGACCTTTTGGCCGACTTTAGGTCGTAGCCGGTTCGTACCTCTAAGCCACAACGCTCAAAGGCTTCTTCCACATAATCGGTGACATCTAACTCAAAGTCTCTGCTGTCGGAGGTAGCCATTATTTGTCCCCATCGTCCGCGTATAGATTATCAAAAATCTGATTTACATCCAGAGTGTAGTCTAAATCAGATTTAGAGTAATGTATATGTTGAGAAGGACGAAAGTCCGGTGCTCCATCTCCTGTTTCGTACCAAGCCGGGTGTGTGACCCGTACACGATTATTTGGAAGCGCCACTATGTTGCCTGTCCATTCTCCGGCGTCAAGCAACTCCAAAACATGACTCTGTTTGTGTTGCGCCGGATCATCGGCTATCTCGTTATCTGTGTAATCGACAGTAAAATAATATTTTGCAGGATAAAAGTTACCGTCAATTTTCGCAAGCCACGGACAAGGCTGGGCTCTGTTAATCGTGTATACGGCATGAGTATGGCTCATACAATCCCAAGGCTGTGCATGATGTACAGCCATTGGTTGCGGCCAGTCCTCCATTTGAGTGTCACCAACCAACGCGGTAATGGGCATTCTTGCCCACATTGCACCTCCGTGTACATTAGGTTCATCTGTGCTGTCGGACTCATATCCCGTAAAAATTACCTGAAAACTTAGGCATCTCATCGGCATAGTTGTGACGGCCACTGCCATTGCGTGCAAAAACTCCCCATGATAACGGTCATGATTGCACGTATATTCTCGGCGTACCCAGCATTTAAAATACTGCGGTAGGCTGCTCTGTAAAAAAGGCATTACTTCGTAACTTTACCGCCACGTTTCATCTTTTTGACGGCGCCGCCTTTAGCCATGCCTTTTTTCTTCATTTCACCGCCATAAGCCATTTTTTTAACAGGGCCACCCTTCATCATTTTTTTGACGGAGCCGCCTTTAGCCATTTTCTTTACAGCACCGCCTTTAGCCATGCCCTTGGCTTTCATTTTATTTCCGTTACTTTTTGTTTTCTTTTTTGTGGTTTTCTGGAAGCCGCCTGCCCCCAAATTTACTCGTGAATTTGACATTTTACTCTCCTGCTAAGTTCTCGAAACAGAGCCACTTGTATATTTTTTTCTATCAGGCAGTATTGCGCCGCAGCCCCTTGCAACAATTCCACCATTTCCTAAGTTTTGTACCTTGGCCTCTTTGGTATTTGCCACTACCGTTTTTCCTTTTTTGCCTTCTCTTTTTTTCTTTCTGGCGGTTGCGGCTCTTTCCGTTTTTGAAAGGCTTTCAGCTTTAGCCCGTGGTAGGCATCTGTCAGGATTTTTTTTATCCTTTGATGTGCCACACGGACCTTTAATATTGCCAGAGCTATCAATTCGTACCCAGTCTTGCTTCAGCCAATCTTTAAGTTCACCCATCTAACGACCCTTTCTTTTTCCGCCCTTGGCTTTTTTGGCGTAGTTTGGATCTTTGCAATATTTAGAAGCCGCTAAATTTGCGTATGCCGATGGATATGTATCAAATGTGCGTTGAGCCCACGCCTTGCCTTCGGGACAGATTTTACTGCCTTTGCTTTTTGATGAAGCTTTTTTTGATTTACGACTATAACTCATTACACAAACTTATTTGCAATTGCAGTCGCAACTATAAGCAATGCTATGCCCCAAAGGCGAGTATCAAACTTATCTAACTGTTTTTGAATATCGTTATATCTTTGGGCACACTCTTCTTCGTGCTTTTCAAGTCTCTCTAAAATCTCTGCTATTTTCATTTTACCAAGCCTTGCATGACCAATATCTGGCTGTAAATTTATCTTTTGCAGTGTCACAACTGTGACGAGCACGAAAATTAGAACGACGACCCGGCTGGTCTTTTTTGATGGACATATTCGGATCACCAAATCTTACAATCTTAATTTCCTTGCCTTTCTTGGCGAGAACTGCGCTTTTTTTTGATTTACCGGGGGTTCTTTTTGGTTTGTTAAAACCGGCAAATGTCTCGCCTCTGTATTTAATTCTGCCAGAGGGAAGTCTTTGAACATCTGCTGTGGTCGCCATAATTACTCCTAGTCAAAGTTTTTACGAAGATACATGATTACCGTGTAAGTATCGGCGCTGGTATGCCCTACGGTAGTAAAGTTAATGTCGCCTGTTTTACCGGATCCCGCATTGTTTGGCAGACCACCAAAAATAGAATAATCATGGTGGCCGCTTTGATTTTCGCCAAGCTCAATGCAAAAAAGGTCTGAGGTAGCATCAAATAGAATTTGCACTTTCATGCCAATGCACTGCCACCAAAGCTTTTCAATCACTACTCCGGTGCAAGTGTCTCCATCCGTGCTGGTATCCAACGCAGAAACGTCCACCTTGGTGACGGCACTTTCTCCGGAACCGTCTGAAACATTGGTGAATTTGAGAACGGCAAACTTGGGACCATCTACAATGGTCTGTGATGCAACTGCGTCAGCCATATTTGCCCCCTACTATGCTATCTGTACATATTCAATGATAAATGTGAATGAACCAGCGGTGGTGGCATCAACAGTATTAGTGATGTTGCAGAAGATAGTTCTTTCAGCAGAAGTGTACTGAACAGAAGCAGGAGCCGTAGTACCGCTTTGGGTTTGCGTAACCAAAGTGGTAGTTGTTACGTTGTGCTCAACAACAGTTGTGCCGCCGTCCAAAATTTCATCAGTCACTGCCGCAACAATCTGTGCACCAGAACTAGTAGTACCAACTTCGTAACCAATGTCACCCGTGCCGATTACCGGCGAAACGTCACAAAAAATCTTGATGTCTGTAATAATCGTGTTAGCGGGCTGAGTGAACTCGCCAATTGTTGGGCTATCACCTGCGGTAGTGTTCACAGTAACACCCGTGGCAAACCCAACATGCTTCACAAATTTATTGGTAATAACGCCTGTTGAGGCAATAGAAGATGTCTCTGTTACCGCGCCAGTGCTGGCGTTTTTTGAAATTACTTTAAAACCGTTTTCTGAACGGACGGGACCGTTAAAAGTCGTATTAGCCATTTGCGTCTCCTGTCTTGGCTAGTGTCAGTCGTCCTATACGACTGTCAGGAATATTTAGTATACCGATAAAAAGAAGGGGCGGCAACAGCCGCCCCTTCAAGAAACAGATTAGGCCGCACCGGGAGTACCAAAAACGGCACGCCAATCTGAAACACCAAAGCTATAACGCTCTCGTGCTTTGAAACGCATGTTGCCTGTATCAAAATCGCCTTCCATAGCGGTTTTGATAGGTGAACGGTTAAAGAATTTAAATCCGTTCGGCGCATCTGTTTTAATGAAAAACGCATCGGTATCAGTGAGGAAGTGATTCACCACTGCTCCGTCTGGAATCATGCCCATGTTTTTCATTGCATTTGCATCGTTATCGGCTGTGCCGGGACGCAGGTTAGAGTTAATCACTCGCTCTGCAATAAATTGCAGTTCTTTCGGAATGATAAGTTTTGTGCCACGAACTGCGACTTTCAAACCACGCTCATCCGTAAAGCCAGCAATGTCGATCAGCATTTGCTCAAGCGAAGTTTCGTTGAGGTCAGATGCAGTTGAAAGAACATTCCGCTGGTTTCCGGAAAGAGAGGGGTGTGAAGAAGAACACAGGGCTGCACCATCACCAATCGCACTACCTGTGCTGAACGCATTGTTCAGAATTGCAGCAGCTTTAATTTGTTTGGTCTGGCTCATAGAGCGTGCCAAAGCTTTGGTGTAACGAGCAGCAAGACGATCATAAAGATTGTCTTCAACTGCTTCTTCAGTGATTGAAAACGCCAGTGCAATCGTTTCATGAGTGTAACGAGCCGTAAATGTCTCTTGTGCACTGTCAAAAGTGATGGCGGTGCCTTCACCTTTCACGGGTGCAGTTGAGAATCCACCCAACATTACCTCTTCTTCAAAAGCACGATCCGAAGTCTCTTCTTCAAAAATTTCGGCGTGTTCATTGTCGTAGCGGTCATACTCAAGGCCAAACAGTGCATTCAGTCCGGGCTCAAGCTCTTTCGCTAGTTGTGCGCGAGAAATAGCCATTTTCTATCCCTTCCTTAAATGCCCGTTGAGGTCGCAGTTGTCTGCGAGTCAAAACGGCTAGTGTTGGCGTTGAAATGTGCGTTCAACCGTACAATCAGCGGAATGCCTGCGGCAGTGAAATCACTATTGGCTTCGTCATCAACGATGCCCACGATCCGAAGCGGCAGGGTAGCTGTTACAGCGATTGAAGACACGCTAAGTGCTCCATTTGCTGAACCGGTGCTTGTTGAACCGGTACGAGCAGATGTTCCCAAAGAAGCGTTAGCAAACACACCGGCTAGTGCAGTTGCACGGTCCGTAAGTGTTGCGTCAGAAGCGACTTTGAAAAGTTGATTAGGATCATCAGCAACAAACGCTTTTACCGGAAAATTGGTATCAACGCTTACGCTATTCGATCCCGGCCAATAATTTTTGAATACTGTTTTCTTCAAAGAACTATCGACATACTCTACGCCCATCAGGACACCAAGTGCTGGTGTAGTGCCACCACTAGTGGCACCAGCTTGATCAATTACACCGGCAGCAGTAGGAACTACTATACCAAATTGAAACAAGGCATTCGTGTTGTCGCTTGCAATTTCATACTGAGTCACCCCAGTTGAATTAGCTGCACTTCCAACAAGCCCGATAGGACGAAGACCAAAGGCAGTTTCTTGATTTGCCATTTTGTTTTCTCCTAATCAGGCGGTCCTTATTTTTGTGGACCGCCAAAGGTTACACGAGTCTGACGATCAGGTTTATTGATCGTCATGGATGAATGTGAGTTCTCGCGCATCATATCGTGGTCCACTGCTTCCATTTGATCAGCATTCCTTTGATTAAAGTAATCCGATCTTTCTTGGATGGTTTCCACGGGAATCCGTGCAAGAATCAAACCTCCAACGCCAAAAACACCTTCATATTTACCTGATTCAACAACTGGGGCTTCAAAATCCGGGTACTCGTCCTTGCGAACTAGCTCCCAACCTTCGCGCATTTTTGCGCTTACGTTTTTTGTATCGTCAAAACCACGAGCTTCTGCTCTGATCCAACGATGTTTGAAACCATCTGGTGCAGGCGGTGCATCTAGCATTGAGGGGGGAGCCCACGGTTTACGCCTTTCCGTACTCTCCCTAGATTGTTTTGCGCGAGAAGCACGTTTTGCCGTACCTTCATTGATTTGATCGTCCGTCATAACCTTACTCCTTCACGTATTTCGCGTATTCTTCAAGCGGCACACCCAATTTTTTAGCTATGGAAATCTGGCTAGGGGTGAGTCTAACCTTCTTCCCTCTACTGCGCCCACTGGTGGAGCGGGATACTGAAGCAACATTCTGGGCGGACCTCTTGCTTCCCCGTTTGTCATTTTGAGCAGAATCTAGTTTGTGAGGAAACTCCTCAACCATCCTGCTATCCAATTCACTATAGTACTCATCAGAAGAAGGGTCAAATCCCTCATCTTCGATAAGCTTTTTGTGAATACCAAAAGCAGCATAAGTCATGGCTTCGTCTGACCCAAACCACTCATTTTTTTCCGCCCATTTTTGTGCTTTCGGGTCCGGTTCTTTGTAAGCTTGTTGAGGCTGTGCCGCTGGCGTCTGTTGCTGCTGTTGATAAGCAGCTTGCTGTTGCAACATTGCTTGCTGCTGTTGAGCGACTCTTTCTTGTTGCACTTTTGCCTGTTGGGCACGGTCATTTTCAATAGCCAGTTGTGTCAGCTTTTTTTGTGCTTCTACAACTTGAGCAGAGTCACCTAATTCAACAGCACGAGCTAATTCCGCTTCAGCAGAACTAATTTGTGTTTCAACGCGATTGCTGTATTCAGAAACATAGTTCTGATCCATGTTTTGTATGCGCTGTTTAAACTGGCTATTTTCGCTCTGCACCTGTTGCGCGTAACGTATGGCCTCCTCTTTATCGCGTTCGGCCTCGCGCATACGTTTTGTAAGGCGGTCTATGCGCTTTTGGGTTGCGCTTTCTGCTTTGTCGAAATTATCGGCGGCTTCTTCTGTGCCGGTTGCACCCGCCTCTTCGACCTCAACAGATCCTTCAGGCTCTTCTTCGGGTAACTCAAGTTCAACTTGCTCTTGCTCTTTAACATCTTGCTCACTCATAATCTCTCCTAGAAATGTAGAATATCTTCGGGCTCTTTAATTTTAGCTAATATCTCGTCATCGTTCAGAATGCGTACTTCGCCGCCATCTATTTTGAAACGAGAACCAGCGTATCGGGCAAACATAACCCAATCGCCTTTTTCACACCAAGGTCCAGACTCAAACTTGACTGAATCTTGATACGCCAAAGGACCAGTTTTCAGGACATATCCGACTTGTGTCGAAATGGTATGTTCTTCTACTGTCTGGTCTGGAAGGAAAATACCGCCATCGGTTTTTCCTTTTCCTCTGTAAGGTAAAATTAAGAGCCGCCATCCTGTGGGATCAGGCATTCGTTCTAAGAGAGAGCCCCCAATGTTATCGGGGTCTAATTTTTTGTCGGTAACGTCAACATATGCTTCTGATAGTTTCGCTACGCCTTCTTCTGCCGCTTTCAAATTCGGTTTAGTCATCTAGCTGCTCCTGTTTTTCTAGCAGGCTCCTGAGTTCCTGTTCAACGTGTTCTAATGCTTTTAATTGTCCCATTAGTTCACGGTATTGCTCCATATTTTTTACGTTGTCGTAAACAAGTAAGTTCTCAACTGTGGTGCGGTGTTCTCTCACTATGCGAAACACCGATTCCGCGACATGTATGCTCAAACCTATATCTCCGCATTAAGTCTCATACCCTTCTATACAAGTTCGAGAGCAAAGTCACGGGTTTCTTCATTACGGCGCAACCACCCTTTTCCAAAAGTATCAAACGTAGAAAGAGACCGGTAGAACCCTTCACGTTTTGCTGCCATGTCGATAATCAAATCTTTGGGGTCATGCTTTGAAACAGCTTCTAAACTTCTTGGTCCAATTGCCCCGTCCTGAGTAACCTCCACCAAGCCTTGCAAAAATTTTGCAGAACGAGAAGGGCCACTGTTTACGCCCCAATCAAAAACAGAAAAATCAAGGCCAGAAGGAAGGTCATCCCCCTTAACTTTGTCCCAATAACGTATCCGATAGATTTCTTGAATATGTTCATTCGGAATTTCAATAAGCTCATTTACGCTCTCCAAGGGCCTACCCAAAAAAGACTCATAAGTTTGTCGGGTAACGCCCTTATTTGTTGCTCCGCCCGGATCTTTTGGGTGGTCCACAAAACCGCCCTCATGTTTAAGAACCATCTTGAGACTAGCTTCAAAATTATCGGCCATTAACTTTTACCTCTTGCTTTATCAATTGCACGGGAACCAAACCAAAAACTAATGATTGCAGCAAAAATTGCTTTTGTGTCTTCATCCCACAAAACATTCAAAGATTCTGCCACGCTCATCCCGCTATTAAGGGCCTCTCGTAGTAAAGTAATTTCTATCGCCAAGAATAAGCCAAAGAAACAATAAGTAATGACAGGGCGGACGGACCGCTGGAGCGCAGATATAAATCCTGTGCCGCTGTTAATACTCATGTCATGCTGAATTAGTCGGTCATGTTCTTTGTCTGAAGCCTGTGCCTCAAACGCTTTTAGCTCATGGTCAAACCCTGCTTTACGCAGTTCTGCCATAGTTTTCATTTTTTCAAGTTCAAACTTCTGATTGCTCTTTTGTTTGAAGTGGTCCGCAATCGCAGGTGCTGTACTGCTTGCAAAACC
>CAACVD010001050.1_pt1 | contig 11029 bp, 12 predicted proteins | sample 2381771 | NCBI WGS metagenome assembly CAACVD01 (sample SAMEA5211965, study PRJEB30684) | marine metagenome | biome: Marine; feature: Epipelagic; material: Water | collected 2015-10-15 | depth 15 m | reverse complement strand
CTTGTCTATCTTACCGCCCAAATCGTGTATACCATCATGCATATGTTTAACATCTTTTTTTAAACCTGTAATATATCCGTAGATAGATAATAAATGCTCTCTTGTAGTTTTGGGTCTTATTTTATCACCGTTTGGCATTATGTTATTAATCCTCTGTTTTTTAAAGTCATTTGTTTTTCACTCTCATCATATAAAGCTTTTTCTACCGCAGTTAAACCACTTTCATCAATAGGAGCAACTGACGCGGTTTGAATTACTTGTTCACTAGGTTGAGCAGATAAAACTTGATTTGATAATGGTGGTGTTAGCATAGAAACATCTGATTTGTCTATGATGTAATTTTTTGGATCTATTATATATTTTTCGTTTAACCTTTGACCTCTCTCAAGTTGTCTAATAATTCTTTGTAAAGTTCTTTCTGTTCTTCTATCCAACGGGTTAGGTATAAGTTTTTCTTTAGATAAATCATCCAAGGCTCGTCTATAACCAGATGTTATTTTAAATGGTCTAAATTTACCTTTTATTAATGCTTCATACGAAGGACCCAAACCTCTTTTTACAAACATCTCTTGAATCTCTCTATTTCTCATACCTAAAACTTTAGCTGCATCAATTGTTCTTCTCATTTTATTGAATGTATCTAGTCTTTGTTGATTAGCAAAAATAAATTGTTCTATTAGTTTGTTTGTATCTGTTACAGGATCTCCTGTTAATATGCCTTCAAAAATTAAACCTCTTTCATCCCTCTCATCAGTTTTAAATTGTTGTATTTTAAAACCCATAGTTTTTGGTATATCTAAAGGTACTTTTCTTGCTCCAAAAAATCCTAATAACTCATCTGGTATTTCGTATTGTGTTCCTTTTATAGTTTTATCTGCATAAGCAGCGTATAATCTTTTAAGTTGTGGATAAGAACCTGGTGACAATTTATATGCAACGTGTCTAATTGTTTTATATATTTTATCTCCAAAACTGTCTCTTGGATTAAATACTCTAATTCCATTTTCGTCTTCACCATTTCTGATAAACAAATCGGCCATAGCTCCAAAGAATATAGACTCACTTATAAAAGGTTCCATGGTGTTAGCTATAGATTTTATAAACCCTTTAGTTAATCCCTCCATTAAAGGTTTTTCGTCCAGCATATCTACATTAGCTATAACTGATTGCACGGGAGCAGTAACAGTGTCATAAAAAAATCCATGACTAAAATCTATATATTTATATTTTCCATCTTCTATTATAGGTAAGAGAGTGTTGTCCGCTGACCAACCAGGTACAAATTCTCTTATGGCTTCAGCTGCCTCTCTGCTTATTCCATATAGACCTCGGATAGCTTCATAAGCTACTGCCGGCACTGTTGCGTAAGTGATACCTTGGCCTATTAAACTTCTATATCCAATACTTTCTCTTACAGGGTCTTTTATTTCTCTAATACCTCGTTGAGTAGTATTACCCGCTGTTCTAAAAATTTCTGCTGGAAATGATGCAAAGTTTCCAAGTGGAGATCTTCTAACTCCTTTTACAAAGTCTGATACATAAGCATAATTAGGAACTGTCTCTCTAACTATACCAGCCGCCTCTTTCCATATTTCTAAAGGACTAGGTTTTTTAATTAAATTACCTGTTGCATCTTTCATTCCTTTTTTGATGGCACTATCAAAAGCTCTATCTAATTTATATGCCTCTGCTAAAAAATTATAAATTCTAAAAAAATCATCTTCAGCTATGTATGCATCTTGAGCTATTCTATATGCACCTTTAAAAGGACGAGTGATAGTATTGAAAGTTTTGTTAACAAATGTATCAATACCCGCTCCGCTAAATTTTCTTATGTCTTCAATAATACCAGTAGCATCTCTAAATGTTGTTCCCTGGTTCACGACTCCTTCTTCTAATAAAAATTTATATAGTTGCTGACCTTCTTCTGTATTTCTAAATCTTGGATTACCGGTTAGTTTATATAAAAGTTGAGGCTGTATACTTTGCATCGATTTACCCATATACTTTAACATTTCAACAGGGTTTATAAATAAATTACCTCTGTGCACTGTAGTTACAAATGCAGATGAAAAGTTTCTAGCATGGGTTAACGGACCTAAAACTGTTTTAGCAATTTGAGTTACACCTTTAGGTAATAATAATAAATATCTGTATGCAGCGCTTTTTGTAAGTCCACTACTAACTAACTCATCACCAACTCTTATCGCATCAGCCCATTGTTTTGTTGTAAATAAACCATCTATAGGTGATGTATATATTTCATCCGATAGTCTATTCTTTAATTTTAAACCAGTGGGAGCAGTTATAATTTCTTTGTTAGGAAAAGCCTGTACAGCTTCGTCATAACTACTTCTAAATATACCACGTTCGCCCCTCTGTATTTGCAAATTGTTTGCTGTTTTTAAAAAATTATAAAATTTATCTCTAGCTTGTATCTCTCCAAGATCTCCCATAATATTGTATATTATTTTTTTAGCATCTTTGTATTCTCCAAAGAAAGATCTAAAAGCATCTAAATCAGATTTAGTTTGTATCAATCCACCTTTGCCATCAGGTTTAAATTTACCACCGGCAGTAATATTTTCACTTATGTTTTTCATTATGACACCCTTGTCGTCTAATATATTTTTAGTTCCCAATGGAAACACGGGTGCTTTGTCTATTGGATTAAATTGTACATTTTTATAAATATTATTTACTATCTCTCTTGCTCTGCCTTCATTAAGATTAACACCATTATTTTTTGCATATCTTTGAATAATAGATGTTATTTGATCGAAGGCTTCTCTTGTAGGAATGTATCCATCAAATATGCCTTTATTTAAATCAAAAATTTTATAATCGTTTTGTAAAAATTTTGTAACTCTATCAGTCATGATATCATTAAAAGCAGCAGACCCTTGATTTATATTATTACCTTGTAATATTCCATTTTTTAAATCTGCTACAACAGTTCTAAATTCTACTGCATCACCAATAACTTTATCTATAGTCTCATTTGATATACCTAATTTTTTCATAGAAGCTGTAAAATCTTTTACAACTTTTGAATTAAAACCTTCAAAATATATATTACCTTTTTTAATTGCATCTTTTGTTTTTAACATAAAGTCTGCAATCATTTTAGAAGCCACTGCAGGGTCAACTGCTTCTCCTACTTTTTTAGTTTCTCTAGATATTTTTTTTAAACTTTCATCCATACTTTTAGCAAAGTCGTCAGCTGTAACTTTTAATGCAGACTTAGTTCCTTCTAGTTTTACAACACCATCATGAATAGCTTGGGCTTTACTACTTCTAGATCTAAATGGTTGACCTATCCATCTATCAACCCATCTCTCTATGGCTGAATTACTAAAAGCTAAGTCTTTACCTTTTTTAGCAATTAATTTACCGGTTTGACCTACTCCATATACAAAAGGTATTATTGGAAAGGCAAACTCTGCGCCGAATAAAAATTTATTATGAAGCTGTCTAGCTGCATCTTCTGCAGCGTCAGGGTTTTCTTTTCTATCTAACTCTGTGGGTATAAAATCTATAAAGTCACCAAAGGTTCCTATGTCTTCTACTTTAGCAACTAATGCACCAGCACCAAAACCACCACCTACAGCAACTCCTACAAACTTATCAAAACCAGACGCTTTGTTTAATTCTTTTGCTTTGTTACCAGCATCTAATAAATTTTTGTTACCAGTAGTTTTTACATACTTATTTCCTTTAATAGCCTTAACCAAAGGCGTAGCTAACTGTCTAGCTTTTTGAGTTAAATATGTGACCGCAGGTATGGCTGTTTTACCAGCTATACTAGTAGCACCATATATTTGTGTTAATGCTTCCAGTATTCTACCCGTTGCTGTTTGATTAGCCTGGTCCTCTGCTGTTTTTTCTATTATACCTAGATAACTATTTTCAAAAGCATCATTAAATTTTTGTGTAAGACTTTGATCAACGGGTATACCCTCTTCTTGAAATGCATCGTACAACAGGGTTCCAAAGTTAATTAATCCTTTTGGTATTTTTATAATACCACTAGCAACACCTGCTCCTACTGATTGTGAAGTAGCTATCTCATTAAACTCATCATCAGGTATTCCAACTGATCTTTCTATAACTTCTACTTCAGGAGGATCTGTACCATCATCTAATATGGTTTTCTTATCTGCTCTATCTGTAGAATCTAAAATAAAATTTGCAGTCTGTCCAATTGCAGATTTATCTTGTTCTAAAAATTCTTCTACCTCTTTACCTCTTGATCTAATTTTTCTTTCTGGTACGCCTTGTTCTTTTATTTCTTCTTCAGCTAATCTCTTTGCTAAACCTTCAATTCCTTCTTCTCTAACAATATCAATAAATTTTTGACCTTCTTTTATGCCAGAAATAATTGTATCTTTTTCGTCTTGTGTGGGATTTATAAGTTTGTCGAGTAGACTACGTTCAGCCATTTAGCCTCCTACTCTGCTATATACGGAACTAATTTATTACCTTGTCCACCTTTATAGAACTTGCCATTAAAACCAATGTATATTTTATCTGAACTATATGGGTATGCTCCCGCATTTAAAGTTATAACTCCAGATTCATCTACTTTATCAATATCAATATTGTCCACGTAAGTTTGAGTGTTGTCTAAATCTTTATTACTTACACCCTCTACCGTTCCTTTATCGATTCTATCTTCTATCGTAACTAGAAATCTAGCTTGTCTATCAGTCATTAATGGAGCAGCTCCTGCTTGAGATGTAGAATACTTATCTACTTTTAATTCAAATATATCCGACTGTGCTTCTTTAGGGTCTCCAGGTTTTCTAAACTGAGGGTCAGCTCTTTTCAAAGCCTCTTCTCTGGTGTAATTGAAATTCTTCATTAAATAGTCTACATATTTTTCTGTAGCTCCTGGAGTTCCTTCGTCCATTTCTTCTAGTAATAATTTAAGATCTCTATCTTTTTGAGCTTCATCTGCTGCAATATCTATTTCTTTACCTTTTAATTTTATTTTAGTTTCAAGATTTTTTCTGTTTGATAAATTAGAAAAAGCTTGCCCTGTAGGGTCTTTAAAAGCTTTTGCAACATTACCTAAAAGACTTGCACCACGTTCGGTCATTGTACCTAAACCACCTTGAATTAATAATTGAGCCACAGGATCTATTGCACCTTCGCCCATAGTTTCCATAGCAGTTGAGATATATTCTTCACCTGGTGTTTTTTCTTCAAGAGTAATAGAAGATGCTGAAGGTTGAATACTTTGTCTCATAGATCTTTCCATCTGTTGTAGATTATCAAAAGGATTACTTCCTACATTATACTGTTCTCTATCAGTGATGCCATCCATGATACCTCCCATAGAGCTACCACCTTTTCTAAACATAGGTCTTTTATATATTTTACTCATTATTGTGTTAGCCTATATATTCCAGCTAATGTTGATCCAATACCCAATGCAGATTGTAATGGACTTATACTTGGAACTTGTTGTGTTTGTGTAGCTGCAGGGTATCCTGAGATTAGGCCCATGATGCCTGAACCCAGAGTCGATGCTGCTGTCAAAGGTTGTTGTTGCTGAGCTTGAGCCAAAGCTTGTTGAGCCGTTAACCCTGCTTGCGTTCTTGCTTGTTGTTGTTGACCTAAAGTAGTTAAGCCAGCAATTTGTTGACCTTGTAATGATGGAGCTAATTGAGCTAAATTTTGTTGTTGTTGAGATAAAGCTTGTTGTTGTTGAGCTAACTGTTGCTGCTGACCAAAAGCTTGACCTGCTGCTTGTTGAGCTTGACCAAAACCTTGTGCTAATAATTGTGCTTGTAACGCTGCTCTGTTTCTATCTTGATTAGATAAAAATTCTGCTCTTTGAACACCTTCTCTTCCTCCACCTAAAACACCTGCAGCGGTAGCTTGAGCTGCAATAGAAGGAATGCCTTTTGCTGTTTGTCTATCAAATTCTGCAAGCGTTGTATCAATAACATCTTGTTGAAATGGAGATGTAAATTGTCGATAAGCTTGTGGCCCTACAAATTGACCTGCTTGTCCAGCTGCTGTTGCAGCGTCGCCAGCTTGGGCAGCTGCTGTTTGTAAAAAAGGTGCGAACGAACCAAGACCTGATGCAAGTTGTTCAGCGTCTAATGTAAGTTGTCCTGGACCCGCTACGAACTGTGGTCCTAATACTTGAGAAAGATCAGCTTGTTTAAAACCTCCAACGGCTTTTTGTAATTCTGATAAATAAGGTTTTGCTGCTGCTTCGATAAACGGAGCTGGTTGTGTTATCTGTGTTATTGTTTCTTGAGACATTACGCTATTCTACTCTCTAGTTGTTTCATTGTATCATACATAAGTTGAGCACCTTTGTCGACGCTTCCGCCTCCAGCTGCTCTTACAGCATCTGCTGTAAATACAAATTCATTGTTTGACAACATCGCTGGGATATCATCTGCTTTTTCTTTTACACCAACCGGTGGTATAAATCCACCTGTTTCTCTTAAATCTAATTCTTTTACACCTTTAGAATTAATGTTAATTGGCAGACTTTCTATACCCGCTGCCATCTCTACCTTCTCATCTGTTCCTTTAGCTAAACCTATACGACCACCATCAGCCTCATTTTTTCTCATCATATCTGCTTTATCTGCAAACATATCATCTAATTCTCTTATTGCTCTTTTGTATACTGACATTTGTTGAGAGCTAGTTAGATCAGAATAATCTTTATCATAAATCTCACCTGCTAATTCGTCAGCTATGTTTTGTATTTTATCTTTGTAAGAGCCTCCAGCAAAACCTATACGACCACCTGTAGCAGCGGCTGCTCTATAAGGCTCCATATCTATTTTTATTCTCTCTTCTATCTCATCATTACTATATCCAAGATCTGCATAGTTTGATCTTAACTCTCTTTCAATTTCTTCAATATCTTCGTCTGTTCTACCTGATGTATATTTTATAGGATCTGGTAAATTACGATTTTCAAGATACTCTAATCCACCTCCAACAGCTGTTCCAATACCTACATCTCTTAGAACTTTACCTAAAGCATTTTTAGTAAAGAAATCACCTACTGCACCTTTAGCGGCCGTGGGTAAAAAACCAGTCATACCTCCAAATCCTCCGGGTAAACCAAAAGCTCCTAACGCAAGTATACCTAATTTACCAGCATCTGACTTAACTAATTTTTTTATAGGTTTAGTTATAGATTTAACTAAACTACCTAATCCGTATTGTTGTCGTGCTTGTTGTGCTCTCGATATTGCCATATTGTTGCCTAAGTTTTAATAGTGTAGCAGGCATAGAAAACCTGGATATAGCAGTTTATTTGATTTTTTTAGTATCGTCAACTGGTTTTAAATTATCAAAGAACCTTCCACAATATTGATATTCACCAACATGTGTTATGTAGTCCATGATATATATGTGTATTTTACCACCCATATCGCTCCATCTTTGACAGAAACCAAAATCTTCTCCAAAGTAACGCTTGGTGCCTGGATCATGTATCGTGTCAAAAAAGTTGTAAAAGTTTTGTTTTTTAACCTCTTTACCATTTATATTGGTAGGTTGATATATCTCTAATTCTGGGTGATGATCAATCATTTTTTCAAGAACACTTCTTTTAATTAACATGCATCCTGTAGGAGCATGTGTTACTTCGACTATTCCATTATTTGAATGTATGTTCTCTTGATCTCCTACTTTTAAAGGAAACGTATATCCAGGTCTTTTAAGATCATCTGCTTCTTTGGCCTGGTCTTTTTGTAACCACACTTTATCCCAATCAAAAGACTTCATAGGATAAGGACATGATATAACGTCTTTATCTGCAGCCAACATTTTTTCAATAGTGCTAAAATTAAAATCAATGTCAGAGTCTATAAATAATAAATGTGTATAACCATCTTCATGATTTAATGTTTCAGCCACACATAGGTTTCTACCTTGAGTTACTAATGATGATTTCATTATAGTAAAACTCACCAACATATTACGATTAATACACTCTTGTTGAAACTTCAATACGGCTTGACAGTAATGCATGGAAACATCACTATGTACCGGTGTGCACACCATAATTTTATGTGGAGATCTGCCTAGGTTAACTGTTGTAACATTGGTATCTTTTATAGGTTGTCTAAACCATATGGGTTTATTTGGATCTTGCATCTATTACTCCTTTTAAAAAAGTTTCCCACTGATATCCAATTTTTTTCCAACTATAATATATATGTGCATAATGAGATTGAGATTCTAAATGATTAAGCATTTGTTTTTCGTGTATCTTTTCAGCAGCTCTTTCTATGGCAAAGCCAAATTTTTGAGCCAAAGCCTGGTAGTTACTATCATAAGGTATATACATTGGAAACTCAGCTCCAGTTTCATACAAAGCACCTAGATCAGTTGTAATACAATACAGTCCAGCTGCCATAGATTCTAATAAAGATATACAAAAAGTTTCTTCGAATATGCTAGGGTACACGTACATGTGATAATTTTTTAAATTATCTTTTATGTATTGATTTGGTCTATAGCCTATATAATTTACGTTAGGTAAACTCTCTGCTTGTTCGTATAGTTCTTTGTAATGCTTGTCATTACTTTCATAAAAATCTTTTCCATAAACTTCTGTGGATGAATACACATCCAAACTTATCATAGGATTTTTTACCAACTGCATTGCACCTAGTAAAACAGACAGACCTCTCCACGGTGTGTTTTGATGTATAATCTTTAGTGGTTTACCTTTTTCATAAGGTGGAGATTTTTCAATCTTATCTATACCATTTTTTATAACAACACATCTATTGGTAGGAAGGTTAAAGTTATATCTAAATTTTTCATATGTCCAATGAGAGTTAAAAACATACCAATCATACTTACTATGATTAGCGGGATTCTTAAACCAGGGAGCTAAGTTTGGTTGATCATAAGAATTTTTTTGCCAAAGAATATTTGGTTTAACAGAGTGTAAGGGAATTTTTTCAGGGACTGAGGTAGTTATCTGTACTTGATCTAATAGTATTTTATCAACGTGTTGTTCTAAATACTCGTACTGTAATTCAGTTCCACCTTTAGGGTTTTGGTTTCTTATTTTCATTCATTACTTTCTGAAACACAGTTAGACCTTTATTAGAAACTTGAACCGTAACATCTTGAACAATGTCTGGTCCCTCTTTCTTATCTTTATATACTTCTCCAGTCTTTGTATTTCTATAGGTTGTTATAGTTGTACAATCAATCTTTATAATATTATCCGTTTTCATTCTCTCTATTTATTAACGCATAACTTACGACAACTGTTATCCTACTTGCCGAAGCTGCTTGTGCTTTTATAGCATCACCTGCTTCTAAATTCAACCCTTGAGGTGTGGCATTTACTTGACTAGATCCTGCCATACTATCTCTAAAAAACTCTATGTCTGTGCTTGCAGAACTATCTCTCATAGAGGCATTACACATAATAGTTCCGGTGCTAGAGTTAGTAAAATAAACACTTTTAACAATAGCCACGGCTGAGGTAGAAATAGTTAAAACAGTATTTAGATTAGTATCTGCTAAAGACTTGATAGCATTTTTGTATTGTATACTCATGACATGAAATAGTTAAAAGTATCTTGTTCGTTTTTTAAATCTTCTTGAAAAGCAAAATTAAGTTGTTGTTTCATAGTAGTTAAAGACTCAATAATTTGTCTTTGATTTTCTACTTCGTATTCTGGTTTTGGTTCAGGTATGTAATTAGTTATCTTAGCCATTATAAAAGACCGTATTTTGTATCACTATCTATTTTTCTGTTTTCCGCTATCTGCTGTCTAACATCTCTTGGTGCACTATCAATTCTAAACTGTCTCTCATCTTTTAGTAAATCTTCTAACACTTTTGTTTTTTGATTGAAGGCATCTATATCAGACTTATTTTTTCTTAACCTTGCTAAAGTTTTATCACTTTTTCTGGTAGCAATTTTTTTCTCTAAAGCTCTTTGTAATCCAACGTTTGTTGATTGACCTAATCTTCCACCACTTAATCCGTATAAAAGACCACCTGAAACAGGGTTGTATCCTTTCAGAGGACCAGAAGCAATTCTACCAATATTATCTAAACCAAATTTTTTTCCGTAAAAACCTTGCATAGGACGAACTCTATTATCAAAGGGTAGTATACTATTTATAAGACCTGGAACTATACCTTTAAAACCTCCCCCTGTATTTTCTCCTCTTTTAAAAAATAAACTATCAACTGTGTCTGGAACAACATCTCCAGTGGTAAACATTGGAGCATTTTCATTAGGTCTTCCCGCTTCTAAATTTTGTAACATCAAATTAAGATCATCGCTAGGTTCAGGTGCAGGTTCTCTTCCCATATCTGTTTCACCTTGTTTTATCTTATACGTAGGGGGAAGATATGGTTCAGGGGCTCTAAAACTTTTGAATTGATCTTCAAACGCAAAAGGTATTGATCTTATACCAGTTGACTCTTCTTCTACTATTGAGTCTGAAAAAGGTGCAGCCATTGGAACAGTAGACCCATCATAAAACTGCATTTGATTTTTTTGTAAATATTCAGGGTCTCCAAATATTTGTAATTGCATTTCTGGTGTCATCTACTTACCTCTTTTTGCCATTTGCCTTTAGGACAACTGATTCCTCTAAATCTACACATAGCTACTAAAATACATTTACATATCATACAACGATCTCCAAGTATATGGGTTTCGTAGTTTTCACACTCTTTACAAATTTTTCGTCTTCTTTGATAATAATTATCTTTGACATCGGCCACTATCTTCTTCCATCTGGTTGAGCGTCTAATCTTAGAGTGCCATATCTCCACGTTTCACCTATTGAATCGTTCTCTATTTTGAGAGATACCAATCTTCCTCTTGCCCTAGTATCTACCTTATCAGTAGATGGTGTAACTGTAAAGGGTCCAAGTGGAGAACTTACAGGGGTATCATCAGGGAAATCGCTAACAAATAAAGTTATTTTGGCACTTCCTGTTTGATATTTAAAATCAGGTATAAATCTTTTAACAGACATAATAAACTCACCATCTCCTC
>CAACVD010001544.1_pt1 | contig 11033 bp, 9 predicted proteins | sample 2381771 | NCBI WGS metagenome assembly CAACVD01 (sample SAMEA5211965, study PRJEB30684) | marine metagenome | biome: Marine; feature: Epipelagic; material: Water | collected 2015-10-15 | depth 15 m | reverse complement strand
AAGTGGACCAGGAGAAAAAATCATTTGAGAAAATTCTGGTAATAAAAATTTAAAAGTGCCGTATTGAGAAGCACCCATAATATTTATTTTAGGGTTGCCTGCTTGCGTCCCTGGAATTTCCTGTATTACATAAACTATTCTTTCTAACATTATGTCTTGACATATAGTTTATCATTGATTATATGTCAAGTCAGAAAGAAGAAAATTATGAAATATAAATTTAAGACCAAGCCATATGCACATCAATTAATTGCATTGGAAAAATCTTGGAACAAAGAAACCTTTGCCTATTTTATGGAAATGGGTACTGGTAAAACAAAAGTATTAATCGACAATATGTCGATGTTGTATGATAAAGGTAAAATAGATGGTGCCTTAATTATTGCACCTAAAGGTGTAATAGGAACTTGGTACAATCAAGAAATACCTACACATACTCCATCACATATTGAAACTGTGTCAGTAATGTGGCAGTCATTAATTAATAAAAAACAACAAGAAAAATTAGAATCATTATTTAAAACTGATGCAAAGCTACATATTCTTATAATGAATGTAGAAGCTTTAAGTACATCCAAAGGTAAAGATTTTGCTGCTTCTTTTTTAAGAAGTCACTCTGCTATGATGGGTGTGGATGAGTCTACTACTATTAAAAACTCTTCTGCTAAAAGAACTAAAAATATTTTAGAATTAGCTAAAGTTGCAAAGTATAGAAGAATAATGACGGGTTCTCCTGTTACTAAAAACCCATTAGATTTGTATTCACAGTGTGAGTTTTTAAGTCCATGGTTATTGAACTTTCAATCATTCTACGCTTTCAGGAATAGATACGCAGAGATGAAAACCATTAATGCTAGAGGTAGATCAATACAGGTTGTGAACTATTTTAAAAATATAGGTGAGTTATCAGATAAGTTAAAAGGCTTTTCTTATCGTGTATTAAAAGAAGATTGCTTAGATTTACCAGATAAGATCTATATAAAAAGAAATATAAGTCTTACAGCAGAACAATCTAAATTATATGAACAGATGAAAACCACTGCGCTTGCTATATTAAATGGCAAACAAGTAACTAGTATGACAGTGTTAACACAACTAATGCGACTACATCAAATAACTTGTGGTCACTTCACAGCTGACGATGGTAGCACACAACAGATTAAAAACAATAGAATAACAGAGCTAATGGATGTATTAGAAGAGATAGAAGGTAAAGCTATTATATGGGCTAACTATCAACACGATATATCTGAAATTAAAAAGAACATATCTAAAAAATATGATGAAGAATCCGTGGTCGATTATTATGGATTAACACCACAAGAAGATAGACAAAATAATATTCAAAGATTTCAAAATGATCCTAAGTGTAGATTTATATTAGGTACACCACAAACTGGTGGTTATGGTATCACACTCACTGCAGCTAATACTGTTATCTATTATTCTAATGGTTATGATTTAGAGAAAAGATTACAGTCAGAAGATAGAGCACATCGTATTGGTCAGAAGAAAGCTGTTACTTATGTAGATTTGATGGCTGAAAAAACTGTAGATGAAAAAATAGTTAAAGCTCTAAGGAAAAAAATAAATATAGCTTCAGAAGTTTTAGGAGAGGAATTAAGAGATTGGATATAAAATTTGAAATAGAACCTGTATTTAAAATAGAGTTTTTTAAAATTAAATGCATAAATTTTAAAAATAAAAAAGATCATATAGAAAAAATATTAGATCAATATCCTGAAACACCTTTTCCTAATTTTAGCAGTAATAGAAACAAGTCAAATATAACTTGGGAATTACAAGAAATATTTAAAGATGAATTTAATTTAATTAGAACAAAATTTAATTCTAAAATTATTGTAGATAGAGCTTGGTCTGTAACTTATGATAAGGGACATTATCACGTGCCCCATAACCATAGCTCAAAAGGTTATGCAGGCATTATATATTTACAGATGAAAAAAGATTCACCGCGAACTACATACATACAGCCTTGGAATAATGAAGAAGATGAAAGTGTTTTGTATTCACCTAACGTGAATCAAGGAGATATTATGATAGTTCCACAGTTTGTAACACATTACACTGAACCAAATAAAATTTATTTTAAAAAAAGGATCATATCCTTTGATTTTAATTTACAGAATGGGATAGAGAGGTACTCCAGGGGCAAGTGGTAGTGTCCCGCTCTCACGGGCGACGTTGGTTCGATATTCTCGAATCCCAAGTTTGAACATTGTCGTTAAACCAACAACTACCACTTTAAACTAAATCTACTGCTTTACCTATTATAGGTTTATATTTTGTTTTTCCTTCCGATTTATAGGCGTGTAAAAATTGTTTTCTTGGTTGATCAGGTGTGTAGCTGCAGTGGATCCACCCACTGTTTGGCTCACCTGGAGTATAGAACTCTAATATTAATTGATCAAATTCTAAGTTTGAATAAATCCAGTCAGCTAATTCTGCGTTGTCTGTGCCCATACATTCGAAATCTGCCGCCTCAGCTTTTGCATGTTGGCTGTTAATCGAGCTACCTATCTTTAGGCACAGCTGCTCGCTACGAAATCCGCTAGTCACTTTTACTCTGCCGAAGTGATCACGCACTGGCTGTAAAATATTTTCACACAGTGCTTTTAGTTTTTCTATCTGGCCTGAGTTTGGATTGTTATTAATATCCAACCTGATAGCAGTATCTGATTTAATTAATTCTTGAAGAGTGAAGTTACGACTTAAATTCATAGTTAAATAATTTGTAGTCCTTATAATAATAGTTTTGAATATACTTTATTTTTTCTTTGTTTAAAATAATTTTATTTATCTCAACACCTTCATTAGAACTTCCAAATTTATCAATTTTAATGTTAAAATTATACATCATCCACTCAACAAATTCATCTTTAAAATTATCTTCAAATTTCCATATTTTAGTATTATGATCTACAAAGTTTACTTGAGGAACAAACCAATTTGATGGATTATTTAATATTTCATTACTTATTGTTTGATCAAAATCTTCTTGACTTCTAAACATTTTGTTTATCTTTTCTTTATTAAACATCCAATTTTTATTTATCATTGATATAAATCTACTTACAGGTTCTCTCACAACAGAAAATTTTTTTAATGTGTAGTTATTTAAAAAATCATGATACTCAGGGTGAGTTAAGTGTAAAGTTTCTTTTCCCCTATAATGACTTTCGTAACTTCCATATTGTCTAACATCATGTCCATTTTTAATTAATGTATCTCTTATAAATCTACCTGCCGTTCTAGGTATATGTGCAAAATATATATTTCTGTTAACAATCATCTTTCTTGTAATTTAATATTACACAGCCATGTTAGCTATTAATGCAATTACAATACCTATTGCACCTCCAACTATCATTTTTTCCATTCTTGCAATTCTTTCTTTAACATCTTTTATTTGTTCGAACGTTTGCTTCTGCATTATTCTACAAAGCTTTTCATGGTCTTCTATTTTTTGTAGTGCAGATCTTTTAGCCATTATATTGTAACCCCCGCTACAATAGAAACCCGATAGGACACGCCTATCAAACCGCCCAAACTGTTAATACTATTAATCATCCTCTAAAAAACTCCTCTATAATTTTTGATCGTTCAGCAGTGGGTAAACTAGCAAAATTAGCAGGCAATGTCGAGCTAACATTTTGGCCTTGTGCACTAATTATATTTGGACTTACTGATGATGCACTTAAATTTGGAGTCGTGATCCGTGGTTCTTGATCAACTACTGGTAATTGAATATCTTCAAAAAATCTAACTTCACCATCAGATAAACTAGTATTTCTATTTTCAGAAACAATTTTATTTATATCTGAAATAGCTTCAAAGTATGGATTACGGACTTGAGTTCCTTCTAGTCTATTTAAATCTCTAGTAATTTCACCAAGTCTTTTAATAAAAAAATCACTTGGTCTAGTTGGTGTAAACTTACCTCTCATTAATTGATCAAAGACTTCTTTCTTAACACCTTTTCTTTTTATTTTTCTATTAAGTATTGAGTTTGAAACACCTAATGTTCTAGCAGCATCTATATTTTTATACATATCTTTTAAAACAGAAAACCTTTGAGCTTGAGAATATTTATAACCGTTAATAATATCTTCTCTAGTTACTCTTCCACCTCTTAATAATGGAGCAGTAAATAAATTTTCTGCATTTTTTAAATCTCTTACAAATGATGTTGTCATAAATGTTAAGGCTCTAGATGGATCAGAATTAATAGATCTAAAACCAAAAAGGCCTGGAAGTTCATCACTTAAATTATATAGATTACCATACTTATCTGTTTTACCTGTAGCTGCTTGACCTAATCTTTTTAATTGAGATATTGATCCTGGTGTTAATGTTTCACCAATGTGTAAAACTCCTTTTCCAATTTTAACCATGGGGTCATCAGCCTCAGACCATACTCTTCTACCATCTTTACCTATACCTCTTCTAATTGTACTATCTATTAAACCTTCTATAAATATGGATTCACTAGCAAATGGATCCATCAATTCAGTCATACCGTCACCCATACCTTTTGCTAATGCTTCTTTCAAAGATTCATTTGATGCATCCGTTTCTGCTAAAGCGTTAGTAACAGCTCTATAAGGTCGTGTTAAAAAATCATATGCATTTGAATAACTGAAATCTATATATTTTAAATTACCTTTTTCATCTCTTCCCGTTGGTAATAGTGTAGAATTTTTAGACCACTCAGGAACAAATCTTCTAAGTGCTTGCATTTCCTCATCAGACACATCGTTTTTAGCTTTAAATATTTCAGATAATCCATAAGGGATACCACCCACTGTTGTACCAAAACTTAATAATCTTCTTAGTCCTAAAGCTTTTAATTCTGGAATACCACTAGTTATCTCATCTATCGATTGTGTAATAATATTATTACCTGTTCTCATAATCTCTAATGGGAAAGCTATAAAGTTTCCAAATGGAGATTGTCTTAAAGCTTTTGCAGTTCTTCCAATATACTCATAGTTAGGAACTTGATTTCTCACAATGTTTGCTGATAATTCATCTAAAAATCCTTCAAATGATTCTTCAGCTATTTCTTTTCTTGCAATTTTTTTTCTAAAATAATTTCCTTTAGGTGAATTTTCTGCCAAAACAGATTGATAATTACCTTTATTAATACCTAATTGAGTTAAAATACTAGAGTGTCTATTTCTCTCTAATTCAAAAGTAGTAATTTTCCAAAAATCATCTTCGGCAATGTATGCTTCTTGGAGTTTATCAAAAGTTTTTCTAAGTCCAGATGGTAATTTTTCTAATTTTTGTAAAGCTTTTGCACCTGATGCTCCTCCTGCGATATCTCTAGTTAGTCTTGCTATCTCTCCTGCTTCAACCTGTGTTCCTACAATTCCTAATCTCTGGTATCTTGCAAATTGTCTTGCTTGTTCTTCAGGTAAAGTTCCAAAAACTCTTCCTGCAGTTAATTTGTAAGCATCACCTAAAACACCTTTACCTCCTAAAGCTTTAGGAGCTAGTGTTTGTATATCAGTTAGGTTAGGCAGTATTGCACCATTTGCTGCAGCAAATGCACCAGCACTTATGAAATTTCTTACGTGTGTGATTGGAGATAAAATTGTTTTAGCAACTTGAGTAGCACCTTTAGGAACTAATAACATATATCTATATGCTATTCCAACATCTGTATTATTTAACCAATTACTAGTCACATCAAACATAGCATCATATTCTGGTGCTCTAACATATTTACCCTCTAGGGCAGACATACCAGTTAGTTCTGGTCTTGTTTCAACAGAAACTTTTTTAAATTTATTTGGATCTAAATTTTGTTCAAAGTCTTTTCCAAATTCTTTTACCATTTCATCATAAGTAAATATTTTTTTATTTGGACCTGAACTAAATGCTTTGTTTAAATCATCCATATATTTTAAACCATATGCTAATCTAGCTTGTCTACTTGTAGTTGCATGAAAAGTATATGTTGGATCTTTAACAACACCTAATAATTCTCTTTGCCAAGGTTCAGCTATTCTTTGTGTTAAAATATCTGGACTTAAAGATACTGCTTCTATTTCTGCTTTTGTGGCAGCCTTTTCAGTTACTGCTTGCACACCATTTTTAAAATTAGGACTCATAACATCTTCAACATCTAGTCCTTGTTTTTGTATAAAATCATCTAATTGTTTATTAATTGCTTCATCAAAATAATCATCTTTTACAGGTATTAATTGTCCTTTTCTAAATTTTGGTGTGCCATCAGCTAGTTTTATTGCTGAGTCTCGTGTAAAATAATTATTTTGATCTAGCGCATAAGCTTTAAATTTATCTGCTTTTAAAGCGTCAAAAGCTTTTTTTCTAATTTGACTAGTTACTTTATATTTTTGTAAAAGAGGTAATTTATCAAAAGCTTTAAATCTGTAATTTATATAACCACCTATTTCATTACTAAAAGTTTTAAATTGATCATCAGTTAATTTACCACCTTGCATAAGAGCACCTGATAAATTATCTATTCCAAGACGCATGTTAATAACACTGTCTTCTAATTTTTTAATTGTTTTACTATCAATACCAGCATCAGCCATAGTATTAGTTAAACGTTTTAAAGACTCATTAACTTGATAATCACTTCTTTTAAAAATATTTCTTTTTATTCGAGAAGAACCTTTTAAATTTTGATTAATAGATTTTAATTGATTATTTAATACAGCTCTATCTTTAATTAATTTTTGTCTTCTAGGTAAATTATTTAATTGATCTAATCTATCAACTGAAGCTAATCTTATTTCTTTTAATTCATCATCAATAACTTTTATTTGATTTTCTATTTCAGGAACTTTAGATAATAATTGTTGTTGTCCTTTACTAATTTTTATTTTAGCTAAAGCTTGTTCAGCTCTGTCTCCTCTTAATAATAAATCTTTTTTATTTGCTGGCATTGGACCAACAAATTTTTTATTAACTTTACCCTCTAAAGAATCTTGTATAGCTTGTAAAACTTTGTTTTGTGTAATAGGTGTAAATTTTTTATCGACAGCTTGTTTTTGTAAAAAATTATTTATGGGTTCAATCATATCTTTGCTTAGTCTATCCACTTCTTTTGCAGACTCTAAAGTTGCAAACTCTACTGCTTTAATAGTATCATCTGAACTTTTTAATAATTCCATGCTTAATCTACTTCCACCTCCTTGTGGAGATAAACCTAATCTTACTTTTTGAACCTGTCTTGCAATAAATCCTGGAGCGTATTCGTTAACTCCATTAGGATCAACTTTTCTAATTTTTTGAACACCTTTACCTGCACCTAGTAAAGCTAAATTAAATAATGCACCTTCAGTTCCAAACTTTAATCTATTCTTTAATCTTCTAAATGCTTCGTCTCTACCTTCTTTATCAGTGCTTCTGTCCATCATTGTAACAGCATATGGCTCTAACGATGTGCCTTTTGCAATATCAGCTAATGTTCCAATATCTTCATCAGCAACAATGGCTTCACCAATACCACCTCCAATAATTCCACCACTAGTTTTACCCATGATCTTTCTACCTGTATTAGCTAAACTAAAACTTTTACCAGCTCTTTTTGCAGCTATTGCTCTTTTAGCAATACGTGTTGCATCCATATTTATTAACTTATCTAGTTGAGCATTTCTTGAAGCCAATGCTCTTTTAGCTAAATTTCTAGATATTTTTTGTCCAGCCTTTGCACCTAAAGCAAAACCAGAAACTGCTAGTGGAGCTATTTGTGTTATTGCTTGTGTAATCTTACCAATGGTTCGTGCTTCAGCCTCATCGTCAAATGGATTAACATCATCAAACCATTGTTCAACATCTTTTGCTGTATCAGTATCACCAACTAAATCAAATATCTCAGCACCTAGCGATACAAAACCTTTTGGTATATTCCATAAACCAGTGGCAACACCAGCTAGTGCAGATTCAAAAAATCCTACATCTTCAGATTCATCTTGTATGGTATTCTTTTTTTGAAGATCTGCAAAAGATTCTCCCTGTTCATAAACAACAGCCATGAGTTACCTAATCCTTTGTAATTTTTATCTGAGAAGGTTTACCTTTTTCAACTTTATAAACTTTTCCTTTTTCATCATAATAAAATCCATCTGGAACACCCTCTTTAGGTTTACCTTTTTTATCAACAGGTATTGGATCTACTTGATTTAATTTTAAACCAGCATCATCAAGTGTTTGTGCAATAACTAAAGCAGTTTTTGCTCCAACTTCTCCTTCTAAAGCTTTTGCTGTAGTTTCAAGGTTTGCTGCACTAGAATCAGTACCTGTATCTATCATTACTTTAGCAACATCTGCAGGTTCTAACCCAGAAATTCTTGCTAATGTTTCAATTTTTTCTTGTGTTGGATTATCCATTTGAGCAATGGCTGTTTTAAGTCCAGCTAATTTAATCTCTCTATTAGCTGCAGATCTATCAGCTGCAGATCTTGATAAACCTTCAATAGCTGGAGCAGCGGCTTTACCTATAGCACCAACTAAATCTCCACCAGGTTGTGCTAAAAGATTTGCACCAAATTTAGCGAGTTCTAAATATCTTTGTCTTGATATATCTTCTTCAGACTCACCCATAGCTTCAGAAAACATATCCATATAACTTTTAATTAAATCTTTGTCAGACTGTTCTTCAGTTTTACCCCCAGTTCTTTCTACTTTTTTTTGAGGGTCAGGGACTATAGGAGTTCCTGGAACATTTGAAGGTTCACCTGTATCATTAGTTGATTCTAAATTTATTATTTTATCATTACTTAAAATTTTAATAGGTTTTACAAATTCAGGATTAGCCTCTAAAAATTTATCTGCTTCTGCCTGTGTTCTAAATTCTACTGGTTTATTTGCTAAATAGTCTTTATATTGATTAAAAAGAGATTTACTTTCATCATATTCTTTTTGTCTATTTTGTATTCTTTCTAATACAACACCTGATGGAGGAAAAATTGCATCTTTAATTTTTGTAAAAAATCCTACATCTCCACCTTCTTCATATTTAGGTCTTAATGACATAATACCATCATCGCTTCGACCTCCCATTCTAAACATAGGTCGTTTTAAAATACGATTCATCATCTTATCTCAATGCTCCGAATATTCCTGCTATCCCTGTTCCTAATCCTAATGCAGTTTGTAAAGGATCTGCTTTAGGCATAGAATCAAATTGGAATTGTGCTGGGTATCCACCCATTAATCCCGTTACACCTTGACCAAAGAATCCTAATCTCTCAAGAGGTTCGTAGGCCGCGGTTCTTGCTCCTTGTCTTTGTGCATCTAGCACCGCTTGTCTTTGAGCTTGTTGTGCTGCACCGACCTGGCCTAATGTTGAAATATCTGCTCTTTGTAATCCTGGAACTTGACTTGCTAAACCAGTTTGAAACTGTCCTCTACCCATTTCAAATTCTCCTAAACCTAATTGCTGTTGTCCTAAACCAGCTTGTGATTGTGCTAGACCAGATTGCGCTTGTCCTAAACCAAATCTATTTGCAATGTCTTGTTGTCTAGCTGCTTGCGCTTGTTGAAAACCTTGTTGTCTTAGTTGTGCTTCTAATGCAGCTCTATCTCTTCCTGATTGTGCTTGAAACTCTGACAATTGTACACCTGCTCTACCTGAACCCAACGCACCTAAAGATGCTTGTTGATCTCTAATGTTTTGTTCATTGATTGCTCTTTGTCTATCAAATTCTGCTAGTGTTGTATCTATAACTTGTTGTTGATATGGAGATGTAAAAGCTGCTGTTTGCGCTGCAGTTGGTGCACCAGTTAAACCAGCTATACCGCTTAAAGTTGTTGAAACACCACCTAGTGTTTGACCTGCATCTGCTAATCTTTGTTGTGCAGCCGCTGCTTGTTGCCCTGCTGCCACATCTCTTTGTTGTGCTGCTTGTATAAAAGGTGCAAAAGATCCTACACCTTGTCCTGCTAATGTTGCGGCTCTTGTTTGTAGTGCATCTTGTGCTGCTACTTGCGGTGCAAATTTAGAAGTATCAACAGGTATAGCTGTAGTAGCTGTTAACTGTTTTGCATAATCTTTACCTAGATCTTCTATAAACTGTGCGGGTAATGTTCTTGTAGTTGTAACTGTCATTATACTTGAGCCTCCAAACCTTTCATAAGCTTATACATCTTATCTGCCCCTTTATCAACACTTCCTCCACCTGCTGCTCTGACCGCATCTGCTGTCATTACAAACTCGTTTTTGGAGAGTCTTGCTGGCACATCATCGGCTTTCTCTTTGGCTCCTAGTGGTACAAATCCACCACCTCTAAGATCCATTTCATTACCTCCAAGGTCCATGATCCCACCTTCTGCTTTTTCTTGACGTTGAGTATTTTTAACAGAGTTTATTTCTTCTTGTGTTGCTCCTGTTATAGATTGAATAAGACTATCGTCTGCACCTCTATTTAACATATTTTTTATCATAGCCATTTTTTTATCTACCTCACCACCCTCTGCATAAGAACCTGTGAACTGTGCACCAGGTAAAAATCTAAATTCAGGATCGTTCATTCTTGCACGTCTAATAATATCTGCAATATCTAAACCCTCACCTCTGTAAAAATCTTCTTCGTCCTCGTCTTCCTGTTGTCCTTTAGCTGCCATTAATCCACCAAGACCTGATACAGCACCTATACCTGCAATTTTACCAAGACCTGTTAATCCGCCTGTTCCAGAAACTAAACCTGCCTTATTAAGCAATGAACCTAAACCACTAAATTTTCCTTTTGCCATAAAAGGATTTAAACTACCTTTACCAAAAAAAGATCCAAGACCACCTTTACCTGCTAGCCCACTAAAACCTGTTCCAGGTATACCAAAACTTAATCCTGCTAATATTGCAGCTTTTCCAATAGGACTTTTAACAACTTTTTTTACAGCACGTTTAGCTTTCTTTACAAGTTTACCTAAAAAATACCCTTGTCTAGGTTCTTGTAAACTCATAATACCACCCATGTTTCGAAGTTGTCTTTCCATATCTGATCTTGAAATTGCCATAGTTTATCTATCTT
>CAACVD010001543.1_pt1 | contig 11034 bp, 22 predicted proteins | sample 2381771 | NCBI WGS metagenome assembly CAACVD01 (sample SAMEA5211965, study PRJEB30684) | marine metagenome | biome: Marine; feature: Epipelagic; material: Water | collected 2015-10-15 | depth 15 m | reverse complement strand
GATTACTTATATCCGGATCTCCAGCTTCATAAATTAATTGATCAAACGGTAGGTTATTTTTTATGTAGTCGTAAACCTGTCTATTTTTATTGCCTACGTCAATATCAGCGGCCGCACCATTTTTAGCCATATGTTGCGAGGCATAAGCGCCACCAATAGCTTTATTTAATTCTTCGCTTCTATACCCACTACCTAAAATAATAGGAAAACCCATAGCATCACGCAACGGTTGTAAAACATTATCTACAAGCGCCTGGATATTTGCAATTTCCATTACCCCAGGGTTATTGTCTATGTTCAAACGTATAGCCGTTCGGCTTTTGGTAAACTCGTCTAAACTAAAATTTTTACTTAGCATAACACCTTTTTTTCTTGTAGCCCTGGTTATTAAATATCCTACTGCTAAAATTAACGACAAGGTTTTTAAATTCATTATTTTTTTATATACGCTAATACACCAACTAATAAAAGTAATAAATATAGGTTGCTTTTCTTTTTGACTATATAAAACTGGTCACTTGGTGTGATATCTATTAAATAACCTTTATCTCCTTCCTCATAGTATAAACTTTTGCTTTTGCTAAAAGTTACATTGCCTACACTTGTTGTTTGAATATTTAAAACCGGGCCAAATGGGGTATTTGCCGGAATAAATTCACTCGCTATTTGTGGTCGTAATTCATCATTTAAATCAATTACTTTACGGGTTAAATCCTTAGTACAAGCAATAATATTATCTTTAACCTGGGCAATATTATAAAAATCAATTATTCCATCAGTTCCATTTTGACTTAACATGGTTTTAATTTTTTGCGCTTGTCCTTTGTGCATTTTGGAGGCACTAAACAACTGCTTACTAATTTCTTTCAGTTCTTTTTTATTTACCATAATATTTACATTGGAAATACAAGACCGGTTTTAGCCCATAGATCTCGCATTTTATTTAAATCCTTTGTACCTAATTCTTTTTGAAACCAGCCAAATAAATCTAACCTCGAACCAACAAAAGGAATGTTACCTACCAGAGCATAAGATTTTTGACCGTAAGCATTATAAACCTTAATTAGATCAGATGCGCTCAACGGCTGTAAATTTGAAAACAATTGGCTTTCATTTGTGCCGAAATCGTACATAGCATTATATAACCTATTTGCAATTCTTACCGCTTCCGCATTGCTAATTCCTGTAGTCGTTAAACTTGTAGAATCAACAGGTACATCTACGTTTTCTATTTTCTTTTTTCTAAATCTATTTAAGACAAATAGAACTCCTAATCCAATAGCGCCTATTTGTATTGCCTGGTTTATTACATTTTTTGTCATAACAATATTTCTTTTACTGTGCTTTTAAAGTTTACCGGTACTGTTTTAAAAGTATTAGGAAAAGTTTCTACTTCGAATTCTCCATTTAATTCTACAGCCAAATCTTTTGTTTGATATACAAGTTTTAATAAATCTTGTGCTTTAGCGCCTAAATCTTTTAACGGAACTCTAAGCCGAAATTTTGCCTCTCCCATTGTATAAGGATTAATTTTTATGGGTATACCCTGTTTTACCCTGCCTAAATCTATACCACCCAAAATAACGTCTAAATCTATTTTTCCCACTTTAATACTGCCAGCGCTTTTATTGTCAATACCTAAAATAACGGTAAACTCTAAAGCGCTCAAATCTACCTTAGAAAGTGTAAAGCGTTTAAGTTTATAGCCAAACTCTTCAACTAATCGCTTTTGCTGACCTATATATTTTATAACTCTATAAAGAATAACACCAGCCGCAAATGCTTTAAAAAAATTCGCTTTTACCATAATATATTGCATGCATAAAATCCTGGAGTACCTTTTGCCCGGCATTCCTGGTTATGTCTTATTTTATATAAATTTCTTCTTTCATTTGCTGTACCCTTTGGTACTTTACCTTCTCGCTCTAATTTTCTATAAATATGAAAATCATTGTACCTTATATCTCCTATACTGGCAACTTTCAACCCTTTCTTAAAAACGTCTAACTTTTTATTTTTTAGTCTACTTGGTTTTATAGTTACTCCTAACCTTTTTGCCGCCGTTTTTTGAGCATTTAAAACTTTATACATTTTTTGCTTCCGGGTTTAACATTTTTATAGCCGTTCTTAAACCTTGCCGAAATGCTAAATGAGTAATTGATCCTAAAGGCTTTGAAAGGTCATAAGCTTCATATAATACTTCTAACATTTGTTCAGCATTTTTACATTCTGCTAATGCTGGCTCAACTTCATTTTGAAAATAATTATTGGAGATCATAATCTTCGTAAACTGTGGTTCGTGGTTCTTCGTTTATTGGCTGTTGCTGTGCCTGGCTTTGCGTTCCTTTCATAGCCGCAATTTTTTGCTCTTGCAATTGAAAATATCTATCCGCTAACGCTGGTAACAAAGGTGCAATTTGACTAACCAGGCTGACAGTATTATCAGCCATTTGTCCCGTTTCGCTGTCTTGTAGATCACTTACAACTCCTTCCAATTCTTCTTCTAATTCGCTTATTTTTCTATCACGTTCCCTAACCATGTATTCAAGGCGCTCAATTTTCATTTTATCCTCAAGCGCACCTTCATACGTTCTAACCGGCTCTATCATTGTTTCATCGTTTAATGTTTCAACTATTTCGTTTTCTATTTCTACAGGCTTCCCGTTATTAGTAACTTGCACCACGTCACAAGCGCCCCTTACCTTTCTACAAAACCCCAGCCTATAAGGGTACTTAGGATTCGGATTTGAGGCCATAAACTCCAGGGCTTTTTCTTTATCCCTTTCCAGGTTTTTAGTCCATGTTTTATTCATAGGATGTATAACGCAATTATCCTTGTCCAATATATCCCCTGGCCTATCTGATAAAAACAAATATTTATAATTTGCCGCTAACCGGCTTTCTATTTCGTTTCTAATTTCCGTGCTATCCATGATTACCCTAATTGCGGTGGTTTTTGATTTGTATATAATGCGTAATGCAATGTTAAAAAATAATTAAAACCGGCATTTGTTCTTAACTCTCCTGTACCGGCTAATGTAGTTTGTAAAACATTAGCTATTTGAAATGGTGGGTATAATCCCGCACTACCAGCCGTCGCGCTTCCGCTTTTTGGATACATTACGAACTGATCCTGACTATCTGCATTAGGTGCAATTCCACCGCCGTAATAATCTGTTGCATTACTAATACCTAATTCTTTGTTCGGTTGATACAATCTATTGTTACCGGTGGTTATTTGGGTTTGTCGATGTAAATCATCAGCAGTACCACCAAATGTTAAAAACTCAGGAGTATTATTTGTAACACCAATTGTTCCATTTTGAATATCTTGAATTTTAGCAACTCCGCCCACGGTAGTGGTGACGTTTTTATCACTTATTAAATAAAGGCTATTGAATATAGGACTATTATTAATATATAGTTTATTTGTTGCCCCGGCTAAACCCCTGGTATCTACGCTTACATGATGTATAAATGGATGAAAACTCTCTCCGTTATAAAAAGTGACTTGTTGGGTTACTAACCCTAAAATTACGTCCGGTAAATCATTTCTTGCATTACTACTATCGATTGTAAAGGTAGCTCCTCCACCCATTGGATTAAATTCATAACCATAGATAATAACATAGCTATTTTGATCTACATTAAGTACACTTTGACCACCATAGCCTGTAGTAAAACTTCTATACCGGGCTTTACCGCTTTTTATGTCTTTTTCTATTTCTGTTGGTATTGTAACCGCCATAATTATTTTTTTAAAAAAAAAGCCGACCAATTTTTGGCCGGCCTTTCACACTTAACATCAATTAACAACTTATATTTCATTACGGTAGTAAACCGTAGTATTCAAAATTTGACTTGCACCACTACTATTAGTAATTTTCAATAGTATGGTATCCTGTCCCGTTAAACGTCTTGGAAACGGAATAAAGAAAGGAAAGCCACCGCTAAAACTACCATTACTTGTAAGGGCATAGTTAAACGCTACGTCATCATCAATAACAACATCATTATTTATAATTAAAGTAACTTTTAACTGCGCTGGATCTACAATGGTTTGAGGCGCGGCACTTGTTGTAGAACTAAACACTAACCCTTCGAATTGCTTTGCTAATCCACTTAAACTTAATGTTTGATCTGCACCGGTTGTCGGTACTGTGGTTTGAAAACCTTTTGTGCGTAAACCTTGTCTGTAACTTATATCATTCATCGGCATAATTCAACTATTTAAAAAGTATTACCAGCCGAGAAAATAACCCCATAGCCTTTTAAACCTAATGTAATTTTAGTATTGGCTTCACTTGTCGTTTCAGCTAATTGTAACTCACATTTGAAATTTACTTGCGGCGGAATAATAATATCCGTTAATAAACGCACTTCAACTATATCATTATCTCCTGCGCTGTGTAAACGGTCAAAAGCTACACCACGCGCACCAGCATTAAAATTAGGTGCAAAGTCTTTTAAAACTACTTGGTTACCTACAATTATATTTAGGTTCATCATGCCCAAAGCATCTAAAGAACCAGCGCCACCGCCACCGGCTGTACCTGGATCAATAGCCAAATAAACGCTTTTAATAACCATTGATTCGCTGGAATCCAATTTGTTTTGTACCAAATTAGTTTCCAAAGCCGTTTTTCCGTTGAAAGTTTGGAAAAAATCGTATCGTGTTGCGTTTGCTGCACTTGCCGTAACCGTATCAAAAATTGTACGGGTAGTTTGTTGTCCCATCATGGTAGCCCCTAACTTGGAGTTTACCATATTTAATTTACCTACTTGAGAACTCATTTTAAATACTTGTATTAAAGTTTAACAATACACCTGTACCAAATAGATACATACCAACACGTGAAGAACTTGCCGCACGTCCTTTAGTAACTAATGGACGAACATTAACTTTAAATTCTACTTGGGGAGGAATAACAATGCCAACGCCTTCCAATGTAATAACGCTGGAAATAGCGCCCCCGTCGTTATAAAATGCGCCTTCGCCACCTACTTCTATAACTGTATCTTTCATCACAGTCTTATTACCTATGATCAAATCAAAAATACAGCTTATAGTAGTATTTGCCGCAAAGTCTTGCCCGTCATCCGCATCCGGTACAAAAAAACCTATTTTTTCAACTAATAGCGCCTCATCTACTTGGAATTGGTTGCCATTAGCCCCTAAATTAGTTAGTGGAAAATCACGACCGGCCGCACCTTCGAATAAAGTATGCTGTGTTGCCGCTGTTGTACTTTGGTCATATATAACCCTGGTAGAACCTTGCATATATTTTAGGCTTGATAAACCTAATTTATTAGCAACGTATAATAGTTTATCTTGGGGGCTTACATTGCCCATTACCTTACGCGCTGGTAAATTTGCCGCTTGTGCCATAATTATTTTTTTTTAAGATTAATAATTATAGACCAGGAACTTCATAGCCGCTTAGTGTATAGTCACTTGCGTACAATCCCTCCCCGTTATCTTGTAAAAACATGTTACTCATAGTATGGTATCCTTCCATCCCATGTCCGGCCAAAAATCCTCCTACGCCTGGTAGAGAACTTAACACTTTTGTACCAGCATAACCAGCCATTCCAGCCGCTATAGCCGGTTGCTTGAAAAATAGGCTTGTTGCTACTGAACCAGCTAAACCGGTGTATGGCGCAAATTGACCACCTACAGCTTTTCCCGCTGTATTAGTTAAAACGCTGGCAATGACTCCACCTAATCCACCTTTTACAGCATCCATAACAGCGCTGTTCATTTTCGCCTTTGTAATCTTTTGTCCCATAGATCTACGGCGGCGGCGAACCGGCGTACGTCTTGTTGCTCTTTTTCTTCTATGCGCTGGCATAACTTATTCTTTTTAAAATTTTGACTAATGTAATAAAATATTTATAAATGTACAGTTATTTATTTAAACCGTTTATTCCTGGTGTGTTTTGATCTATTTCTACCGGTGTAGTAATATCAATTTCATCTACCGGTATTATAACTGTTTCTTGCCCTGGCCAAATTCGTTCAATTATTTGATCCTTTCTAATTTGATAAAATTGTAAAATTTCATCTTGCGTAAACCTTTGTTGTAACACTTTATTATATAAGGCCTCAAATTTACGTTGCTCTTCCGCTAATCGTTTGGTTTCATTAAATAAAAAAGCTTGTTGGTTTTTAGCTAATTGTAAACCATCTTTAAAATCTTGATTATTTTTAAATCTATCTATAGTTAACGCTTCCTCATAGTTTTCCCTTAATTGGCCAATTTCTCGTAATTGTTGCCATACATCACACAAATTTTGCCATCTTTGGGCGCTTCCTGGACTTATAGGAACTTCGCTAAATATTGCTGGTCTACGGTATGTGTACCAATTCCATGGGCAGGCTATTTGCTCAAAATTTTCAATAGTATTCCTGTCTATTGGTTTACCCGTAACATCTAAAGGTGGTAAATTAGGGACTCTTTTAGGATCATCTTTAGTTAATATAACTCCTCTTTTACTTAAATAGTAAATACCTAAAACTCCTAAACCTATAACTAAACTGTTCATTATTTTCTAAATAATAGGTATGCGGCCAAAACTCCACCAGCTATTAGTAAAGTTCGTTGTGATATTGCTGGTAGTGATATTTTACGTTGGTTATATCCGTTTATTAATCTACCTACGGCCATGGCTTTAACTTCTTCTTTATTCGCTTGAGCGTTTACATATTCCCCAGCTAACAAATTAATTTGTTCGTCAATTTGCTGTTTATTCAACTCATTAAGATTCCTAAAACCGAATTGGTTGGTATCGTAATATTCTTGTATTTTGTTATTAACTCTCGTTAGTTTTACTGTGCGTACCGCACGCATTGAAAAATCATAAATGACTTTGCCGTATTTCAATAAAAATTTACCAGCCTTAAATAAAAAAGCAAAAGGGCCGGCCATTTGTCTATTTTCTGCTAAGGTTTCTTCTTCTTCTAAATTTTCTAAAATATCCTCTAAACCTTTTGTATCTAAAGACGGTAAACTTTCACGTATTGATTTTTCGTTACGGTTTTTAACGGCTTTATTTACCTCTTCAGTAACAATGTCCACCGCGTCGTTTATAGCCGCATTTAGAATATCTCTTTTACTTACTTTAAACGCTTCAGGTAATATTAGATCCGGAACAGTTGGAAAATTTTGACTTGCCAGTTGGTCATGTCCGTGTAATTGTAGAAACATAGTATAAAATTTTGTCTAATATACGTTTATAATTTTTTCGTACTTATATTTTTTTGTTTCGCCAAAATAATTATTTACTAAATCAAAAGCCGTCCACTTGCCTTTATAGATAACTTCACAATATATATGACTTGGCGCTATGGATGAATTACCCACTATAACTATTCTAACCGGTATATCATTTTCAACGCAACAGGCAACTGCGGCAATTGTAAAACAATCACAATCTCCAGCGCCGGGAATACCCCAATAATTATCGTTAATCAAGCTGGGAAAACTTTGTAACAACTCGACGCCTGGGGGATCATTCTTATAAGTAGTATTATTTTTAAGTAAATGAAATAAATGTTTTGGATCATGTTCTCCAGGGGCAAATTCATGCGCAAAATCTAAACTATTTTCAATTTGTTTTTGCAACATTTCTATTGTATGTCCAATATTTTGATAAGGTATCTTTATTCTCATGGTGTAAATCTAACTTTTTAATTAAATACCTTAATAAATAACCAAAAAAAAAAGGCCACGGCCTATGATATTATAATAACTATAATATATTATAACAGTTATAACAAGAGTAAACAATAGGAATAAAGAAAGAATAAACGTAAAAACACAATAGTATATATAATAATAAACTATTATTAAACATGGTTTAAATGAATTCTAACGCACTTTTATATATTTTATATGTATAGATATGGCTGGAAACAAAAAAAGCCCCGTATGGGGCTAATTTGTAGTTAAACTTTGGGCTATTGTTTAACTATAGTAAATCGTTGTCTTGAGTATATTTTGGATTTCCTTTGCCGATTTTCTTTTTAAAAAATGCTTCTAACCTGGCTAAACCCCATTGTTGCTGGGTTGTTCCTGGTCTATGGCTGGTAAGATAAGCACCCATACCACGCCGAACTACGGCCTTGGCTGTATTGGTGTGAACCATATTTGTAGGATGCTTCATATTATGCTTACGCACTTTATTTTTTATAGCATTTGTTAAACGCTCACTAAAAACTATTTTTTTAGCGCTGGTTTTACTTCGTGCAGATCCTGTTTTGTTATTTAGGAATATCATTTTTTAAAAATTTTATCATCTCTAACTTTTGATATTGATGATCCATATATTTTTCTAATTCTAAATCTAAACATTTATTTAAATCCTCTTTATGTTTTTCAAAATGATCTAACGCTTGTCGCATGGCTTCGGTAAATGCTTCAAAATCCCTGGTATTTATTTTAAAAGTATTGTATTGACCACACCTAAAATCAATAAAACCCGTTGGTGCATATTCTTCAGCCCCTGGTATAAATTTACTTACACTACACGTTAGCGTAAAAAAAGCCTCTTTATTTTTTCCTTTATTGATCCATTTACATTTACGGCTTACCATTTTAGCTTTAGGCACATATTTTTTACTACTTGGCCGTAAATGAGCATCAAATTCTAATTTTTTCATGTTTACCTTCGGTTATAAGCATTAATTGTAATTGACTATAATTTGGAACAGTTTCCCAGGGATTGGGAATAGCACATACAATACTAAGAAATTCAGCCGCATATTTATCCGTATAATATAATTCCTTTATAAATAGGCTCATTTGATGATTATAAACTTCTTCATTTTTTATAACGTCAAAACAATGCGCCCAATAAGTTATAACATCCTCTATTCCTTTATCGCTTTGTATCATAAGACTAAAATTTGTGGGTTATTGACCATTAGTTTCAGCCATTCCGTAAACTGTTCCCAGGTTTTACCACCTGGATTAAAGAGAACTTTAACCAGGTAATAATCGTCAGTCATTACATTTCCCACCCATTCTTTAGATAAATCGGGTAAAAACTGATTGTTTACCAGGGGGATAGTCAAACTTGTATACTTACTTCCGTTATTTGGTATGTAAGTAAATTTAGCATAGTCTAAACATTCGCCTTTCGCATTTGTCCAGCTTCCTGTCCACTTATTAGAATTAACAAGTTTTTCTAAGATTAAGGATAAATCCTTTACTGTTTCCATAAAATAGTTTTTTCGTTTGCTCTAATATAAAAAAAAAACCGGGGCAAAAAGCCCCGGCTCTCACGAAAAAACCCTAACACAATATGTCAAGGAAACAAAATTATTTCATTTTAGCTTCTAACCGAGCAATTTGTAAAGCCATTTTAGTAAGATTTTCCTGTAATTGATCTATTTGGTTTCGCATTCGTTTAATTTCTAAACCTACGAACCATCCGGCTATACCAATTCCCAACGGCCCTAATATATACCAAGCTTCACTCATGCTATTTTTTTATAAAGCTGTGTAACGGCACTTTCTTCATACCGTCGGCTTTAAACTTTTTAACCATTTTATCGTGTTCGCTTTTGGTTTTTAGGCTAACCATTGGTTTTTTACCTGTCACTTTGTGAATAACTAAGTAAACATTTTTGTTTGCCATCTTTTGCGAACCATACGAACCGCCTGGTAAACTCTTTTTAACCTTGGCTAAAATAGCTTTCATTAGCTGTGTTTTAGTTTTTTTACCTGGCGCTATACCTTTTTGTTTTGCAATAGTGCGAACTCTTGCCGCACTTTTACTATTTAAATAACTTTTTGTGATCGGCATAACTATTTCTTTTTACGCTTAAAAGCATTTATAATGCTTTTTGCTATTGATTGCGGCTGTTTTAATACCCACCCAGCGGCAAATGTCAATATGTTTACTAATATATCTTCCATAATACTATTTAAAACTGTCTAAATATTCTCGGTCTTCTTCATCTAAATCTTCATACATTTCCATAAGATCATCATAAAAACCTTCCTCGCCGGAATATGGTGTACTTATAAATAGATCTAATTCAGTACCATCATCCATTAGCACCATGTATTCCTCATCAACTAAAAATACATTACCACTATTTTTATTAAACCCTACTTGTATTCCATACGGGCCACTAAAACTGTCTTTAGCCATACGGGACATATCACCATTTGCGTATTTTGTTAATAAATCTCCAGCTAAATCCAATTCTCTATATCCAAAGTCAGCAAAATTCGCATAATCTACCATCGAACCCATACCCCTGTTTCTACGTCCCCGCATTTGCACCGGTGTACGCATTGGCAAGTTTGGCCTTGCGCCTCGTTTTTTACTTACACGCTTTACACTTTTAGATCCACGCATAGGGGTTTTACTTTTTTTATTCCTGGCTTCGGCCATCATTATGGACTTTACCAGGTCATTTTTCTTTTTAGTGCTAAAACCTTTTAGCTTTAATCTTTTTGCCTGGGCTTTTAATTGCGTTAAGTTTTTTTTCATCAACTTATCTTTCACACCCATGTTATTTTTTTTTGCCGCCATTTTGCTAATATAGTTAAATGTCTTTATATCCCTGTCCCGGAATATACTGTAATACCTGGTATCTATTCCCAGCGCTTTTATAACTTACATGAACCCAGCCCGGATTTGCATTTGGATTACTTATATCCGGATCTCCAGCTTCATAAATTAATTGATCAAACGGTAGGTTGTTTTTTATATAGTCGTAAACCTGTCTATTTTTATTGCCTACGTCAATATCCGCCGCCGCACCATTTTTAGCCATATGTTGCGAGGCATAAGCGCCACCAATAGCTTGATTTAATTCTGCACTTCTATATCCACTTCCTAAAATTATTGGAAATCCCATAGCATCACGCAACGGCTGTAGAACGTTATCTACCAACGCCTGGATATTTGCAATTTCCATTACTCCTGGATTATTATCTATATTTAAACGTATTGCCGTTCTACTTTTGGTAAACTCGTCTAAACTAAAATTTTTACTTAGCATAACACCTTTTTTTC
>CAACVD010001542.1_pt1 | contig 11041 bp, 21 predicted proteins | sample 2381771 | NCBI WGS metagenome assembly CAACVD01 (sample SAMEA5211965, study PRJEB30684) | marine metagenome | biome: Marine; feature: Epipelagic; material: Water | collected 2015-10-15 | depth 15 m | reverse complement strand
GCGAACAGGTTGAGCAACTGCTCGGCATGAAGCATCAAACCGCCAGCGCCCGGCTCCGCGATCTGATGTGCCTTGAGCCCTGCCCGCTTGAGTTTCGGCCTGATGAGAAGACAGGCAAGCCCCAACGTCGGAGCACCGCTTCCGGCAGAACCGCCCGCATCTACTTTGCAAAATGACTGAAACCATCGACTTCGCCGCCCAAAGCAAGTTTGTCGACGAGGACAACGGCTACAAGCTCGTGCTGGAGCGCCATCAAAAAATGTGGGCTGAAGCGCAGGAGCAAGAGCGTCAAATCTTGATAGAGGGCAGAAAGGTTGCCCGAGCTGTCCGACTGATGGACATCTGCATCGAGAAGTTCTGCGCTTGCGCTGACGTTGCTGAGGGAAGTGACGAGGACAAAACGCTGCAGCAGTACACCGGCGAAAACGCCGAGTCTTGGTTCTATGAGTTTGAGCAAAGCAAAGAACTCCTCCAAGAGTTGCTCCTTGATCAATGCAGCAAGGTTTTGACCGCCAAGTACAAAGCGAAAAAGATGAAGGAGGAGGCCAAGCTGCATTGCGATCAGTTGAGCGCCGCAAGAACTGAGGCTGAAAAGCGTTACAAAGAATCGCTTGAGAAAAACGATTGAGCAGCTTCACCTTCACGGTCATGGGCAAGCCTGCCCCACAGGGAAGCAAACGCTCCCTCGGTGGTCGGGTGATGATCGAATCCAGCAAACGTTGCAAACCTTGGCGGCAAGACGTCCGCCACGCAGCTCTGGACTTGACACCTGAAGCGTGGCGCGCCACACTACCGATGAAGGTCCAGGTCGACTTTCTTTTCAATCGCCCGAAGGCGGACTACCGCACCAACGGCGAGCTGAAACCATCTGCTCCACTTCATTTGACCAAGCGCGTCGGCGACGTCGACAAGCTTTGCCGCGCGCTTCTTGATGCCATGACGGGCGTCGTCTTCGATGACGACTGCCAGGTCGTGACGCTTATTGCCAACCGCCGTTATTGCCTCTCACATGAGCGACCAAGCGCAATCATCACAGTCACAGCCCTCGGCTGAACTGGTCGCCGCGCTGATCAAGTTTCAGCAGTCGGTTCCGACCATTCACGACAACGACAACAGCTACCACGGTGGCTTCGCCAACCTGCCCGGCATCCTCTCAACCATCGGGCCAAAGCTGCGCGAGAACGGCCTTGCCGTCTCTCAGCTGCCGGAGGAGATCAACGGTCAGCCTGGCCTGCGCACCACATTGCTGCACACCAGCGGCCAGAGCCTGACTGCCGTCACTCCGCTTGCGGTCAACGCAGGGAAGAACGGAACCCAAGAGTGGGGCAAAGCAATGACCTACTCCCGGCGCTACGCCCTTCAGGCGGTGCTTGGCCTTTGCGTTGGCATTGAGGACAACGACGCGGACATGGAGCCAGAGCCGACGCGCACACGCACGATTGAGCCAAAGGCAAAGCCTGCTCCAGCTGCAGCGCCTCCAGCGATCAAAACTGAGCTGACGCCTGCCGACAAGCAAACCTGCATCGCCATGATCAAGGCGATCGGGCTGCCAAAGGCAGATGGCGGCCTAGACAAAAAATATGAGATGCACAAGATCCTTAGGGAATTCCGGGAGGCTTTTGAGATCAAAGCCGATAACGTCTCCGATGGGATCCAAACGGTTGTCCATCAAGAATGGATCGCCAAACGTTGCCAGGCTGTTGAGGCATGACCGATGGGCGGACATCACAAGCGCGTCGTGATGCACGGCGGCGCAAGTTTCAATTCGGTGTGCGGTTGGATTCCGATCTAGCCGCGCAACTGCAGCACTACGCCGACAAACGCCATGACGGCATCATCAACGCTGCTCTTCAAACAATCATCCTCAAATTTTTCAACGGCAAGTAATGGCTGACTTCAACATCGGTTTCGTCCAGTTCACTCAACTTGAGGAGGACAAGCGGACAGAAAAAAGCCCAGACGTCACAGGCTCCATCGAGGTTCTTGCAACCGACGTGGACGCACTGATCAACTACCTGCAAACAGCAGAGCGCGAGGAGGACTACCGAGGCGACGAGGTGGTCAAGCTGCGTTTGGCTGGCTGGAACGGCATGACCCGCAAGAACAAGCCCATGCTCAAGGGCAAGCTGAGCGAGCCGTATCGCCCTGACGCCAAGCCTGCAGCAACTGTTGCGGCAAGCAGCGGCGGCGATTTCGACTTCTGATTAACGGGGCATCATGCGTGCAGTATCGGAAACGCCTGCAGGGTCGGGTGGTGCCGTCCTTTGGTTGCGCTTCGAGTAAGTCCCCGCCTTCTTATGACAAAACCCATCATCAAGCAGGTCAACAAGCACGGCGTCGTTCACTGGGAGGTGACACACGCAGGCATGACGCGCTTCTTCTTGCACGATTGGAAAGCCAAGTGGCATTACGAGTCGCTGCTCAGATATCACCGATCAAGATCAGCGCCTAGAGACACGTCCAAGGATGCGATGTGACCTACAGCCTGCTTGAGGAGCTTGGTTTGATGCCAGCTTTGTTGAGCCATGGCAATACATAAACCCATCAAAGCTTCTTGGTTATCGCAGCTTTTGATCTCTCGAATTGTTCGCTCTAACTGAAGCTCCTCTTCCAGACTCTTCTCAACAATCATCCAGTCGAAAGACATAGAGCCTCCGCTTGGTCATGGGCTAATTGTGATCATCCAACCGGAGTTTGGGCCATCAACCAGCCATCGGTGGTTGAATTCGGACTGACGCACCCGCACAGACTTGCCAGACCTTGATCGGTCGTGCCCTCCCCTCTGCATAAGGGGTTTGCCCATCGGGTCATGCATCACCCAATACTGGTCCCCAACTGGGCTGCGCTTGCCCTGGAAGCCCGTGATCACGGACCAATGGCCGCAGCTGTAGCTGTCGCACATCGGCGGCTCACCGCGCGTCAGGTCGCCGGAATGGAGCCATCCCACGAGGACCGCGCCCCCGCGAGAGATTGACTCTTCGATCATCTCTGGCGTGCCTTTCTGAGTGAACTCCACATCCAAGCCCAAGGCCCGGAGCGTTTGGAGCTGGGCATCAACACTGGTGGTATCGCCGTAGTGGGCCAAGTGGTAGATGTATTCGTTATCTGAATCGACCAGACCGGCGCTGGCTGCGAGCATGGCGGCGGCGGAGGCGAAACACTCACGCCAGCCGTCTTGTCCGTTGTCGAGTTGCTGAAAGTAGGGGACGAAAACTTCTTGATCAATGCCAGCGGCCAGCCAAGCCTCGAGCCACTCACTGTCTTCCTGAAAAAGCTCAGAAAACATGGTTTCTTGTATGGCTGCAACGCCAGCCAAGTGGTAGGGCGAGTCATCGCGGAAGTGCTGGAAGAAGGGCAGCAAACTCAGCACACCCAAAAAACCTACAGACGGCCCGATGATGACTGGGAACAAACGCTTTCGCCAGCCGTGTATCCGGCGACGAACACCAGCATTGAGCTGCACAGCAGCAGCGTGACCGCGCCGCCCGCAACGAACCAACCCGTCACGGAGAAGACGGACATTTTCATTTTTCAACTCTCTTCTCCGGATACAGGTTCGAGCGCACATACGCGCACACTTGGTCGTCGATCGTATTGTCAGTGGAAGCGCAATACGCCTCCAAAAGATCCATCACAAGTTTTTTGACCCCTTCCGATTGCAAGAACCGAAACAAGATTGGGCGGATCAAAAGCAGCATGGTTAGGCCTTGAACTGCACTAATACGTTAGTGCCTATCTGAGTGCCCTTCCAGTCGTGCCACTGAACGCTCCAATTCGTTCAATCTGGCGAACACCTCAACATCTTTGGTCTTGATGTCATCGTGCAAGATCTGCAATCTGCTGGACAGATTGTCCACGGCAGTTGTGAGCCGCACCAAAGAATCACGGCCCTGTTGGCTTTGACGGTTTAGACCTGAAACGCCCAAGCCAGCTACGGTGACGCTAGCCCCGGCAACGGCGGCCCAGACTTCAACCATGACCCGCCCCTAACGCTTGCCCAATCATGGCAGAAACACCGCAGGCCAAGTCAGAAGAACAAGAGGATCATGGCAATGGATGGCTAGGCGACTTTGTACGCCTGACAATCATGATTTGGGCGATGGGTGTGATCACTGCCAACTACCTAGGCATGTTCAAGCAGTCAATCGACGTAACTTTTTCGGCTTCACTGCTTTCCTCCACTGCAGCCAGCTATGGCCTTTCTGTGGGCCGCAACGGTCAAAAGAAGAGAGAAGACAAGAACGTTATCGTTGAGAAAGATTCCAAAGCTGGCATCAAATGACCCGCACACTTTTGGTATTGGGGATTACTTTGGCAGCTGCATCGCCTGCCCATGCTGACCTGCGGCATGTGATGACCCAAAGCGCCCAGATCTCGGTGGATCAGGCCTACAGCTCGGCCACTCGTGGCGGCACCACCTACAGCAGCCAAGGAACCAACGTCACCCCATCGGTCACGGTCAGCGGCACAACGACCAACAACCGCATCGGTGGTCTGGACATGTCCACCATCACCAGCGGCGTTCCGGACATTGTGAACACGGACTATGACGTGACCACCGCCGGGTCGGCTTATTCCATGACGGAAAGCCTGACGGTTGGCGACAGCATCCCCAGCTCCACCACGGTGACGAATGGCGTTGTGCCTTCTCTCCCGTCGATGATGACGACCATCACTGGTGCGGGGGGCGAAACGGGCTCTCTCGCGGCCAGCGTGACTAGCTCAGGCCAAGCAACCGTAACGGCTGGTGATGCTGGAACCTCGGCCATTCTGTCCACCAAGATCGAGCTGGAAATTGACTAGGGCTTGGCTGCTGGTTTTGCTGCTGCCTAGCTCAGCTATGGCCGCACCTATCGTTCCTCAGTTCACCCAGGGCCAGCTCAATTCGCGGGTCGAATCCACAACGGTGATTCAAGAATCCATCACCAGTTACAACTACCGAACCGGCTATAGCTATTCAGCTGCAGGCCATAACGTCGAAACGGTGGGCGATGTGCCCATCTCGCCTGATGCCACCGTCACCAACAATCAGACCGTCGGTGGCGTGAACTTTTCTTGGACTAGCCCCCACCTTGAAACCAAGCCCCAATGGCAAGTCGTCAATCCTGGCGAAAGCTGGAGCATCACAGAATCGTTCATGGCTCCTGGCCTCGATGCAGTGACGCAGGTTCAAAGGACCATCACCACAGAAAGCGTCACGGAAAGCACCTCGGTGTTCTCGCAGTAATCGCGGCGCTCGGCAGCCCTGCTTACGCCAACACAACAGTCGCAAACCCTTCGAGCACATCGACGGGCTCAGTGGTCAACAACGCCTATCAGATGATGACTGGGCCGCATCCGATTTACCGGATGTCACAGGGGATCCAGTGCCCAGGACCAACCCTTACGGTGTCGCCTTTCGTCACCGGCAGCAGGAACTTTGACCTGCCGTTTGAGTCAACAACGCGGACGCCTGTTTATTCAACAGCAGACAGCAACGATGACGGCGAGCCTGACTCCCCAGGCAAGGTGCTCTACTACTCAGAGTTGCCACGCTTCGAGAAAGACCGACGCTCGCTCAACTACGGCATCACGGCCACCTTCTCTGTGCCGCTAGACCGTGGCTTAGCTGATCAGTGCAAACGAGCCGTCAACACAAACATCAAATTGCAGGAGCAGTTGTTGGCCACCAAACGCCTAGAGCACGAGTTGTTTAGGGCTCAAAAGTGCGGGGAACTTGCCAAGGCGGGCGTGCAATTTACGGGCCAAATGTCAGTGGTGTGCAGTGATCTAATTGTCACAGTGCCCCCGGTCAAGATGGTGCCCCACACGCACGCTATTTCCGCGCCTTCCGCTGCGCCTGCTTCCGCAGGAAAGTAGAGGGCCGCGCCTCTTTCTTGCGGGTCACAATCTCCTTCGCCTTGGTCAGAAGCTTCTTCACCACCGGCTTGATGATCCGTACCAAGAACGGCGTGCTGAGCGCGGCAGTGGTTGCAACAACAGCAATGCCTGCGGTCTGCGCTGCCTCGTAGGGCGACGGCACCGCTTTGATCAGCTGCTCCGTCACAGGAACGTTGCGGTAAACCTCTTTGCAGACACCATCGACTAGCTCGTAAGACTCCAGGATCTTGCGGCCATTAGGTGACAGCGTGCCAATCTCTGCCGCATCTGCTGGCGGGCATTTCACCTCTGGCGGTTGTTTGTCTTTTGGCGGTGGTGGCTTTGGGTCAGCCTTTTGCTGTGCTGGCGGATCCTCTTGTTCTTGATTCTGTGTCGGTGTCGGCTCAATGATCTGCAGTTTGCGCGGGTTCCAATCCAGCGGAACGTAACTGGGGATCTCACCCTCAGGGCAAGAGATGCCAACACCATTCGGGTCATCCCGCAGCAGGGATGGGTTTAGGTGTGCGTCTCTGTGGACCCTGGCACATCCTGGCTTTTGGTATATCGGACGCGGCGCTAAGTTCTGTGTGACCGGCGGTGGGAAAACACGCGGCTCAGGGATGGGCCGTATCTCAATCGTCGGAATCTCAATATCAGGAATGTCGGGCATGAAGTCAGAGCGGTTTACAGCAGGTCAGCTGTGGATTGAGAGGAACCGCAGGAGAGAGGGACCGCCCATTGTTTACACCGTAATGAACGGAACCAGCGCCAGGCCGTTTACAGATACAAAGGCCATTTTGAAGTGGGTCAAGTGGCCGAAAGGTACGCCAACCGGGGACGCCTTGCGCGAATGGCTAGCTTCGTTTGAACAGAAACAAGAAGCACCCGCGCCAGAACTGGACATGGCGAAAATCAAGTCTGAAGGCTTCGGGCCGGAAGCTCATGACGACGATCCAACCGCCAACACCAAGATGGTGGTCTGATTTTTCCTGTGCTATAAATGGCCTAGGCATACCCCCTACCCCTGCGTCGGATGGGTCGTCACTGCTCGCAAACCTGTGTCAGCCGCGACCTGGCCATCGTCACTGCATTGTCTGATCAGACCAGGAGAACCCTCGGGACGCCGAGGGTTTTCTTGTGTCAAGGCATCTTGAAAGGCACAGCTGGACCAGTGCTGGTTGGCAGCTTTGGCATCTCAGGCATTTCTGGGACGGGCACCTGATCAAGGATCGTTTTTGTCAGCTCTAGCTTCAGCTCGCTGGCGTAATTTTTGACCATTGATGGCACGCGCGTGTAAGCCATCACGCCCATGACGGCCATCGTGCCAGACATGACAAAGCCCAGAACGCCGAGCAAGTTGTAGACCTTTTGCATAGCAAAAAGGCCCCTGTGGAGGGGCCAAGAAACGTGTGAGGTTCCAACCAGAAGGTAACTCAGAAAGAGAACTTGGCGCCAGTCTTGAAACCGAGGCCAAGCTCATCACCAGTGCCGAACGAAACCTCTCCGTAAAGAGGACCGCCGCTCACGCCAGCCTTGCCGGTGAACTCGATCTCTTTCTCACCAGCGTCAGGGAACACCACAGCAGGGCCTGCCTGCACGTAGGCACCGTTGTCGAAGTCATAGCCAACATGTCCCTCAAGGATCCCGGAGCCAACGCCAGAGTCGAGGCCGACGCCGACATTCAGCTCAGGATTGACGTACCAATCTGCGCGGGCAGAGAGGGGAGCCAAGGCAAGTGCGCCAGCGGCTACACCAAAAACAAGACGCTTGATCATTAGTTGAATTAGCGTTTTCCCTGGCCACGGTATCTCTTCTTGCCCTTTTTTGGGCGTGAGTGTTGACCATTTCCCTGTGTGGTCCGTTTCGGTTTACCGACAACAAATGTTTGGCCGTTAAGTGACCTGGCCATCAGTAGCCGTCAGTTGACTGCAGGCTTTGATATTTAAGAGCCAGCCCAGTAAACAGACCATGTTGGGGATGGCTGATCATGTCGCGGCCATCAAGGAAAAACAATTCCTCCATCCACAGCGTTCTGGCCGCCATAGCCTGTACGTCCTCCGCACCAGGCTTAGCAGCGATCATTGGGTCAGGGCGTTGCATTGCTGTCTTGCAGGAAAATCACGCTGTGCCTGTGAGTAGCCAGCGCCATACATGATATGAGCAGTGCCCACGATTGCCATCAGCCAAGAGATGATCACCAACCAAAAGCACAGCATCAGCCGATGAGCTGACATCACCAGCCAGAAGGTTTGCCAGACGCCTGAGTCGGATTGATCTGCTCAGTAATGCGTGCAGCAAGCTGATCCTGAATCTCAGTGACCTTTTCAGCGCCACCGAGTTTGGCCTGCACAGCTGCCACGATGTCAGCCTCAGTCAGGTCCTCGAAGTCAGCCAAGGTGTCAGGACGATCCAGGCCGATGCTGCCGTAAGCGCCTGAGTTGTAGGCGTTGCCCTCAGAGTCAACCTGATCGCTGATTGCAGTCACGGTGTAGTGAGCCGTGTGAGCAAAACCGTCACTGAGGTCTCTGTTGAGATCAACGATTTTCCAGACGTAGGTGTTAGCCATGATGCTGTGAAGTCAGAGGAAGTTTACTTAGGCGGCCTCCAGAGCGGTAACACGAGCTAGCAAATCATCAATCGTGGTCTGCTGAGCGGTGTTCTGCGTTTCGAGCGCCTCAATCCTAGTTTGTGCTTCCTGAAGCGCCTTGACGGCTTTCATGTAAAGCACGGAAGTGAGAACCGATTTAGTTGCTTCTAGCTCATTGCCCTCTGCGTCTAGAACGGGCGTAGCATCTTCCCTGACAGGGGTCTCTTGAACCAAGCCAGGACAAACGGTTTGAACCTCTTGAGCAACTAGACCAATCTGGGTGTGAGTGTCATATCCATTGCCGTCTCTAAAGTTGTATTTACGAATTTGCAGAGATTTAATGTCATCCCACTGCGAGGGTGCATTGATAATGTTTTCTTTTAGCCGTTCGTCTGATAACTGACCGTATGAATTGTTTGTGTTTTTGACGTCTCCGTTTGTATAAACCTCAAAAGTAATAGTGCCAGTGGTCATACTGGTAGAGCTATGCGCTCCGAAATACGCTGTATTTACAGAACTTGAGCCTGCAATCGATCTGACGCCCATGCCGTAAGTAGCTGGGCGAAGTGTTGTCTCTCCATTATTTCCAATACGCATCGTCTCGGTCGGGCTGTTTGCGCCGTCTGCTGTGGTGGAGAAAACAAGCCTTCCTGGCATGTCATTTGAGCCAGGGGTGCCGTCTACGTTTGCCTCAATAGTTGCAGCTGGTATGAAATTGGTTCCGTCCGACCCAGAAAACGTCAGACTTCCGAGTTGATCGCCGTTGCTGACAATAGTAGTGCCGCCAACAGACGCACTGCGGTGTTTACCTAAAACAATTTCTGCGCCGTTTGAATTATTGCGCCCAAAAATTACACTTAATGCTTTGGCTGTGTCACTGTTGGCGGTCTCCAATTGAAACTGTGGCGTAAGAGTATTCCCTCCATCCCCGTCAAGAACATTGGTACGGGCACTAGACGTCCCAACCAACACCCGCCCCGATGAGTCCAGGCGTGCTGCCTCATTAGCATTGGTCTTAAAAACCATTACATTTGCATCATGCTCATACTGAATAACGCCGGCATCTGATGCACCTTGATCAGCAAACAGGATGCGACCAGATCCAGGGGATGCGTTGTTATTCTTTATTGTAAATTCAGAGTTTCCAGTTCCGCTTGTTTCTAAATGCAGCAACGTGTTGGGGCTCGTAGTGCCAATCCCTACGCGATCATTTCCTGCATCGACAAACAGCATGTGAGTGTTGCCGTTTGACTCCACGCGGAAGTCAACATCATTACTGGGGTCGTTAAATACAACCTCAGAGCTGCCAATCTCAAGGCGCTCTGCACCGCCAGTGGCAAAACCGATTTGGTCAGCAGCAGGGCTGAAGATGCCAGTGTTTACGTCGTCAGCAAATGCAAGGCCAGGCGTTGAGGCTGAGCCGTCCTCAATCAGCATCGTGCCGTCAAGCTCACGCAGCGTGATCCAACCATCGTTTGCAGCGTTTCTAATCTTCAGGACGTTGGCGTTAGTGTCAGCCCAGAATTGGTAGGCATATCGTGTGCCAGGTTCTGAACTGCTGCTGTTGTTGCTGACGATTGCCGCAAGGGCGTTATTCAAGTCAGAACGGACAGCAGCTCCCGTTCCATTAGCAATCACATAATCGTGAGTAGCCATGCCTTAGCCCGTTTTCGACAACAGTGCCTTTATGTTAAACCGCCTTGCCATAGCCCACAGCCGCATAGGTGAAGTTCCTGTCAACGTTGGCGTCACTGCTGTTCAAAATGTCCACGTCAAAGCCAGTGGCACTGACATTACTGACGTTAAGGCGTTCACCGTTGCCAAGGTTTTGAACCGTTACCGCAACGCTCGGCAGATAAGCGTTTGTGCCACCAAGCGATGCTGTGCCCGTGAAGAACGCTTTGTCAAAGGTCACGCTCTTGGTGCTAGTGCCTGAAGCAATGGCGGCGTTGCTGTTTTCTTGCCTGCGCTGGAACGTGGCCTCATAGCCCAGCTCATCAATCAAAATGTTTTGCGCAATATCGGAGCTGTTTAGCTCTGCTTTGAACTGGAACGCCCTGGCGTCAAATGTCCCAGAAATGAACTCCTGCCATGCCGTGTAAGTCGGAGAACCTGAGGGATCGTCAAAAGTGCTGCGCATATACAGCTTGGCATTGACAGCGTCAGCTTCCGTGCCATCAAAATCACTCCAATCGTCCACGTCCGCCGTGCGCGAATCAATCAGATCATTAGGGAAAAACGCCCGCGTTACAAATCGGCGCTGCAGATCCAGCGAGAACCGTGCGCCAAGATCAAGGGCATTTACAAACTCATATTCAGCAGAGGACAGAATGTTGCCAAGCGTGTCAAGAGAGCTGATCTCGTCAAAATCTGTCTGATCGTCTAACTCCTCGTCACCATCGATAATCAGCGCGTCTAAGTCCTCGTCATAGAAGCAATCTGTTTTAGTCCCTTGGAACGGTGGACTGTCAAGGTCCTCTCTACGGGTTTCAACCGCAAGCCGTCCCAAGGTGTCTGGGAGCTGCACGATCACGCTGGTGGCATTCGTGCTCTTGTTGCCTAAGTCGTCCTCAAACTTGGCGAATATCTCACCGG
>CAACVD010001541.1_pt1 | contig 11049 bp, 15 predicted proteins | sample 2381771 | NCBI WGS metagenome assembly CAACVD01 (sample SAMEA5211965, study PRJEB30684) | marine metagenome | biome: Marine; feature: Epipelagic; material: Water | collected 2015-10-15 | depth 15 m | reverse complement strand
TTTACCGAATGATTGTATTTGATAAGATAAACCACCTGTAATTTTACTTAAACCTGCTGAAATATCTCTGTTTTTTAGTAAAGTTTCATTAAATTCAACTGCTTTGACCCTACCAACTGTCCTTGCTTGTGTGTTTTCTTTTATAACATTTTTAAGCCCTTGTTGTTTTGCTATTAAATCTTTTAAAGCAGCTGATTCAACTTTTTGCTGTGATTTTGCTGTATTTATTCCTGCTTGTCTGGCTTGTCTTTGTGTAAATGTTAAATCCTTTAAACTAGCTTCTGCCTTTACTATATTTAAATTTAACTCAGCTAAAAACTCTTTTTGTAGTTGTATTGATTCACTTAAATCATCAAACTGTTTCTTAGCTTGTTGTGAATTTACTTTAACATTTATAAATTGCTCTGCCATTTAATTTCTTTTTTTAATAATTTATAACCATCAACAATATTTTCAGGTAGTTTATATTTACCTTGTGCGATTCTAATGTTTTCTGTTTCTCCACCTGCAAACTCTAATAAATCGATTATATTAACTATCATACTCTTTTTATTTTGTTTAATAACTCTAAACTACTTTCTCCTGTTTGTAGGTTTGTTGTTATTTTATTTATAACAAACTCCTCATTAGATATAACAATAGTATCACTCAATTTATAATTAAGTAGAAAACTTTGTGGAAGTATTGCTTTTACTTTTACTAATCTTCTGCTATAATCAAAAATATCACTTATATAATTGCTATAAAATTTTTGAAACAAAGTGTTAGTATCTAATACAGGTATAAAAGGATCAATTTCTTGACTAAAGTTTATTGTTTGACTTGATGTAATTGCTGTATAATCAATAGTTATATTAGCTGTATCATTTACATTTGATGTTGCTATTACACTATTTGTTATAGCTTCAGATATTGTGCCTGATGCACCATCATTTACTGTTATGGTTTGACTTACAAAACTTGCATTTAAGTAACTAAAAGTAACAGGACTTGGTTCATCTGTATCAACACTAATAGATACGCTAGAAGTACCTTGTTGGAAGTTTGTAGGTCTGTTATAACTTGTAATTGTATCTGGTGTACCCGTACCCCCACCATCATACATTTGTATTGATTTTGTACTTGTTGGGGTTGTGTTTTTAAAAAAGAATAATGGTTTACCAATAGTTGGACTTTGGTTATCATCTACAAAATAACCGAATCCTATTTGTGTATTACTATCATCGTTTCCATCTATTAATCTTTCATAAAACATTTTTTCAAATGGTACTGTTATTCTATAATCTTGTCCTCTGTTTAATCTTGGATCTCGACCTGAGTTTGAACTATCACTTGCTTTTACAGAACCATATTCTCTTGAATTTAATTTATCATAATAAAAAGCACCAAAAGTTTTAGGCTCTTCAAACTTAAATTCTATATCGTTAAAAGGTACACTAAAATTACTTTCGCTATCATCTTGTTTTATATATTGTGTAATATCTCTACTTGTACCACTTGCATAAAAAGCATCTAAAGTCTGTACTTTAATCTTAGCAAAGTCTGCACTTGATACATCATCTTCTACAAAAGCTGTTAAGTTAAATGTTTTAAAAAGACCAGTTAAAAAATTAATTATTTTCATATCTGGAATGTTATCTGAAACACTTAAAGTATCTACAATATTTGTAGGTTTTACATTTTGTGCAGTAATATCATATCTTAAAGTGCTTTCTCCATCTTCTTCAATTCTTTTTCTAAATTTTAAAACATAGCTTAATGCTAAAACTGTTTCTTCTGTTTCAATTACAAGTTCAACATTATGTTCTACAACAACACCTCCAGCTTCATAATCTGGTGGCTGAAAAGTAAATCTTAATTGGGTGCTTGTGTTTCCTGAAACGTGATCTACTTGAGCTATTGTTTCGTTTGTCCCAAACTTTCTTAATCTTACTGTAAACTTTTTTGTATTTACACTTGGGGTTACTGTAAAATCAATAGTCATTTTTTCTCTTGCTCTACCACCATATAGATTAGCAGTTTGAAACCTAAAAGCACCACCATCGAATATTGGCACAAATTCTGAAGGACTATCATCATTAAAAAAATCAGTTGTATCGCCAGTAAAACTTGATATTTCATCTATCACTATCAAATTAACACCTGTTTCATTTGAAGGGGTTACACCAATATCACCTTTATTTCTATGCAGCCACATATATAGATTTGCAAAAAATCCTGTACTTTTAAAAAAGTCATCAGTAAATCGCATATCAATATCTTTATCTTGTTCTAAGGTTTCTAAAATATCAATAATTCTTATAGCAGGTTTCAAGTCAGTATAATGAAAACCCATTGTACTTCCTAATCTTTCTGTTGCTTGTCCTGAATCTATTGTTGTTTGACTACCACTTGCATATAAGTTTCTTGTTGTATCACTTCTTGCTTGACTTGTCAAAACTCCACCTGCACCACTATTATAAATAAATCTTTGTGTATGCGATATTAATGGATAAACAATATGAGGTACAGTTACAGTTTGATTTTTTAAACTACTTACAAAAGTTTTTAATCCCTCTTTTACATTTGCTACATTATATTCGTGATTAAATTTTGCAAAATCTAACGAGCTTAATTTTCTATCTGATAACCTATCTTTTAATTGTACAGTTTGTCCAAAGAAAGTAATATTATAAGAATCTGGTACATTGTTTTTTAATTTAACACCATTTAATACAATAAAACCTCTTCTAAATGGTTTAAAATTTAATTCTAATAATGCATCTAATTTTGAATTTGCATTGAATATACCATTAGGTATTGCATCTGAAATTAAGTCTCTACGATAATAATGTTTAAATAATTTATTGTTTGTTGAACTTGCAGGTAAATTAAACGACTTACTGAAATCAGTAAATACTTTTTCAATATCTCTAATGTCTTGTATTGTTTGTGATAATGTTATTTGTTCATCTTCAAATAAATCTAATCTTTGAAAGTTTATATCAGTAATTAAATTAATCTCATTCCATTTTCTAAAAGTGTTTTCCCAAAAAGTATCTGTTAAGTTCCAAATATCTGGGTTAGGATCAGGACTATCTAAAATAATACTTGGTATTGCAAGACCTACCTGATTCATTATCTTATCGTGTTTATTTTATCAAAAGCAAACTTAAAGTCAATAGTATAATTTGCTAGTCTATCATTTAAACTTGTTTTGAATGTTACTTGTTTATTTTGAGGTATAACAGGAAGTTGTTGATTGTCTTTAAATATCCAACATCTTTGAGACATTAATAGCTGTTCAATAACTTGATTATAGCTATCGTTTACATAACCAGTATTTAATGTTATGCCCTCTCTACTCATTATGTTTCTTGTTTTGTATTGATGATTATTTACTGAATATGTTGCACCTGTTGTAAGTGTATTTGACTTAAATTCATCTCTTTGTATATCTATACTTTCAATAGATTTTAAAAAGAAATTTATTCTTTGTAATGCACCAAATTTATTTACAAATGTAATTGGTAGGTTTGTAAATTTATTACAAGGTTGTTCTTCTATCGTTATTGTTTCTGTTGATCCACCCTTAACTATATCTACGCTTGTAAGTGTAGCTGTTGTGCTTGTTGCATATTCTATTGCTGTATTTGTTGTATCTATTGCTGTACCAACTGTAATACTCGTAATTGTACTTGAACCATTTTTAAAGTTTACTGTTGTAGCACCTGTTAAAGTATCTGCACCTGAATTTACACTTAAATTAGCTAATACAGGTATTTTTAATATTTCTTGATTTTCTCTAAATATAGTATTATTTGACATCAATACTGAGGTACTACCAACAAAGCTGCTTAGCGATAATGTTGTATTATTGTTAGTTTGTGTTTCTGTTGTAAATCCTTCTTCAAAATATCCATATCCATCAAAAGCTAACATATTTGTAGTTATTACATCAAGAGCAGTACCAGCACTATTTCTTGGTGTTGCTACAGTTTTTACCCATACATTTAAACCATTATTACCAAATGTACCACTAAAACTATACTCAATATAATCTCTTATTAGTTCTCCTATTTCAAATATTACAAAGTTATTATTAGCGACTTCATTTTTTCTAAGCTGATATGTTGTACTTGGTGATGTTTGATATGTACCACTAAATATAGAAATTGTTAAATCACAGTCTGCTAATGCGTTTGATTCAACTCCACCACCAGCATTTGCTACTTTTATATATACAGGGCTGTTTATGTTTACTTTATATATTGCCATTATTTTTTATCAAATATTAATTGCACAGAGGTATCAAAATCTTCTCCATAAGCGTTTGCAACTTCCATAGGTAAATTAGTAAAATATTTGTTAAAAGGTTTAGTAAAAAATAAAGTAGGTTTTATACCTTTTCCAAATATAGATCTAGCTATTAAAAATGTTAATGATTTTTTAAAACCAACACTATCAACACTTCTTTTTACAAATCTTCCTCTGCTGTCTCTAATTATTTGGTTAAATTTTCCACCTCTCCTTATAACCCATTGATCAAAACTACTTGGTGGTGGCATTTTTGTAGTATATTTAAACTCTCTAAAATTATTGCCATAATATTTTTTACCTACACTTTCTCCTTTTTTTGTACCTTTTACACCTAAATCTTGGTATTGACCATATTTCTCCATAAAAAAAGTTACTATGCTTTGTCGCATATCTACTTTCTTTGTAAAACGAATACTATTTAATAATTTACCACTTAGAGCATTTTTTTGTGCATTAAATTTAGCTTCATAAACGACCTTAGCACCGAAGTCCTGTAAAACTTGATTTAATTTATCTAACTTCATTAGCAAATATTTATATCATTATCAATTAAAATATCCATTGTTGCAACCCAACCAGCTACTTCGCTTTCGAAACGATCAAAAAAAGGCTCACAGCCTACAACACCATCAAGCTGATATTTGTTTGTATATAAACTACCACTTCGTAATAATTCAATTAATTTATTGACAACTGCAAGTTGTGTGTTTAATATATCTTGCTCGTTATTATTACCAATAAATAAATCAGTAGTTTCATCTTTGCTTTGATTTACAACATCCATACATATAACACTAACATTAAATCTTAATACTTGTTCTTCCTGTGATACATTGTTTACGATAATATGACTTAATGGAAATATAGTTTGCTTTGCAAGATCAATTTTTGTTATATCTCCAGTTGTTATCGTATTCACATTTTCATCATTAATTAAATTATCTTTTATAGTTGTCGTAACTAAATAATATCCTCTTACCCCTATATTGCTCATTTAAAATTTTTTTTAATTTGTTTTTGTTCCAATTCGTTTTTTTCTTTTATAAATTCTAAAGCATATAAACATTCGTGCATATTTAGTTCAGTAATATCTTTGTACTTTGTAACATCTCCTTTAGCGAGTGCATAAATTGACTGATACCAACCCCACTTTTGTCCGAAATTTGAAAATGCTGAAAAGCTTCCCTCTCCTCCTGATTCATATAGCCCAGCATAATCCTGCTCAAGTCGTTGCCTAAATTGTAAAAAAAAACAATACTACTAAAACAAACATTTAAAGGCATTTTTTTCATATGCTCGCCATTAGTTGTTTTATATTTTTCTATATTATAGCGATCATTATATTTTTGTGTAATAGGTCTATATAATACACTCATAGCTTTATGCATATCTTGCCAGTCTTTAAAATATGTATCTAAATCAACATACTCTCCAAAAGTCATTTGATCTAGTTCAGGAATAAAACCATATTTTATATTATCTATTTCAAAGTGTCTAATAAGTGTTTTTTGTTCTTGTTTAAATAAATCAGTAAGTGTTTTTGAGATTCTGTTAATATGTGACATACGATATTCTATTATGTTTCCATATGGTACATTACAAAAAATTTCTATCATTTTCGAGCCAACAATATATTGATCTTCTTCTTTATCCTGTATTTTAAGAAATTCTTGATATTGTTCTAATGTAACATCACTCAATTTATCTGGTACATTTATTTTGATTCTCATAACTATATAACAATATTAATTAATATATTTTAAAAAAAAAAGGTAGCCATTTCTGACTACCTATTTAACAACTAACGGAAAAACGACAAAACAACATACCTATGAAAAAAAAATGTCGTTAGCTGATTTTTTTATTGTAAGGTTTTTTTGGAAAATTTTTACTTAATATAAAGCTAAAATATTCTTTTTTACTTACAAATTTTCTTTTTGTCGGATGTAGATATTTCATTTTATTTCTATTTTTTCTTTTATAAACTCTATATGTGTTTTTATTAATTGTTGTTTCTCTTTTTTTGTATTAACATATTTTGGTATAACTAACCAATACTTGGTTTCTTGCTTAAACCAATTTCTTAATATATATGCTATTGTTTTCATTCCTTTTCTAAATTAATTTGAACTGTACTTCCGTTTAAAGAAGCAGGTGCTTCATCATCTAAATTATAACAAGTATTATTTTCAGGACTATAAACAAATATTCTGTTATGATTCAATTCTATTAAACGTTTTATATCTTCATTAGATAACCTATTACTTATACCTACTAAATGTTCCCACTCCATACTATCGCCAATATAATGAATTAGTTTGACTTTTAGGAACACCATCCCACAACCAAGCATCACGATGCCCAACACTTATTCTTGGGGTTTTATAATCATCCCAGCAAACGTATTTAATTCTTACTTTAAAAGGTTTACCCTCGGAAGCTTTATAAGGTACAACCCTATCACTATATTGAGTGCTTTGCTCGTGAACTATTTTATTTTCAACAGGCACAATTAAAGCACTACCCTTGCCAATCCTTTTTTTAACCTTATAGTAGTCTATGTTTGTTTGATCGTAACCCCAAGATGAATAAAATATATCACCCTCGGTTATATGTCTGTTATCGTATATATATCTATGTGCCATAAGGTAATCTTGTTTTAAGCATTGCTGAGATCTTATCTTCTTGTGTACCAATGTATTTACCACATATTGGTGAACATTCTGTTGTAACAATAATACCTTTTTTGTATTTCTTGTTTTTTAATATTATATCATTTGGTAATATAGTATTTTTTCTACCTGTATAACCTAATACTTTTCTATCAGGTTTATCGGTTCTTATAGAGCCAATAAGTTTACCTCTAAAATAGTAATCTATATTGTACCCAAGTATTTCGAATATATTTGCCATTTTTTTATGTTTATTTGTAACTAATATAACAATATTTTGTCAGAACTAAAAAAAATAGTATAAACTATCGTATTGCATATTTTCCAAAGTTTGGTTTACTTAAAATAGAGTATGTCGCATACCTTACAGCATCAGTTATGTGGTTATGTTTATCCTCAGGTATGTTTGTTAATTTACCTGTACGATCTTCTTTCCATTTATAGTTACGAAACTCTTGTATTGCATTTTTACTATCTTTATGTATGTATAGTTTGTACCTTTTTAAAAGATCTATACCTGCATTTACAGAATCTTTACCTTTTAAACTTGGTCGTATATTCCAACCCATTCTTCTCAATTCTTCAATAAGCCTTGGCTCTGCACTATCTAGATAAATCTGTTCTTTATTAATGCCAACTTCTTTAAATTTATTATGTATATCTATTGTTGTCATCATTGTTCTATATAAATGTTCTTTTATATAAAGATCAAAACCATTTTTGTATACACTAACAAGTGTAGAAGGATCATTTGTATAACCTGCATCTGCACCGTAAGAAATAAATGTTGCTTCTTCAGGTAAAACATTATATTCATAATAATTAAATATTACTGCTTTACTTGTACCTTTTTCTCCTAATCCGTAAATCTGCCAATACTGCTCATCTGTAAATTGTAACCTTTTAATTTCATCTACAAGAGTTTTTTCTAAAAAAGGGTTGTCTTGATAATTTGTTTTTAAAAAATCTGCATCATCTCTAGGTATTATTTTATCATATATCCAATGGTACTCTTCGCTTGGATTGTAGTCAAGTATTATTTTTTCACTTGTTCTAAAAAGTAATTGCTGCCAGTCTTCATAATAAAGTTCGTTTGCTTCGTTAATAAATAAAAGGTTTCGTTTTCTTCCCCTGACTTTAACAGGCTGATCTAAACTAATAAACTCAATAAGATTACCAAATAAAGAATACTCGCTGCTTGATTTGTTATGGTGTTCTTCTTTATATAAGTCATACTTTCTTAATATACTTATAAAATCTCTTAGAACAGTTGCACGAAGAGCAGGAAAAGTTTTACGACATATAGTAATAATTTTCTTATTATTTCGTAAACAATAATAAAAGATAATAAAAAGAAGAATATTATACGTTTTCCCACTTCTTGTACCCCCTTGATTAATTATAATTTTCTTATCACTATTTACAAGGTGTTTAAATACAACATTACTTTGTACTTTTATTTGCATCTAATATTTCTATTTTAACATCAGTTGGTATTCCATCTGCACCTGTAATCTCTTGACGTTCAACATACCCTCTTTTTTTACCTCTTGTTTTTAATAAGAATATAGTTGCTGCTGTTGATCCATCTTGTATTTGTTTATGCAGCTGACTTTCAGCAAAGTCTAATGCTACATTTTCAATTTCATCTACCTTTTTTGCAAAGTCTTTATCCTCGTTATAATAATTATAAAATGTTGTTCTACCAATACCAACTTGTTTACAAGCAGTTGTAACAACTCCTAGAGATTTTTCTAGTGCTTCAATTAATCCTTTTTTTATGTGTTCACTTTTGTTCACTTTTTATTATTTATATTTAATATTTTCGGTGCTGCATTGTTCCAACTTACCCTATGGTGTAATCTTTTAAAATTTAAACCCATCATACTTACTTTTACACAACTTGGAGAATATATTACACTATAAAATGATTTAAGATATGTACCTTGATCTAAATAAATATCTGTTAGACCACCTTGATTTTGCTGTGTTGGTGTTTGTTCCAAACCTATTTCACATATTGTAAAAAAAAGATCTCCTACTTCTCCTTGCTTTACATATGTTGTTACATCTTCATTTACTCTACCTAAAAAAGTAAAAGGTCTTTCTGTACTGCATATAAAAAAATTCATTGCCTTTCTTGTAATACCATTTTTAAAAACGTGACATTTGCTACCACCAATAAAATCCCCTCCCTGTGCTATTGCTAATGTTTTTAAATTTGTGCTTCTAAAATATTTTAATAGTATTTCTATTATATTACTAACATTTTTAATTAGTGATTTTCTTGTAATATACTTACCTTTTTCATTTACTTTAAATCTAAAAGCTGTATAATCGTCATCTAACACTAAAAAATATTTATAATTAAGATCTTTTGCTATTTTAAATATTTCGTTACGTGCATATACAACTACTTTTTCGTTATCGTAATTATCGCCAATATCAAAATAATTTACTTTTTTTTTGTCGAATACAACTATTTCATTAGAAAAGTTTTCTTTGTATTTATAAAGTTGTTTATCATCTGTACTGCAAACAATCTTTATATCTCCTGTATAGTTTTGTTTTTTAAGTGTGTAATATGTTTTAACATTATCAGCACGACCATATGATAATATAAATGTGCAAAAATTATTCATTATTCATATATTCGTTATAGATTTCTTCTTGCAATTTTACATAACCATTTCTTAATGCTTTATCAAAATCAATAATTACAAGTGCACTTTCTTCCATTAAATTTTGTACATTTTTTTCAGAGTGCGCATAGTAATCTGCAATCTTACTATAATCAAAAACTAAATGTCTTTGTGCTGCATTAATTAAAAAATCTTTTTCTTCTTTTGGTAATTTACTTGATCTTATATTATTTATTAGTTCGTTTGTTTTTTCTTTATTTATAAGGTCTTTAATTTTCGGTTTTTCTTTGCTTGGTGTATAAATTGGTGCATCTATTTTTTTTGTATAAATACTTTCATCATCTTCTAATCTTTGTGGTACACTTACAGACCAATCATTTAATTCATCCATTTCCCAATCATTAGCTAATAAGTCCCAATCCCAATCGCCATATGCTACATTATCTTTTACAATAAATTCTTTTTCTTGTTTCTTTGTTAAATGCTTAGCTTTTATAATATATATATCTTTATACCCTGCTTCAAGACAGGCACGATACCTCATATTACCACCAATTATTATGTTTTGATCATTAACAATTATCGGTCGTAGTTTTAACATCTCTGGAAATTGCTTTACACTTTTAACTAATTTTTTAAATTTAGCATCAGTTATATTTCTTGGATTTTCTGCATTTAAAGAAATAGAGTTTATTTTTACTTGTTCAATCATAATTGTTGTAATAATTTATCTTTTATTATTTTTTTTGTAAACCTTTTGCATCATAATGTACCCCTTAGTGTATAACTATCAATATCGGCTTCATCTATAAAAAATTGTTTATACCTTGCAATAGCTTCGTATGTTTTTTGTTTACCACTTTTATAAAAATCTTCGCTACAATTCATAATACCAATATCTAAACTACCTTTGTCTATAACTAAAAATACAAAATTTTTATAATTAATGTTAAATATTGAGCAGTATATAAATACTTGAACATCATAATGTAATTTATATGGGCTGCCAACAGAGTATTTTCTTTCTGGTTGCCACAAACTAATATCTGCTGTTGTTTTAAGATCTACAATTCTATTATTACATAATACATCTGCTTTTCCTCTAAAAGGTATATCGTTAATTTTACCTATTTGTGGTACTTCATATTGACAATTAGTTAATAATTGCATAGCTTGTTCGTTTCTATATATAGCATCTTGTAGTCTTTCTGTTTCTGATCTTTCTTTTGCTGTAAATATATTTTTATTACTTTTTTCAGCATCTTTAAATTTTTTTGTATTTCTACTTTGTACATCTATAAATATTTGTTCTGTAAACTTTTCAGGTTCTAAAACAGCACAATGTAGTAACCAACCTGTTTTAAGAGCTGTTGTCATAGGTTGTGCATATTCAGTTAGGTATTTATATTTTTTTGGGCTTTTCAATAAATGTTTTA
>CAACVD010001539.1_pt1 | contig 11054 bp, 14 predicted proteins | sample 2381771 | NCBI WGS metagenome assembly CAACVD01 (sample SAMEA5211965, study PRJEB30684) | marine metagenome | biome: Marine; feature: Epipelagic; material: Water | collected 2015-10-15 | depth 15 m | reverse complement strand
TAAACGAGTTACCACAAACACTGGTACAGGACGACAAACACGAACCTGTAACTAGTGACGGAAGCACTGCGTCTTACTACGAACTGCCTACTGAAGCAAAAGAACTCCAAGACCTTATCTCTCACAAAAATATGAACGCACAGATCGGAGAGATCTTTCGTGCTGCGTATCGTTATGGGCAATCGTCACACAGTGATATGTTACGTGATGCAAGAAAGATTAAGTTCTATGTCGATGCTGAGATAAAACGTCTAGGAGGTTGATATGACTGAGGGTGCAGATCTTAAATTGTTTTATGTAACTGTCGAAGAGACCATTTCAGTGCAGGTGGCAGTGGAAGCGAAGAACGAAGAGGAAGCACGATACCAAGCCGTAGATGACTGCGGCACGATAGTTCGTATACCCATAACCACAGGTAAAGCTGTTATAGCTATATCTGAAAGGGAGCGGGTGTAGTGGATCTAATTACACTCGACTTTGAGACATACTACGACAAAGAGTTTTCTCTTAGTAAGTTAACAACAGAGGAATACGTCCGTGACCCGCGTTTTGAGGTCGTGGGCGTAGGAGTAAAGGTAAATAATGGCAACACGGAATGGGCTTCTGGAACACGCGAGGAACTTCAAGAATACCTTGACGGGTTTGACTGGGCTAATAGCATGGTGCTGGCTCACAACACTATGTTCGATGGCGCTATATTGTCTTGGCTATTTTCTGTTCGCGCTAGGGTTTATTGCGATACTCTTTGTATCGCCCGTGCTTTACATGGGGTGGAAGTTAGTGGAAGTCTCAAAGCGCTATCCGAACGCTATCAGATAGGTGCCAAGGGCACAGAAGTATTAGATGCGTTGGGTAAACGTCGTGAAGACTTTACTGAGGACGAGTTGGATAGTTACGGGGACTACTGCATCAATGATGTAGAGCTTACCTACAAGCTATTCAACATCTTCTTACGCAATGGGTTTCCAAAGAAAGAGTTGCGGGTCATCGACTGCACGTTGCGGATGTTTATAGAACCGATATTAGTTTTGAACTGCAAGCTACTGGAGGACAACCTGTATGACATCAAACGATTCAAGGATAACTTGTTAGCAGAAGCGGGTGTATCTGACAAAAAAGAGCTGATGAGTAGCGATAAGTTTGCTGATCTGCTTAGAAATGCGGGTGTCGAACCCCCCATGAAGGTCAGTCCCACGACAGGCAAAGATACCTATGCGTTCGCTAAAACTGATGAAGGATTCAAGAGCCTTGTAACGCATGAGAACTCCAACGTACAGGCACTTGTTAACGCACGTTTGGGCTTGAAAAGTACCTTGGAGGAAACTCGTACTGAGCGGTTCATAGATATAGCGAAACGTGGCACTTTCCCAGTTCCGACAAAATACTACGCAGCGCATACAGGCAGATGGGGTGGTGACGATAAGGTCAACGTCCAGAATCTACCTAGCCGTGGGCCGAATGCTAAGAAGTTAAAGCGTAGCATTACCGCACCTGATGGGTACGTTCTAGTGGACTGTGACTCTTCGCAAATCGAAGCACGAGTATTGGCATGGTTTGCAGAGCAAGACGATCTGACCCAAGCCTTTGCGGATAAAGAAGATGTGTATGTGAAGATGGCTTCGCGTATCTACGGCGTTGCAGAATATGAGGTAACAAAAGAACAGCGGTTTGTTGGTAAGACTACAATCCTCGGTGCAGGTTACGGCATGGGGGCAGTGAAGTTTCAAGCACAGCTACAGACATTCGGTACAGACATAGAACTGGACGAAGCACGGCGTATCATTAACATCTATCGTGACGCTAATTGGAAGATCTCAAATCTATGGCGCGATGCGAATTATGCGTTGCAGTATATGGAGCGTGGCGAGTCATTACCGTTTGGAAAGCGTGATGTTATAGAAGTGGTGAGTAAAAGACACGGTATCAAGTTACCGTCTGGTCTGGTTATGAAATACGAAGATCTGGAAGGAACTAAAACTGGCTACGGTGTTGAGTACACATACAAAACAAGGAAAGGCCGAACCAAGATCTACGGTGGCAAGGTTATTGAGAATGTGTGTCAGGCACTAGCACGTTGTATTATTGCAGAACAAATGTTAAAAATAGCAAAGAAGTATCGCCCAGTGTTAACTGTGCATGATTCTGTGGTAGTATGTGTACCCAAGGAATCTGCGAAGGCGGGTCAGGAGTACATCGAAGCGTGTATGCGCTATGTGCCAGAGTGGGCAGAAGGGCTACCACTAGACTGCGAGAGTGGTATGGCTAAATCATATGGAGATTGCGAGTAATGAGTTACCGCGAACAGGAAGAGGAACAAACGCTAGATCAGTTTCTGCGGCGTGAAAGCGCTGATGCCGTTATAGACGATGCGACATATTTACAAGAAGTCATGAACAATAGAGATATAACATTTGACCACGCTCTCATGGCACTACTTATAACTGAGTTACGTGACTTAAATCTGGTACTTAATTCTCAATGAGTTACGTTATCTTGTTTACAGGTACGCCGCTCATGGATGGTAAATACACTCATATTGAAGCTGCTTATGGTGCCAAAGAAAGGTTTGTCAGAAGGTTTCCGAAGCTACGGTTTGACATAGCGCAGGTAAGTGACAAATTCGATCTTAGTGATGACATCTTCTGGGCAAATTATAAAGCGCGTCTCGAACAGGTGTACGATGAGGATGATGAAGATTGAACGTAGCGCCTTGGTCATTCAGTAAGATTAAGGCATTTCAACAGTGTCCTAAGCAGTTCTACCATGAAAAGGTGCTTAACCAGTATCCGTTCAAAGAGACTGAGGCAACACTGTACGGAACGGCTTTTCACGAAGCTGCGGAGGAATACATCCGCGACGGTGGGGAGCTTGACCCAAGGTTTTCGTACGCTAAGAAAACTTTGGATGCGCTGAACGCCAAGAAAGGTGAGAAGCTGTGCGAAATAAAAATGGGACTGACCGAAGACCTAGAAGCGTGTAGTTTCTTTGCTAAGAATGTTTGGTTCCGTGGGATAGCTGACTTGTTAATCTTAAATCGTGATGACAAGTTAGCGTGGGTGATTGACTACAAGACCGGCAAGTCGGCAAGATATGCTGACAAGGGACAGCTGGAGCTTATGGCTTTGGCTACCTTCAAGCACTATCCCGAAGTGGAGACCGTTCGGGCTGGGCTATTGTTTGTAGTGAGCAATGATCTAATAAAGGATCGTTACACCACAGAAGATGAAAAGGAACTGTGGGCAAAGTGGATGGGAAACTACGCAGGTATGAGGGCTGCATTCGATAACGATGTGTGGAACCCGAATCCTAGTGGGCTATGCAAAGCATGGTGTCCTGTTCTTGAGTGCCCACACAATGGAAGAAACTGATGCCATACAAGAACAAAGCAGACCGCAAGAAACAGAAAAATCCTCCTGTGGGTAGTAAGGCGCATGAGGCACGTATGGAAAGACAACGTGCACGTCGAGCCATGGATAGGACTGGACGCGATGCCAACAACGATGGTCGGGCAGATAAACGTGAAGGTAAAGACGTAAGTCACAATAAGTTGTTAAGCCGTGGTGGTTCAAACAAAGACGGCGTGCGTGTAGAAAGTAAAAGCGCCAACCGTAGTCGTAATGGTAAGAAGCCTTTGAAGAAAGCATCTGCCAGACCACGGCGTAGGCAGTGAGAGAAGAGGTCAAAGGTATTTTGGCTGGAGTTAGTGTCGCTGCTGGCATATATCTCGTAGCGTTTATTTTGTATTTAATGGTTTAGGTCAGGGGGTCTCCTTTCTCCCAGTTAGCACGTACCCGTCCGTGTGACCGAAGACGGGATTTTCTCTTTTGGGGTACGGCCCGTCAGTAATGGTGGGCCTCAACCGGATGCTCGGCGTAGGCAAACCTTACGGCCCTGCCCCACTTTTTATTGGAAGGGATATGAGAGTCATAGACAACAAAGCCTTACTACTCAGGCTCCGCAATGAGCAGCAGGTCACGCAGGTCATACCTAAAAGTAAAGCACTACCTGATAACAAAGTAGTGGTTAATTGGGGTATTGACGAAACTCATGTGCTCAAAAACCTCGGTATAAACGCACCGTCTCCTATCGAAGGGCGGTACAAATGGACGGGTAAACACCAACCGTTTGCCCACCAAAAAACTACTTCGTCGTTCCTAACCCTCAACAAACGCGCCTTCTGTTTCAACGAACAGGGCACCGGCAAAACAGCCAGTGCGATCTGGGCAGCAGATTTCTTGATGAACCAAGGGAAAGTAAACCGTGTGCTGGTTATATGTCCGCTGTCGATCATGGATTCTGCATGGAAAGAAGATCTTTTTACCTTTGCCATGCACCGTACCGTCGATATTGCTTACGGTTCTGCTAAGAAACGCGCCGAAGTAATCAACAGTAGTGCCGAGTTTGTAATAATTAACTATGACGGAGTGGAGATCGTAGAGGACGATGTAGCAGCAGGTGGGTTCGATTTAGTAATTGTTGACGAAGCCACACACTACAAGAACTCACAGACGAAGCGGTGGAAGACACTGAACAGATTGCTTGGCCCTGACAAATGGCTTTGGATGTTGACAGGTACACCCGCAGCGCAAAGTCCAGTCGATGCTTACGGCCTAGCAAAACTCGTTAACCCGAAAGCTGTACCTCGCTTCTTTGGGTCGTTTAGAGATATGGTCATGTACAAAGTGACTAACTTTAAGTGGATACCCAAACCCGATGCTACCGAGACCGTCTTCAAAGCACTGCAACCCGCGATACGGTTTACAAAAGAAGAGTGCCTAGACTTACCTGACATTGTTTACACAAAACGAGAAGTTGAGTTAACCCGGCAACAGAACAAATACTACAAAGAACTGAAAGACAAAATGGTTATGCAGGCGGCTGGTGAAGAAATCACTACACATACCGCAGCCGTAAATATGAACAAGCTCCTGCAAATAAGTTCTGGTGCAATCTATACAGATAACGGTGAGACTTTAGAGTTTGACATCAAACACCGATACAAAGTGCTGCGTGAAGTCATAGACGAATCAAGTAAAAAAGTTTTGATATTTGTGCCGTTCAAGCACACGATCAAGTTGCTTGCCGATAAGCTACGCGCAGATAAGATCACCACAGAGGTCATTAGCGGGGCGGTCAAGGCAACAGATCGCACGCGCATATTCAAAGACTTTCAAGAGAAGAGTGACCCCAAAGTATTAGTTATACAACCACAGGCGGCAGCGCATGGTGTAACGCTCACCGCTGCTAACACGATAGTGTGGTGGGGGCCAACAAGTTCCGTCGAAACCTACGCACAGGCGAATGCTCGTATCCACAGAGCGGGTCAGGATCACAAATGCACAATCGTGCAGTTACAGGGATCGCACATCGAAAAGCGTGTGTACGCATTGCTAGACAATAAGATCGACACGCACACAAAAATCATAGATTTGTACAAAGAAATACTTGCGTAAGCCACAAGCTGCTATTACTATGCAGTCCTCACCATAAAATACCACTATGGGGATGCAAATGGATACGAGCATTGAAGGCAGCACTCTGCCTATAGATAAGTTAACTAAGGTTTTCTTCAAGATAAAAGAAAAGCGCGAAACATTGAAAGCAGCTTTTGACTCTGAAGACCGTGAACTGGAAGCGAAACAAACTAAAATTAAGGCTGTTCTTTTAGATCACTTGAAGGCCACAGGCCAAAAGAGTGGTAAGACTGAAGCAGGCACGTTTTATCGCTCAGTGAAACAACGGTACTGGACAAACGATTGGGAGTCCATGCACAAATTCGTACTAGAAGAACAAGTGCCAGAGTTTTTTGAAAAGCGTCTGCATCAAGGTGCCGTGAAACAGTTTCTTGAAGACAACCCAGATAAGTTACCCAAAGGACTAAACGTAGATTCGGAGTACGTCCTTACGATGAGGAAGTCTAAATGAATACACTGGTGCCAATCGAAGACGTAGCAAAGCATTTTAGCGTGAGTCTATCCACGGTTCGTAAATGGGCGCGTGATGGAGTCATACCAGAAAATATGTATGTGAAAATAGGACATACCCAGCGGTTTGACCTAGATCGTGTGGCAGATGCTTTGATGCGGTACAAAGAAAAAAGCTCATCGGAAACCTACGAAGTAGCGTATGTGGAAGGTGGTTTTGGTGATGTTGATGACGACATCTAATGCACCGGATAAGTATTCAAGGAGGTAAGTTTTCTGGGGCGAAGAGCGGCACTGAAACTACGTTAGATGTAGTTATTGTAAATGCAGGGCCAGTATCACGTTCTTATTATGCGGGAGAGTTTGACCCGCAGCTTACAAAATCTCCTACATGTTGGTCGGTAGATACACAAAGACCAGCAGCAGAAGTGCCAGAGGATCAGAAACAAAGTTCGAGATGCATGGATTGTCCTCACAATATCCGTGGTTCTGGAGCGAAGGGGGGTAGAGCCTGCCGATTCTACCAGCGGCTAGCAGTCGTTGAAGAGTCAGACTTTGATACGGTGTATCAGTTGCAGGTTCCCGCCAGCAGTATATTTGGTAAAGAGGCAAGTAAGAGTTGTATGCCCTTGCAAGCCTACGCCAAATTTTTGAGTGGGCATGGCACACCGTCTATGGCGGTTGTCACCAGAATTAGTTTTGACGAAAACAGCAGTGTGCCAAAACTTTTTTTCTACCCACGAAGAGCGTTAGAAGAAGAGGAACTAGAGACGATTAGATTGCTAGTAGATCAAGACGATGTACTAGAGGCGATTACAACCAGTTTTGTGGTCGAGTCGCTGTTCAATGTAGCGGAAGGGTTCAATATAAATAGCCAATCAGGAGACCAAAATGGCTGAAGATTTTATGCACTACCAAATGACTAATGTGGAAGCGTTATATCCAAAACTTGATACTACATACAAGTTTGATAATCGCGCTAACGGAGGTAGAGGCGGTTCTGTCAAGTGCGATGCACTGGATGACGGTGCCGAATACTCTATGTCGTTTTTAATGGCTGAAGCAGAAGCTAAAGAACTGTACAAAGCGATGAAGAACGCCTACAAGCAAAAGAAAGAGGACAGTTGGCCCGACAAGTTCCCACTCCCATTTAAGAAACAGGAGGACGGTAGGTTCTTAGGTAAAGCCAAGTTGAAAGGGGCATACGGCACCGATAAAACAACACCCCCTCTGCAAGTAGACGCAAAGAATAACAAGTTACCAGCAGACTTTCAGTTGACCTCTGGTAGCATCGTGAATCTTGCGTTTACCTTTGTCCCTTACAGCGTACAGGGCACCGGCGTTAGCCTACGTCTTAACGGCGTACAGGTTATTGATCTCAAGCCAATGCAGTCCCGTTCACCCTTTGGTGTTGTGGACGGCGGGTTTGTGGCCCAGCCGGATAACCCGTTCAGTGATACCACAAAAAGCACCGATGTCGAGTTGGAAGATGACGACTCAGATGACATCTTTAATTCTGTTGAGGAAGAAGCCCCAGCACCGAAAGAGCCTAAAAAGGTTGTCAAGAAGTCTGCCCCTGCACCCACAGACGATGATGACGTTTCAGCTCTGATTGAGGAGTGGGACGACTAACTTAACGGGATACCCACTGCGGCTAGGTAACACCGAAAAGGGTGTGGCGACACCCCTGCCGCAGTGTCTCTTGATGTCTAACACGTTAGACATTTTGGAATTTTACGGGTGCAATTATGGATACAAGAATTTTCTTGCGGAAGATTCTGCCCAGCCAAGGAGTATACGTTCTCTGGTGCAACAACACAGAACTTAAAAGACACACACGAACACTGTCATTTGAGGATATAGATGAGTTAGCAGCGCAGGCAACGGGATACGACGATAACGGTTGGGACGCTTATTTCGCGTTGAGTGCTTTCAAGGAAGAAGGCACTCGTAAGGCAACAGATGCTTCACATATCAAAGCTCTGTTCCTTGACATTGATGTGGGGGAGGACAAACCACACACTAGCAAGCAACACGCACTGCAAGAGCTAAAGCGTTTTTGTAGCGTGTTAGACCTACCTAAACCGATGCTTTTGGACTCAGGTGGTGGGATACACACCTACTGGGCATTTACGGAAGACGTAAGCATAGCGGACTGGAAGCCGGTAGCTGAGAAGTTCAAGGCTTTGTGCGCCGAACACAAGTTTCTCATAGATACAGCAGTGCCTGCGGATGCGGCAAGAGTGCTACGCATATTAGGTACGCACAATTACAAGTTCGATACCCCCGTACCTGTGAAGTTGTTACAAGATGCCCCTACCGTAGATTTCGATTTTCTCGCAAATCAGCTGGGTTGCGATTTGATACCAGTTCCTGAGAAAGCGGAGACGGTCTATGAGCCACCGCCAGACAGAATCTTCAGCTTCAAGAATATCTTAGCAAAGACGCAGGCGGGTAGAGGATGTGAGCAGCTACGTAGCATCGTGCTGCACCAGAAAGAAACGGTAGAGCCTATGTGGAGGGCAGGGCTTTCAATCGTTAAATACTGTGAGAATGCCGAAAGTCACGCGCATAACATCTCGCACTTGCACGACGAATACACTCCAGAACTGACAAAAGAAAAGTTTGAGCTAATCAAGGGGCCGTATCGCTGCGCTACCTTTGATGAACTAAACCCTGATGTCTGCATACACTGTCCGAACTGGGGCAAGATCAAATCACCTATATCTCTGGGCGCTAGGTTTGCACCTGCAACGGCTGCAACACCTGATCCAGATACTCTTTTCTCCGATACAACAGTCGGCGAAGAAACTACTTTATCAGAACACGTTATACCAAATTATCCGCGCCCATATTTTCGGGGCGCAAGTGGCGGCATATATGTCCGTAGCGTCGGGCCGGACGGGGACGTGGACGAACGTGTCATCTACCACAACGATCTGTATGTGACTAAACGCTTAGTTGATGTGGAAGCGGGGGAGTCGGTTGTTTGCCGATTACACCTACCGAAAGACGGTGTGCGAGAGTTTACAATGCCACTAACGGCGGTTACGTCCCGCGAAGAGTTTAGAAAAACAATGTCCATGCAGGGCGTTGCAGTAACAAGACCGGACGATCTAATACAGTATATGACTACTTGGGTAAACGAATTACAAGCCTCTACTACAGCAGATACGGCCCACCGACAGTTCGGTTGGATAGACGACAAGTGTTCGGCTTTTGTAGTTGGCGACAAAGAAATACACCCTAACAAGATTCGGTATAACCCACCATCTACTCCAACTGCAGCGCTGCTTTCTAAGTTTGAGCCAAAGGGCACCTTGGATGGATGGAAAGCTATGGCGAACTTCTATACGACTAGGCCGGAACTTGTGATGCACCAGTACGTTGTATGCACCGCGTTTGGGTCACCGCTCATGCACTTCTTCCCACAAAACGCCTGTGCACTCCACTTGCACAGTTCGATCAGCGGATGCGGTAAGACCGCAGCTATCCGCGTAGCAGCGTCAGTGTGGGGATACGAGAAAGCTCTCATGCTAGAAGAGCGAGACACAGACTCTATGAAGTTTAACCGTGCAGAGGTGCTGCACAACCTACCATTCTACGTCGATGAATTGACAAACGAGCACAGTAAAAGACTCAGCGATTTAGCGTATCAGCTATCGTCAGGGCAGCAGCGTGGGCGTATGGCAGGTGGTGCGAACCTAGAGCGCACTAGAGGAGAGCCTTGGAAGTTCCTAGCCGTTACAACGGGCAACGCTAGCGTCATAGAGCGCATTGCTCTGGAGAAACAAGCGCCGAAAGCAGAAGCACAACGGATGATGGAATGGCCTGCACAGAAGGTATTTAGCACCACAGAAGAGAAACGCGACACCGACTTGTTTGATGAAGCAGTAGCGGCTAACTACGGACATGCTGGGACTATCTATATTCAGCACATCATGCAGAACCTCGACTATGTAAAAGTTAAGCTCAAAGAAGTACAGCAACGTGTGGATACAGTAGCAGGGCTAACATCTGAGAACAGGTTTTGGTCTGCTGGAGTTGCTTGCACGCTCACGGGGGCTATCTTCGCTAAGAAGTTAGGACTCATAGATTACGACACGAAGGAGTTATTCAAATGGTCTATCAAATTATTGAAGCACAACATGGACTCGGTTAGCGGTATGGGCGTGTCAGTACGGCAAACACTGAACGAATACTTGAATGAAAACTTCAACAACATACTGATGATTAAAAGCACCGACGATCTACGAAAGCAGTCGAACGGGTTGGACTCATTAGTCATACCAGACGCGCTGCCAAAGGGTAAGTTGGTCGCACGATACGAAACAGATATACAGCAGGTGTATCTAGCACCGAAACCGCTGAAAGTCTGGTGCGCTGCACAGCAGGTGAACTACAGCGCGTTTGTAAGTGATCTGACTAAGAAGATGGGTGCCAAACGGGGGAAGGTGCGTTTAACGAAAGGCACTCAGTTTAGGACAGACGCACAGCATGTATTAATAGTGAAAATGAAACTAGGAGGAGATGATGAGCAGGTTATTTCTGCAAGCGATACAGGCGCAGAAGAAAGCGAAGGAGTTAATGAAGAGTAAGGGCGGACGGAATGGTTCGTTACCACAAGACATCGAGAAAAAGAAACCGGAAAAACAGTTAATTGATCTGGCGCTTGCGGAAAAGGTATTGGATCTACAAGAGAAGGGTGTGCCTAGATCGGGGATAGCAGACATGTTGCAGGTGTCGCCATCTAAGATAAGCAACATCACACGGCGCTTTTACCGTAAAAGTGGTGAAGTGCGTAGGTTGGTGCGTAAACACGGTTCTTAATGTCTGTAGTAAAACTTGATGACTTAACTCCTGATGGAGTTCACATAGTAGTCGATTGGGAAGCTATGGTTATCGGTAGCTCTGTGTTTATACCATGTGTCAATACAGATAAAGCTACGCAACAAGTGAAGGCTATCTGCATCGAAAGAAAAGGGTGGGACATCGTAGCTAAGACGCGAGTAGAAAGTTCGCTTTTGGGTGTTCGTGTTTGGAGAATCTTGTGATACGATCCTGCCCGACAAGGCTGATGGTCTCCTCCAATAGAACTTGTCCCCTCTACTGCGTTCTCCCCTTCCACAC
>CAACVD010001538.1_pt1 | contig 11056 bp, 19 predicted proteins | sample 2381771 | NCBI WGS metagenome assembly CAACVD01 (sample SAMEA5211965, study PRJEB30684) | marine metagenome | biome: Marine; feature: Epipelagic; material: Water | collected 2015-10-15 | depth 15 m | reverse complement strand
ACAGCAATGGAAGCGGCGAGGCAACTTTAGACGTTTGGCCTAATTTACGCTCATCACCATCGGACGGAGCGGCAGTAGTTGTGGCTAATGCAAAAGGAATATTCAGGCTCGCAAGCAACGAGGCAAACTGGAACATCAACAACCTTGCTTTTTATGGAATTACATTTGGTGCAGTGGAGAGTTTGTAATGTCACGCAATCTAACAACTGCAGTATTAAATCAATTATCGGCTGATGAGTTACAGCCGTTCTTTGCCATCAAGTTAAACTTTGATAGCGGTGCTTTGCGCTTATGGACTGGTTATGGCGATATTACCGTTGCCAGTGAAACTTACACTGGTGGTGGACAATTCTTGGGAATATCGCCAGTTGAGGAAACAGTTGAGATTGCGGCTAGAGGCGTATCGATGTCTCTTAATGGTATTGATGCAAGCCTTATAACTCTTGCGATTACAGAAAATTATCAGACACGTTCAGCCAAAGTTTTTCTAGGTGTTATATCTTCCGGCGCAGTTGTGGCTGACCCATATTTAATTTTTGATGGTCGTATGGATGTGATGACTATCGACGATAATGGTGAAACTGCAAACATCTCAATGACTGCTGAAAGCAGGTTGATTGAATTGGAGCGTCCTAAGTTGCGACGCTATACAAGTGAAGACCAGAAGCTAAATCATCCTGATGATATTGGGTTAGATTTTGTGGCATCATTACAAGAAAAAGAAATCGCGTGGGGTTCAGGTAAAGACGATGCAACACGACCTAACGGCGTTGTAAATCCTTATGAAACCATTAACTTGCCATATTTCTAATGCGTTTGGCTGATTGGGATAAGAGGCTTGCCGCCTATATAGAAGAAGCAAGGCATATATCTTTTGAGTGGGGTAAGCACGATTGTTTTACTTTTGCGGTCAAGTGTGAAGAAGCTATATCGGGCGTGACAAGATTTCCTGAACTTTACAAAGCTAGTTATCACAGTCAGTTCGGTGCAAACAAAGCATTTATGAAAAATGGTTATCGTGGGATGATAGATTGCATTAACAGGCGGTGTGTTCAAATAAACCCAAATATGCTACAAAGAGGTGATTGGGCGGCTATCGATACACCAGATGGATTGGCGATTGGTGTTGATGTAGGTGGTAAGATTGCCGCCCCAAGTGTTAATGGATTAGTCTTTTTTAAAACAAAAGACGTAAAAGCTGGATGGAGTATTTGATATGCCACAGGCAGTAGTCGCCGCAGTAGTATCGACAGCCGCCGCCGCTGGCGCAACATACGCATTTGGCACTGCGGCGGCAATCGCGGCGTTTAGCTTTACAACTACATTTGTGACTGCTTTAGCTTTATCCGGCATATCAATGGCTTTGACCAAAAAGCCAAAGATACCAACTCAAGCAACTATGCTTGGCAGAAGCCAGATGGTCAAACAGCCAATTACATCCAGAAAGATTGTGTATGGTCGCCAGAGGGTTTCAGGCGCAGTTGTGTTTATGGAGACATCAGGGAAATCCAAATATTTACACATGATTGTAGCAATAGCCGGAAATGAATTAAACTCAATCGAAAGCGTGTATTTCAACGATAAAGAGTTAACACTTGGAGAAAATGGCGGTGTAACAGCACCATCTCAATTCGTGGGCAAGACAATAATCAGAACAAAGCTGGGCGCGGCAGACCAAAGCGTTCTAGACCTTTTCCAGTACGGCGCGTTCTGGCCTTCCACTGCAACTCTTAAAGGCATTGCGTATGTTTATGTGCGTTTAGAATATGACCCCGATGTGTTCCCGAATGGCATCCCTAACGTGTCAGCCGTAGTTGAGGGCAAAAAGGTCTATGACCCACGCACAACCTCAACAGCTTACAGCAAGAACTCAGCACTCGTTTTGCGTGATTACCTAACAAATACCGAATACGGCATTGGCGCATCAAGCGATGAGATTGATGACGCATCATTTATTGCGGCGGCTAACGTATGCGATGAGAATGTATCACTTGCGGCTGGTGGAACTGAGAAGCGGTATGAGAGCCACGGGGTTGTTGATACAGCCAATCCACCTAAACAGGTGATTGAAGAAATGCTATCAGCTATGGCTGGCACATTGCACTATTCAGGCGGCAAGTGGTATGCCAAAGCTGGTGCGTATTCATCGCCATCAGATACGTTGACTGAGGACGATTTAAGGGCTGGCATTTCTATTGTTACTAAGCCAAGCCGTAGAGATAACTTCAATGCAGTCAAGGGTGTGTTCTTACCTGAAGATGCTGGCAACTGGCAACCGACTGATTACGCACCAGTCACAAGTTCGACGTTTGAGACAGAGGACGGTTCGGAACGTCTGTTTAGTGAACTTGACCTGACCTTTACGCAGTCAAGTTCAATGGCTCAACGTATCGCAAAAATTGCGCTGTATAAGTCCCGTCAACAGCTTGTGATAACAATGCCGTGCAAGCTAACAGCGTTTAAGCACAACATCGGTGATACTGTAATGGTGACGCTGGATAGATATGGCTTTAGCAGTAAGGTCTTTGAAGTAACTAATTGGAACTTCTCTAACAGCGTTGATGCTAGTGGCAATGCAGAACTAGGCGTGGATTTGACACTACGCGAATTAGCTTCCACTGTTTACGATTGGAACGCTGAAGAAACTGCATTTGTGGCTGACAATACTAATTTGCGAAGTCCATCCGATTTGTTAACCCCAGCCGTATCAGCAAGCGATGAAGTTCGTATTATCAATGAAGAAGTTATCACTGTCCTAAATATAGATGTAACCACGTCCGACTTTTTAGCACAGCAAGTGGAGGTTCAAGCTAAAAAGCAATCTGATAGCCAGTTTACATCTTTAGGCATATCCACATTCAACGAAGCAGTCAGATTTGAAATGATAGACGTAGAGGATGGCATAACATATGATGTGAGAGCCAGAACTATATCAAGCATTGGCAACAGGTCAGCATTTGCAACCACCACCAGAAAAATAGTCGGTAAGACTGATATTCCCTCTAACGTCACGAACCTATCTGTAAACGTGATAGGCAAGGAGGCTCATTTAAGCTGGACACCAGTTACCGACTTAGATTTAAGTCATTATATTGTAAGACATTCGCCAGCTACTTCTGGTGCTACATTCATCACTTCTAGGACGATTGCTGATAAAATATCGAGACCAGCAAACACAGCAGTCGTGCCAGCTTTGACGGGAACATATCTCATCAAGGCTTTTGATAAGGGTGGCAGAGAAAGCCGCAATGCCGCACAATCTATCGTGACGATTGACAGCATTGAGTCTGGAAACATTGTTTCAACAATAACTGAAAGCCCTGCCTTTTCTGGAACAAAGACTGATACTGTTGTCGTTGATAATAAATTAATACTTACAACAACAAGTCTTTTTGATAGCGTATCTGGCAACTTTGATGATGCAGAAGGTTTATTTGATGGCGGTTCTTCTACCGTTGATAATGAAGGCTTCTATAATTTTGTTGGAGTTGATGGTGACGCAAGCATAGATTTAGGTAGTAAGTTCACAAGCAGGGTAACATCTAACTTAGTTGTGAACCGAATAGACTATGTTGGACTATTTGAGGACGCAGATGGCGACTTTGATACTCGTGAGGGGTTCTTTGATGGTGACGCATCAGAGTTTGGTGATACAAACGCCAAGCTTCAGATTGCGACTACTGATGGCGACCCTGCTGGTAGCCCTTCCTATACAGACTTTAGAGATTTTGTAGTGGGAGAGTACACATTCAGGGCGGCTAAATTTAGGGCTGTTCTAAACTCTAAGGATACATCTGCAACGCCACGCATTGACACGTTACAAGTCATTGTTGATATGCCTGATAGACTAAGTCACGGAAATGATGTATCTTCAGGAACAGGCGCAGGAGGCTTTGACGTAGTATTCAGTCCAGCATTTAGCGTTCTGCAAAACGTAGCTATCACGGCGCAGAATATGAATAGTGGAGATTTTTATACTATTACAAATAAATCTGCGACAGGGTTCACGATTAAATTTCAGTCGAGTTCTTCTGCGGTTGTAAATAGGACATTTGATTTTCAAGCCAAAGGATATGGCGCAGTAGTAAGTTGAGGTAAATAATGGCACAGCACGATTATGTAATTGACAATCAGGCATTCCCGGCAACAAGGGCAGATATAAATTCTGTTCTTCAAGCAATCGTTTCCAATAATTCTGGCAGTTCTGCCCCAAGCACGACATTCGCAAACCAAATTTGGTACGATAGCAGTGCTAATATTTTGTATATCCGCAATGAAGACAATGACGCTAACATTCCTCTGTTACAGCTAGACCAAAGCGGTGACGTAGCGGCAACATTAGCAACAATCATTGATGTGCTGGATAAATCAGGCACAAACACAGCAGGGACAGATTTGACTATTCGTGCAGGTGCAGGAACAGGCACAGGCGCAGGTGGGAAAATCATTTTACAGACAGCCGATGGCGGGAGTTCTGGCTCAAGCGTAAATTCACATGCAACTGCTGTTACAATATTGGATGATGGTAAGACAGGCATCTTGGAAACTGCGCCAACAGTGCCGCTTGAAGTTAAAGGCGCACAAGCATTTGGCTCTAGTGCATCAAATCTTTCAACTTCTACAACAAAAGCGGCGACTAAAATAAGAGGCTCAAGTGACGCATCAACTGCATTATTTTTTGGCTCTCTAACAAATGATGCGGAACAATATATTCAATCCGCAAACGGCGCAGGTTCAGCCGCAGATGATTTAGCACTCAATCCGTTTGGTGGAAATGTTGGGATAGGATTAGTAAGTCCTGATACACCACTAGAGGTGCAAATTGGTTCATCGGGTAACGCCCTAAAACTTTCATCTGACACCGATGGAGCAAGTGTTTTCTTAGCTTTTGAGCAACAAGAGAGTGGCACAAAGCATGTGCGTGGTCGTATTCGTGCCGCTAGTAGCGGGGTAGAGGGTGGATTAATTTTTGAGACAGGTGCGTCTAGTTCAACAAGTGAGGTTATGCGCCTCACAAACGCAGGTAATCTTGCTGTCGGTACAACGGGGGACAGTGGAAAACTTTTTGTTAACCAAACTGGCACATCAAGCTCGGTTTCATTTATTTACGCAAACAACACCTCTTATACTGGCGTTGCACATAGAACTAGATGTAAACGGACTGCTAGTAGTAGCTACTATTTGTACTGGGGTGAGAGTGACAATGGAAGTGACGTTGAGTTCTATGTCCAAGGTAATGGGAATGTTCGTGCTGATGGGACGATTGCTGGCGGCGGTGCTGACTATGCTGAGATGTTTGAGTGGGATGACGGAAACTCAAGCAATGAAGATAGAAGGGGCTTTAGCGTAGTCCTTACTAATGGCAACAAAATCCGCAAAGCAACAAGCAGTGATGCGGCGGCAGATATTATTGGCGTAGTGTCTGCTAACCCCACTGTCTTGGGTGATGCAGAGCCAATGAAGTGGTCTGGAAAATATAATACTGATGACTTTGGTAATTACATTATGGAAACATACACGCTGACGGAGTGGACTGAACCAGCCGTCTATGAAGATGTGCAGATTGATGCTGTGTTGGACGAAGATGGCAATGAAATAGAGCCAGCAAGAACAGAGCAACGTGAAGTAACAGAAGCAGTCGAACACTCTTATGAAACCGACAAAATTCCAAGCGACTTAACTGTGCCAAGCGATGCAGTTGTTTCCAGCGCAGATGGGGACGGCAACACATTAAAGCGTCGTCAGCTTAATCCAAGCTATGACGATACGCAGACTTACACGCCTCGTGAGGAACGCCAAGAGTGGGATGCGATTGGTCTGATGGGTAAGTTACGGATGCGTACTGGTCAGCCGACAGGTGATAGGTGGATTAAGATGCGTGACATAACATCAGATATTGAAGAATGGTTGGTGAGATAATGCCAAAGCCCACAGTCACAGAAGTCAAATCTCAGATTGACACGCATGAGGCTATCTGTGCAGAGAGATGGCAGGAGACCATTAATCGCATCAAGCGTCTGGAGATGATTATCATCGGCTCTGGTGGCGCAATCATTATGCTGTTAATCAACATAGCTTTCGGAGGCTAGAAATGGTCGAGCCAGTTACCACGATAATTGGTGGTCTGGCGGCGGCTAGGTCAGCCATTGATTTCCTGAAACAAAATGTAAACGCATTTAATGATGCCAAGGAAGTTGGCAGACAAGTCGGCAATATTTTGCAGGGCTTGGACGAGTTTAACAAGGCTCGCTACGACCCGAAAATGCAAGCGAAGTTGGGCATCAAAGATATTGCATCCGAAATGATAGAAAAAAAGCTAATAGAGGAGCAACTCTATGACCTTCGCCGCATGATTTCACATAGATTTTCTACAAGCTTCTGGGATGACATATTAAAAGAGCGCGAAAAGCGCATACATGACCAGAAAGAAGCGATAAAAAAAGCAAGGGCGGCACAACTCAAACAGCGTCAAGAACTCATTGGGATATTGAAGGCGTTGGGCATTGCTATTGGAATAGCCCTGACGCTGGGGGCTGTGCTATTACTGATATTCACCAAAGAACTGAAATAACCGCGATTGCAAGCGGTCAGATTGGCGAGCATATCGCGGCGGCGGCGATTATTAAGGCTGGCTATAGATGCAATATTGTCAACTCGCAGGGCTATGACATTCTGCTTTTTCACGACAGAGATATTTACAGAGTAGAAGTTAAGTCAGCTAGTGTTCCAAAGACACAAGCAAAGTCACATAAAAACTATAAGCCATACAACTATTACGTTTCTCGTGGCAGTAACACCAAAAGGTTGATAAGTATCAATGATGCAGATATTGTGGCTCTTGTTGCTAACGATATTAAAGCTGTAATGTTTATACCCGTAAAGTCAGTAAAGGTTGCACGGGTGAGGAAGAACGCAGAAGATTTTGGCGACGAGGTACTTAGCTTAAACGTAGCTTTGGAGATTGTGAGAAATGATAGACTGGACGAATTATCCAAACTTTAGCGAGAAAGAATTTGCTTGCCAGTGCAACAACTGCGATGGCTCGTTGCATTTGCTAGAAGAACATCTGGTAAGCAGATTGCAAAGCCTCAGAGAGAAGGTCGGGTTCGGCATCTCAATTAGTTCCGGCATCCGTTGTCACCTGCATCCTATCGAGGCCGCCAAAGCAGAAAGCGGGAGGCTATCACCGCACTCGACCGGCATGGCAGTTGATATACCGGTCAGAGGTAATCAAGCTTATGCAATTCTTAAACACGCAACCGATTTAGGCTTTCAAGGCATCGGCGTATCACAGCAAGGCGCAAGCCGATTTATTCATTTAGATTTATGTACTGAGACGATGGGTTATCCACGTCCGTGGGTTTGGAGTTATTGATGGCACTTAATTTTATTACACCTATTGCAAATCTGGCTGGCACGTTCTTAAAGAACCGTGCAGAGAAGGCGCAAGCAAAACAGAAACTGGAAGTGGCAAAGATTGAAGCCAAGACCAAGAAGGTTCAGTCGGATGCCAACTGGGAAGAGCAAGCCATGTCTGCTTCGCAAGATTCCCTCAAGGATGAAATGTGGACAGTGCTTTTCATCTGTTTAATTATCGCCTGTTTCATTCCTGACGCACAGCCGTATATAGAAGCTGGCTTTAAGTTCCTGCGTGAGGATTGTCCAGAGTGGCTAACCTACGGCATCCTTGCCAGCATAGCCGCTTCCTTTGGGCTGAAATCAATAGGCAAATTACGCTCATAAAAAAGTTTATTTTTTTTAATTATAGGTGTTGACAATCTGTAACTTTAAGATGTATGGTTACATATAGTCACAAACAGAGAAGGAGAGAGACTATGAGAAAAGATTTATTAAAATTATTAGACAACAGAGACGAAAGCGACTTGCTTGGCGACCAAGTTATAGACACCGCATTTTTTGATTGTGAGAAACCAAAAGGCACAAGTCAAAAAAAGTTTGAGCAAAAGCTGGATTCTTTTATGACAGAGTTCGGCTTTGAATTGTTTGACTTTACACCTCATCACTTTGGTGCGTTTGTTAGAATAAAACTTTCATTGTTACTCAAGTTGGGCATAACTTTAGAAGATGTCGGCTTTGAGCAATGTGACTTTGACTTAGCACAATTTCATTTAGATAATAAAAATGAAAGCGAGCGTAAAAGGGCAGAGGAAGAGCAAGCAAGACTTGATGCCTTGCGCCCAAATGCATTAGCTACTCAACAGCTTTTGCGTGGTGTTCACGGCGAGTTTGCTGAACATCTTACCCGTGCATTTCTGAGTGCTGACGACGAAAACCAAGTCAAATTGTTGAATGAATTTGCCGAAGTTTTCAGACAAGCAAACAAATTCGAGGCGGCATAAGTCGCCTCGATACCTTTTTTAACAGTCATGGAGAGACAAATGAAAACGATTAGACAATATCAGCTAGAAGCCGCAGTAATAAATGATGCATTAAGCTTTAGCGACGAAATTATAAAAACCATGGAAAATTTAGGCGCGCACCCAACCGGCATTAGCACTTCTCACTATCTTGTGATTACTAAAAACCATATATTGGATAGGGTAAAGGATGCGTTTGAAGAAGTTTATAAGGTTGATTTCTGTTTTGACGACGACGATTTAGATGCAAACTCTGAAGAACATTTTATGTGTTGTGTTAGTGTCATGGAAGACATCATTGAAGAAAAATGCGGTCAAATTGTTTTGGTCAAAAGAAGTCACCCAAAAAAATTAGAGGCGGCGTAAGCCGCCTCCGACGATATTATGAGGAGAGCAACAATGGCTAAAGATTACAAAATTTACACGATATTAAATACTCAGGGGAAAGTGACAGTCGAGATTATCGGTGAAACGCCGGAGGCGATGCGTCGCGCTCAAAGACAGTATTTAAGAGATTATCATCCGATGGGTTATAACAGTCGAATAACTTTTGAAACATCTACGACTTGTCAAATCACACGTTGGAATAAATGTTAAGGGGAGGAAGTATTATGGGTATTAACAAAGGTGACATATTGGCATTGATTGCGCTATTATCGAACTTTGCAGTCGGTTTCTTTTTTTGGGTAATACTATGACACAGATTGAACCAGAAATACCAACACGAACACTTTGTTATCTCAGACCATCGATAGATAAAAAATTTCCTGCGGAGATTTGTGTTATGGGTGACGATAATCATTATCGGGTTTTCGCAGTTAGCGAACAGGCATTGTTAAATTTATTACGCACTGGGACAGACTTACTTTCAGAATTTAGGGGGACTTATGACAACGCAAAACGGAATGGATGATAGATATATTGGTCTATCAAATGGAGAGGCGTTCAGCCAGCTATCATCAGATGTGAAAGAACTGCTTCAATATATTTATAAGCAACGTGGCGAAACAACCGATGAAGATTTAATTGAGAAAGTGACTTGGAGGATTGAGGCACTGGTCGGTTTGGTAAATAACAACTCAAATTGAAAGATAAAAAAAATGAACTTAAACGAATATATGCAACGTGAAAAATTGACCGATGAAGAGATGGCTAAACGCATCAGGGTTACAAGGTCAGCAGTCACACATTATCGCGCCGGGCGACGCATGCCATCGACTTACACGATGTTCGATATTGAAACCGCGACTAAGGGTGAGGTGAAGTGGGAAGACATGCGTCGGAGATGGATGGATGTCCGCAAAAATATATCAGTATAGGTTGCCGATGCCGCCGAGCGTGAACCAGTTATGGAAGACCGGAAACGCTCGGATGTATCGGTCAAAGAGATACATTGAGTGGATTGCCGAGTGCGAGGGTATGCTGGCAGACAGAGAGCGTCCGAAAATTGATTATCCATTTGCCATTGAGATTGCTGTCGGCAGACCAAGCAAGCGCAGGATGGATATTGATAATCGAGTCAAGGCTGTGATGGATATGTTAGAGAAGTCTGAAGTGATTACTGACGATTGTCTGTGCTGGCATCTGACTGTTTACTGGGATGAGGATGTTACAGGATGTCGAGTGACGATAACGAAAGCGGCGACGCACTAAGTCCGAGTTCACCTGAGAGGGTGGCGGTGTTGAAAGCCCGAATTGTTAGGGCAATATGGCTAATAAATTATTATGAAAATAATGAAAAAAAAGACGATGAAGGTGTTGACAATCTGTAACATATTGAGGTAAGGTTACCTATAGTCACAAATTGAGAAGGAGAGAGACTATGTTAAATAAAGACAGAATGATGGCATCAGAACTTGTTGCTGAACTTCAGAGGCTCATTACGCAATGCGGCGACCAACCAGTTGAGATATCTGTTGATTCAAATCGTCAATATGACAAAGCATTTTTAGATACAGCATATATAAGACATAATTTAATTGGTGAATACCCTGTATCAGGTTGTGTTGACCATTTTAGAATTAATGCCCGATTGCAGAATGACCGCAAGATTGTTCGTCAAAAAGTGGAGGCGGCGTAAGCCGTCTCCGAGAGGAGAGAGACTATGTTTGAAAGAGTAATGCTAAAATTGACAAAGCGTCGCCGCCACATCTGGGAAACAGAATATAAAGGTCAGTATATTGATTTCTATAAACTGCCATCTGATGGGTTATGGCGCACAAGCTATTTTCCTGAAACCAGTGTTGGCGAGCATACTTTCAGCACAATGAAAAGCGCAAAACTTCTGGTTGAAAAAGAACTTACTGAGTTCGAGCGTTGGTCTAAAGAACAGGAGGCGGCGTAAGCCGTCTCCCAGAGAGGGGTAGACTATGAGAAACATAGACAATGTTAATCAAGCCGTAGCGGCAGAAGATATGTTGCCTAACTGCGGAGTCGTTGCGATAGCAAACGCCATCGGTGAGACAACTGATAAAATGATGGAGACATTCCGTAAGGTGTGCAAACGCAGTGGCCGCTGGCAAGGCCGCACAAATTACAATGACCGCCGCAGGGTTCTGAAACATCTCAATGTCAAATTTATTGAAAAGAATGGAAGCGGCTCACTCAGAAAGTTTGTCGAGTGGAATACATCGCCCAACAAGAAATACATTATCACGCTCGGCGACCATATTGTTTTC
>CAACVD010001537.1_pt1 | contig 11057 bp, 17 predicted proteins | sample 2381771 | NCBI WGS metagenome assembly CAACVD01 (sample SAMEA5211965, study PRJEB30684) | marine metagenome | biome: Marine; feature: Epipelagic; material: Water | collected 2015-10-15 | depth 15 m | reverse complement strand
CATTTTAGTCTCCTGTCTGGGTTATGTCAGTCACCCCATGTGACTGTCAGGATGTTTTTATTGTAACTCAGTTTCAAACAAAAAGAAAGGGCGGATCCGAAGACCCGCCCCAGTAGAGTGTCGCAAAGAATGCGACCAGAGGGATTTTTTATGCCGCGCCTGGGGAACCAAACACACAACGAGGGTCACTGAAGCCGAAGCTGTAACGCTCACGAGCCTTGAACCTCATGTTACCTGTATCGAAATCAGGCTCCATTTGGGTGGACAATGCTGTCCGCTCGAAGTGTTTGAATCCGTTAGGTGCGTCTGTTTTGATGAAAAACGCATCGGTGTCAGTCAGGTAGTCGTTAACTACATAACCCTCTGGCAACATACCCATGTTGCGAAGAGCATTAATGTCGTTATCGGCTGTGCCAACACGAAGGTTTGTCGCCATCAGACGTTCCGCGACGAATTGAAGCTGACGGGGAATGATCAACTTAGTGCCGCGAAGGGCGATGATCAGACCACGCTCATCAACAAAACCAGCAATGCTAATCAGAGCATCTTCAAGAGATGTCTCGTTCAGATCAGCGGCAGTGCTTGGTTCGTTGTTAAACGTTCCGCCATTAGTTAAAGGGTGGCTTGCGTCACAAAGAGCAACACCGTCACCGCCAGCAGAAGCACCAGCAGTAAATGCGTTGTTCAGGACAGCCGCAGCTTTAACTTGTTTCGTGTGTGCCATAGAACGGGCAAGTGCACGAGTATAACGTGAAGACAGACGGTCATAGAGGTTATCCTCTACAGCTTCCTCAGTGATTGAGAAAGCAGCCGCGATTGTCTCGTGGTTATAACGAGCAGTATATGCCTCTTGTGCATCATCAAATGCAACTCCAGAGCCTTCCGACTTAACTGGAGCAGCACCAAATCCGCTCAACATCACTTCTTCTTCAAACGAACGATCCGAAGATTCGGTGTCGAAGACTTCCGCATGTTGGTTCTCATAGCGATTATATTCCATACCAAAAAGAGCGTTGAGACCGGGCTCTAGTTCTTTGGCAAGCTGTGCGCGAGAAATAGCCATTATCTAAACTCCTTAAGATATCACGCCTTCACTGTCGGCTTGCAACAGTGCGTGGTTGTTTAACATAACGATGACAGTTGCACCAGCCGCTGTGTAATCTTCGTTCTCTACATCTTGAGACAAACCAACAATCTTCAACGGAAGTGAAGCGTTAGATGCATCAATACCTGCAACATCCAAAGAAGCGGAAGATACACCAGTGGTAGTGCTACCACCTGTGCCACCATTTAACTGGGTGCTTTCAAAAATTGCCGCCAGAGCAGTTGCACGGTTAGTGAACGTAGCATCTGTTGCAATCGCAAAGCGTTGGAACGGGTTGTCATACACAAATCCAACAATGTCGAAATTTGTGTCTGCACCAGAACCAGGCCAGAAGTTTCCAAATACCTTCTCACCAGTAGTGGAAGATACATATTCGCATCCCGCAAAAACCCCCAAGTGCTTTTTGGTATCTCCGGTGGCAGTCGAAATGGCAATAGTACCATCATTCGTTGCAATGACCGGAGAGCCCTGATAGATCGCACTTGCGTCGGATTTGATGAAGTATGCGTTAGTACCATTGCTGTTGGGGGAACCACCAGCAAGGTTGATCGGTTTTAGACCGAACGCTACATTGGCATTTGCCATTGTATCATCTCCTTAAATTATTGACGGCTACTCTTTTTTACCGCCAAAGGTTACACGACTTTGCCTATCGCTAGAGATAGGCATCGAGGGATGTTGTTCCCTCATCAGGTTTTCATCAACGGCAATCATCTGGCTGCGGGTCTGGTCCCGAAAATACTCAGTTCTTTCCTCTACCGTTTCTATAGGAATACGACAAAGCATAAGCCCACCGTTTCCTATAATGCCTTGATATTTACCTTCCTCAATGGTTGGTGCTTCAAAGTCCGGGTATTCATCCGCTCTTACTGGCTCCCAGCCTTCACGCAATCTAGCGTGAACATTTGTCTTGTCATCCTCACCACGGATACCAGTACGGATCCAACGATGAACATAACCCTCCGGGGCAGGTGGAGCTTCAAGCATACTCGGTGGAGACCAAGGCTTTCTCCGCGCAGTGTTTTCTCGTGTTTGCGTCTCACGGGGTTGACGTTTTGTTTTCGCCTGTTCAGTCATCTTACTTCTCCTTAATCCTTAACGTATTTCGCATATTCTTCGAGCGGAACACCAAGTCTTTTAGCAATCGCTACCTGAGATTCAGTAAGCTTGACTGTTCTGCGCCCCTTATTCGACGAACGTGAAGCGGTGCTTTCAGCAGAGGCGACTCTGGGTTTACCACTCTTTCGTGCTGTATCCTGAAACCTGTTCGGGAAATCAGAACGAATACGTTTGTCAAGCTCAGTATAGTACTCATCGGCTGTTGGGTCAAACCCTTCTTCCTCGACTAACTGACGGTGAATACCAAATGCCGCATATGTCATGCTTTGATCTTCACCAAACCAAGTATTCTTCTCAGCCCATTCTTGAGCTTTAGGATCTGGTGTAGGTGCTGGTTCTTGCACTGGTTGCTCTACTGGAGTAGCAACCTGCTGCTCTTTGTCTCTTTCAAAACGAGCTTGTGCCTCTTCGTAACGAGCCTTCTCTAGAGCAATCTTACTAATACGCTGTTGAGCATCGTACATCGCATCAACGTCGCCTTCTTCATGCGCTCTCTTATAAGCCTCTTTAGCGGCCTCCGCCTCGTGCTCAACACGACTACCAAACTCTCCGACATATGATTCCTCACGAGTACGGAGTTTTTTTTGTAAATCGTCATTCTGTTTTTTAACAGCTTCAGCGTAATCAATAGCAGCTTGTCTCTGCCGCTCCTCTTCACGATACTTGGCTGTTAGTTTACGAATACGGCGTTGAACAGACTCAGAGTAGTTTTCAATCTCGTCCTCGTCGTCACCCTCTTTTTTGACGGGTGCTTGATCCGGCTCTTGATCTGATTCTTGAGTTTCCGGCTCCGACTGTTCTTCGGTCTCTTCCGTAATAACCTCTATCTCATCGTTGGTTTCTTCGGTATCTAATTCAAGTTCTTCCTGCATGGGGTTCTCCATGTTATAGCTTTATGTCTTCGGGATCTACGATTGTGGCAACTACTTCATCATCATTAATGATTCGTACTTCTCCACCATCAAGTTTAAATCTGGATCCGGCGTATCGCCCAATACACACCCAATCCCCTTCTTTACACCAAGGCTCACACTCAGAACCAAACTTGTCTGGATCCTGGTAGGCGAGTGGCCCTACTTTAATCACATAAGCCACTACCGTAGCCAATGCTTCTCTGTCCCTCGTCTCATCCGGTATATAAATACCGCCATCAGTTTGTTTACGCCCCTGATAAGGCATAACCAAAATTCTCCAGCCAGTAGGTTGGGGAACCCTGTCTTTCACAGACTTCTTATCTGCTTCTTCTTTTGCTTTTTGTTGCGCGACCATATATTCAGGCAGTAATAAACCACTAGTCATCATCTTCCTCATAGTTTTTTAGCAGGGATCTAAGCTCGTCCAATGCGTAAGAGAGACCCTGTATTTCTCCTACCATTGCCTTGTATTGCTCCATGTCAGACACAGAGCCACCAACAATCGCACTCTCAACATCGTGAATGCGAGTGTCTAACTTATTTTTATATATGCGGAAAAAATCTACTAGGTTCAAAGTACATCACCATGAGTATCTAGCTTGTCGTCAGTAATCGGACCGCCTGAAACCCATGCTGTGCATACACGCTGTGAAGCGCACTTGAACTTTAAAAACTGGCAATACCCTAAGTCACCAGCTTCGATAGTGTCGTATGGATCATCGACACCCTCGCTACCAATGCCTTTGGCAATGCAGTCTAACATTTGAGAGGTTTGATTAAAGGCAGCGCAATTACCACAACGAGCATCCATCGCGGAACTGACATCTGTATTGAACTCATTTGCTATACCTTGCCAATACTTGGTATTTTCACCTGTAGCATCTAAGTTCGGATCAAGAGGACCATAGTCATAACTGTCTATAGCCTTCTTTCTGTTTTTCAGGTTTTCATCTATGTTTTGAGTAGCAGTAGGACAGCCACTATCATCCCGTTTCTCAACAGGAGTTCCCGTGCTGGGAAGATCAGAAGTGTCTATCTCAATGCGTAGTTTCATAACAACTGTCTAAAAGACACCCTTAAAGCCAACGCCTTTTATAGCAGCACCACCACCTTTGATACCAGTTATCGAAGCTGGGGTATGTGGTGTATCAACCGGGGCTTCGCGGTGTGGGCAGCGTTCAGCCTTGACCAAACCACCATGTTCAAAACCCATACGCTTTACAACGTCTGGACGTTCTTTAGCAAGATTTTTAAGCCCCTGATTTGGAAGCTTGCTCATATCTACTTTGTTACCGGGCATAGTGCTCTCCTATTTGTCCTACATCATATGACAGTTCTAACGATCTGTCACCCCTGTCCACGATATCGTTTCCGATCATCGCGTTTATTCTTCGGCCTGCTACGAGGAGAGTTACCAATACTCGTCCTCTTCTTAACTGTATCCGGCCTCCAAGAAGTGGTTTTAAACTTAGTAGCCATTAACCCTTCAGCTTACCAATAGACTTCAAACCAAAGCTTGCGCCAATACTAGCAAGAATCCCCCACTGTATCCACTCAGGAGCAGTGCGGAGAAAATCAAAACCTTGTTCCATATAAGGTTGCGCCGCAGGAACGAAGGACGCAACTATGATCAAAATAAAGCAAATCGTCCACGCCTCGTCTTTCCACGAGTCCGCAGACGCATCCATCGCTTTCTCTTCCCAGGATCCATCCTGCTCTACCCTCTTAACTTGAGCCTCGATCTTTGCGACTTTGAGCTTTTGCTTCGCCGCCGCTTGTTCGGCACGGTTCTTTAAAAAGGCTGTGGCAACACCAGCTATAGGACTAATAAGACTCTGTAACATCTTCTTCCTCTAACTCAGGAGATAGTGTTTGATAAACAGCCGCTTCGGACTTGCGTTTTTGTTCTTCGAAGTAAGCCGCCCAACGTCCTGCATTGGGGGATATTTCAAATGTTTCTAGTGGGAGTTTGTAATCTTGAGTAGACATACCGTAACCATCTCCTTCGTGTTCCGATTCCAATTTAAGGCTAAAGTACGTCATGTTACACCCATTCAATATTTAATCAAACAAATCATTGCCGCCGCTTGTTCATTTCTCTCATTACGGCGATATCCTCTTGTGTTTCAATGCGCTCACGATTGACATTATTTCTTTCACCAGCAATGTCAAGAGTCGCCTGCAATCTTTCTCTGGCAAGATTAGACTGCTGTTCCAGCCTAGCCTGCTCCAACATCGCATCAACCTGATCCTTCTGAGCCTTACGCTCCTGATCAGCCGCCTGTATCTGCAACTCAGTCTGTCGAATACCAACCAATGGATCAGAATCCTGCGGTGTCAGTTGTGGCATAACCTGACCAACAAGCTCCGCTGTCCGCTGTTCAACCATCGGCATCAACTGTTGAGGATCAATCTGTGGAGGCTGTATACCCTGCATCATCATCGCCTGCTGTTGTTGAGCCACCTGCTGCTGAATCTCCTCTTGAGCAATCAAAGACAATCGCTCAAAAATATTCGTCATCAACGGAGCCGAAATAGCCGGAGCCTCCATCATCTTAGGAGACTGCAACACAGTAAGGTGAGACTGAATATGCGCCATGTGATTCTGACCGGGGACAGCTACAATCTTCTTGCCCGTCATAATAGCCGCTAACTCACCCGCTGGATCCAACGGCTGCGGCTGTGGTTCAGCCTGAAGCAACGCATCAACATTCTTAACTTCCAACGCCTCATACATACGACGATACGCTTCCCTGATATTGTGTATCTCAGGATTAGCCTGCGCCATCTGTAATTGAGTTTGAGCCAGCGACATACGCTGTGCCATAGAGAAGATATTCGGGTCAGATACAGGTAAAACATCAACCCGACCATCAAAATCCTGCTGGAAAATCTCCGCCGGAACATTCAACTGATACGGATACGCATCAATCGTATCCGCAAAAATACTCGCCAGAAGACGAAACTCCTGCTTCTGAGCCTTGTGCATACGCTTATGGATCGCACTCATGACCCGAGATCCGCGTTCCAACAACGCAACAGTCGTGCCTACAGGAGCATTGGTATTCATATCACCAATAGCGTTATCCGCTATGGAAGCATACCGACGGCCTGAGTCAACGAGAACGCCCAAAAGTTGAGCCAAAGTTCCACTTGGTTCCTTGTATACCATAGGAACAATCGCATTTCGGATATCGCCACCCGGAACGTCAATGTCTCTAAATTCACCCGGTTGTAATGGTTCGTCGTCATTACGGATTCTCACACCACGAGCCTTGAACCCTGCTGGCAGATTTGCAAGTGTACCCGCGTCAATAAGTTGTCTAAGAATTGAGGTCGCCGCCCTCGATAGACCTCCTATCATATGAACCAAACCAAATCCATAAAAACCGAGACCCGGAAGAAATTTATAGTGCACAAAATATTGCAAAGGTTTACGACCCGGATCTTCCTCGTCCCAGTTGCGGACAATCGACAAAACTTCACCACTCGACTTGTCAATCGTAATCAAATAAGGCAACTTCAATCCAGTAGGATTACCGTCTAAATCCGTGTCCTCAAAACCCTCAAGATCCAAGTACGTTTGAATCTCATACAAAGTATACATGTCATCCTGATGCGAGGGACGTACACCTTGGATCTCGGACTTCGCTTCCTTCAACGCACCACCGTCATCATCATACGGCTTCAACTCTATGTCGCGGTATATACCCGCCATCTGCATCTTGGTAACGTCATTCTCACTCATGTAACAAACATGAGTAATACGCTCCGCCGTGCGAATGTCAGGAGAAGAATAAGGAACAACTACGTCTTCAGCAGGAACAAACTTAGATATCGCCCTCTGCCGCGCCGGATCAAAATAAACTTTCTTGAAAGTAGAACCAGACAACGGAAGGTAAAACAACATCTGATCCATGTCTTGGTCATACTCTTCCATAACCTCAGACAACTGATAATTCATGAAGTCCTTAACACGACGTGCCTGCGCCATAACTTCAGGAGTCTCAACACCAACAACAGAAGTGCGTACAGGACCACTCGGAGGTAACATCTCCTTGTATGCCTGCGCCTGAAACTGAGTGACAGACTCAGCAATCAAAGGATGCGTCACACCACTCGCACCAGAGAAAGGCTCATCTCGCTCCTCGTAACTAATGCCAAGAAGATTTAAACCCTTCGCTAACGCATCTTCCCACTCGGATCTCGATTCAATATCATCCTCAACCAAACCAGAAAGCTCCGAGGACAAAGTCCCAAGAACCGAGTCATCTAAAATTTCAGCCAAGTTCGCCGTATGACTATACTCTTCAGCAAGAACCGCAGTCGGATCCTCCTCCGAAAATTCAGCAGAGCCATCCTCGTTCATCGTCAGGATCATGTCGCCAATGACTTCGTCCGTGATTCCTGGGGCTTGACCCTCGATTTCTACCAGAGCCTCTTCTTCAGGAGATAAACCAGATCCACCCGGTCCCATCGCCTGTTCAATCATCCCGCCTATCGGTCTTGTTTCAGACATTCGCTATCCTTACTTCAAATCATCTAGAACAGTGATTATAATCATTGTTATAATGATGCCAAAAATCGCATATGTATACCAAGAGTAATCCATCAGTAATATTCCCTTCTGCGACTCGGTATATACATATCATCTTCGTCCTCTTCCAAAACAACAAGAGAACCTTCTCGAAACCTTATCAAAGCCATTGTCATACTATCACATAAGTCATCATGTTCGCCATTAGGAAATGCCGCGCACTCTTCAATGACCTCTTCAGCAAACTTCTTGTCCGGAGCCCAAACTCTGCCAGCTTCAAATATAGGAGCAACCATATGCATACGAGTCGTCTTATCTACACCACCGCCTCGCTTCCTGCGACCCGGTGAATAAGTAGTAACAGGAATACTTATTCGAAGCAACTCATCTGCTAACGGCATACCAGAAGCTTTGGCCTCAATTAAAACCATATCCGGTTCCCAGTAGTCATACTGCTCCATAGCTTCTTCTTTAAGCTCCGGAAAATTGTACCTATCTTTTTTCGCATCAAGCAAAATGATGTGCTCGGTTCCGTCCTCGTCAGGGTCGAAAACGCCCCATGTCGTAATCGCTGTGTAGTCCGCAGTTTCTTTTTTGCTGAACGCCGTGTCATAAGACTGTAAAACGTAACTTAAACGTGGGATGTCTTCCTCTTCCCATGTACGCCACCAATCTCGTTTGATAAGAGCAACCTGCTCGGATGTGGGGTTTTGTTGCCACTGTGCATTCCATTTAACAGGGGATAACGATGCTTTTACCCCCAGTAACTCGTTTTTGTCCCAAAACTCAGGCCAAAGCGGGTTACCCGACGGAAGTAAAGCAGGAAACTCTATCACATCCCACTGGTCAGACATTGTATCTTTCGCCTGTTCGTTCAGTAACCGACCCGTCAAATCCTTCTTTGACCACCGCGTTTGAACAATAATGATCGCTCCCCCCGGCTGAAGACGCTGACGTGGACCAGATGTGTACCACTCATACGCATGGTCATAAGCAGTCGAAGATAAAGCATCCTGTTCCGAGTGCGGATCATCAATAATCAATAAATCAGCACCACGACCCGTCATCGCAGCTCCAACACCAGCCGCAAAGTATTCACCGCCCTTACTGGTCTCCCACCTACCAGCCGCTTGACTGTCAGGCTTTAGATCAGTGTCTGGGAAAATTTCTTGGTAATACGGGTCATCTATCAAATCACGGACTTTACGCCCGAAACGGGTAGCCAACTCCGTGTTCATTGTGGCTTGGATGATTTTCAGTCTAGGGTTTCTTCCCAAAAACCAAGCAGGCATGAGATACGAAGCCAGTTCAGACTTAGAATGACGAGGCGGCATGTTGATAATCAGGCGTTTTAGCTTGCCCTGCGCCACTAATTCAAGCTTTTGAGCAATAATACGATGGTGCTTGCCCTCAATGAAATTCTCATACACATGATGAGCGAACGGCATAAAGTGTTTTTGGGCCTTGGATCTGGTCTGAAGACGCACTTCTGCTTCCGTCAAAGCAGTGATTTCTTTGAGAATATCCTCTGGAATAGCTTCAAATGCTTGGCTCATGTCCGAACGATATTACATTCAAATGAAATTATCAACCCAACACACACACACGTATATACGTTGTACATACCCCCAAATATAGGGGGTGGGGGTCTTTTTAGAATAATTCTAAACTTGACCCCTATCCAAGTTACCCCCAAAAATTAATACCTTTTATTGATAGTAAATATGAATACCTTTATTGTGTGCAAATTTCATTCGCCCGGTGACAAAAAATAATTTATTTTTTCACTCGGAATAAGTTGACAGAAAAGTATGAGTCGTGATAGGAATATAGATATTCCTTAAGGGGAATATTGTTTAAACTTATAATGTGAAGAAAGGACTAAACTTATGAGTGAATACAAAGGAATCGGGGCAGGTATTAAAAGCCCTACACAATTGAAAAAAATTGAAGAGAGTTTAATGGAAGCGGTTAAAATACTTAACACCCCTGAAGTTAAAGCTCACAAAAAAGCTCAAGACGATTTAGCAAATTTTAGAAGGCATATTCAAAAAGACCTATGCGAAAAATCTGGTGAATCAGAGGACAGGGGTGAAAACGTTACACGTTACACATTTATCAGGGGCAAGAAATCCGTCTCAGTTGATGTGAAAAAAGTTGAGCGCGCCACATATGACAAAAGAATCGACTTATCTTTTGCCGATGTTTAACCAAAAAGGGGAGGCATAGTGCCTCCCCAAATTTTAGAAAGGGAATATTATGACACATTACATTAACGGGTTAATTTTATCACTGAGACTAATTGGAGCGGCATTGTTCGGCGCACTAGGTCTCATGAGTGGAGCTAGCTTTATTATTCATCTAGGTGGATTCGTCGGATGGTTTGCAGGATTGTGGTTTATCATAGGGTCAATGGTAATAATTGCTTTACCCTTTATTACAAGAGTGAGGCTTTATGATGAAAGATAATCAAGCCGAGAAAGATTTGGAGAATGCAATCGCGCAAGCGATAGCAGACAACTCAAATTTCAATCAACAAGTGGCTATCTTCAACGCATTATCCGACTATTATTTTAAGGGCACTAGTCCAATGGAAATGGAAAGAGTGAACCCCGAAAAATATAAAGAATGCATGAAAGCACTGTCTGAAAAAATGAAACAACTATAACGAAATAGGGGAGCAATTGCTCCCCTATTTTTTTGTTCAAAATTCATTCGCCCGGTGATAGCTATTTTAGATCTGGCGAAAAAATCGCACGAACCGCAAGGCCGCACGAATAGACAATAGAAAAAAATAAAAAAGAAAACCGCAAGCCCGCACGAATTGCCAGCGCATAAACAACCATAAACCATTAAAAAAATGTCAAGAAATAGTTTGAAATGATTGCAAATTCTGGTAATCTTTACTTGTCAATTAATCATAGAGAGGAATTAATGATATGACACATTATAAAGGAAGCGCGATATTATCACGCACTAGCAAAATGCCCGGCAAATCGTTTGGCATTGGCGCACATAGATGCATTACAGGTAGCAAGCTGGTCAAAATAAAAGGCTCAACTTGTTCAAGTTGCTATGCCTTAAAAGGTTCTTACACATGGGACGGATACAAAAACGCCGAGCCTAAACGTTGGGACTTAATTAACAGTGATAAATTCGTCGAGATTATGACCGGAAGCTTGTCACGTTTAAAAGGTGACGTTTTCCGTTGGTTTGATAGTGGCGACGTTCAATCAGTTAAAATGGCTGTTTCCATTCTTAACATTTGTGAAGCTACACCAAAGCTTAAGCATTGGATACCGTCACGCGAAGCGACTATCTGGAAAAATGCTTTAAAGAAAAAAGCATTACCCGACAATGTGACGTTAAGAATTAGCGCAAC
>CAACVD010001535.1_pt1 | contig 11062 bp, 9 predicted proteins | sample 2381771 | NCBI WGS metagenome assembly CAACVD01 (sample SAMEA5211965, study PRJEB30684) | marine metagenome | biome: Marine; feature: Epipelagic; material: Water | collected 2015-10-15 | depth 15 m | reverse complement strand
GCCGAATTAAAAGCCATTTGCTTTTCCTTCCTTCATTTTTTGAGGTTTAAGATTGATAGTCTATTCGCCCTTCTGCCCGTGCAGTGTCCAATTCAGCTTCGTGCTTTTCAAACTCCCACGGTTTCATCTTGGCGATTTGTGAAGCTTTCCAAATCTTTTTATCACCCGTTGCTTCAGACGAAATATCTTTTGCTTTTGGCGATTTAACTGCAGTAGCTGCAGCTTCGTTAGATTTAGATTGTTTCTTTTTTGAGATACCTTGATCTGCTTTGTACAGATCTAGGACTCGTGAGGCCCAACGAGCGTCGGTATTGTTTTTGTAAATACCATCCGAAATACTTTCGGGTTGCTCTTGTAACCAAGTCAGGAATTTTTCATCGGTTTTGATTTCGTCAAAATCTGGATGATTCCTTATTAGTTCACGGTACGCAGATTGAACCTGTGTTTCCTTTTCACGTTCCCGCAAAGTCTCTATTTCTTGTTCTAAAGTCTGAGATTTTTCTGAAGCTTTCATCGAAGCAATTGTTTCGACTACGCCGTATACATCAGGATACTCTTCTTTGAACTTTTCTAGTTCTTCTGCGGTTTTAGGAAGAGAGATGTTTGACTGAGATGCTTGAGACATAGCGGATTCCAGTTCTTTTTCTCGTTCCTTGAAGCTTCGAACCTTATCGTCGTAGTGTTTTTTAAGATCATCATATCGTTTTTTATAGTTATGATCTGATGACGTTTCTTGTTTTGTTTCTACGAACGATTCGTTTGACTCTTGTTCTTCAGCTTCCTCTTGTTGGGCTTCTACTTCAGAGGTTTCTTGATCGTCTTCTTCGTACACTTCGTCTCTGTACTTACCACGATAAAGTGTTTCACTGTTGATTGTCCCAAAGGAATCATTAGGTTTGTTTGCGCGGTGACCGCGTACTTTTTTTGCCATTTTATTTACCTCGTGTTGCGGGGCTACATGGCTGTAGGTAGCCGCTCCGGTTGTGTCAGGGCCACATTATTGTGGGTAGCTGACGGATCTCTTACGGGAACTCTGGTGTAATAAACGTGCGGTAAAATTCATGTCCGCCAAGTTCCGTAGAAAATTCTAAATCTTTTGATTCGCGCATCCATTGACTAGGTGCGTCTTTGCGTGTGTAAAATACTGTTCCAACAGGGAGTCTACGACTACCTTCAGTCTCTGGATTTAAAATATTTTGAGCTGCTGCCGCTGCTTTTGCTAAACCTTGAGATGCGACACCTTTCTTTACTTCTTTTGCACGAGCAAACAAGGTAGATGGTTCTAAACCAGAAAAGTGAAATGCACCGCGTTTAGTTTGTTTTAAAAGTGCATCATCTAAAGTCTTTATATTTTTAAAATCGTAGTAGTCAGAATCGATACGGTTTTTAACTACCTCGCCGATTGCTTCCATGCTTTCAATAGGGTCAGTAGTTGATTGTGTTTCTGTAAGAAATAAAACAGTTAGTTTATCTTCGTCAGAAAGACCTTTGATAAATTCTTTAATTTGGCCTCTCTGTGGTTTCTTACTTGCAAACTTACTAATCTTTGAAACTAATTCGTCAGATACTGGCATGTAGTCTTCCATAGGTATATCGTCACCTACGTCCTGTACTTCCATACCTTGTTCTAAAAAGCCACCTTCGTTTAAACCGATACTACCCCCGTACTTAGCCTGTCTGCGTTGTACTTCAGGTTTGCCTAGATCATTTAATTGATCTAAAAATCCTTCGCCTTTTAGCTTTTCAATTTGTGCAACTACTTCAGGTTCAATTATTCTTTCACCTGCTGATAAGGCAACGTCAACCATTCCTGTCTTTTTTGTACGTTTAACGTTCTTTTTTGCTTCATTAACTAAACCGTCTAACACACTTTCAAACACAGCATTCACAGGTTGATTTACAATAAAGCTTCCCTCTTTTACAGACGTGTACATATTATCAGCAATGGATGCTTCTTCACCTACAGACTTAGGATCTTTTACTAAAAAGCCATTTATAGGGTCAAGCATTGTGCATCTCATTCATCATGACAAGAAGATCATCTTCAATATCTAAGTTGTCTACTTCATCATAGTCACCAAACATTACGCCATCTTCTGCTACAAGTCTGTGGTTTTCATTTATTAACGTATAAACAAATTCATCTTTGTCTGTTGGCGTGGCGTTGTCTGAATTTTCTACTCGCTTCCAAGTATTATTTTCAAAGACTGTGTGAGCACCTGTGACTTTTGTAGAACCGTAAAGGAACCAAGTTTCGTACAAACCATCCCCAACAATAACTGCTCTAACTTTTCCGCCCTTCTGTAACACATCTCCAATTTTGATATCTTCGATGTTTTTAAGTGAGCCATCTTTCATGAAGAATTTAGTACCTGCAGCGAAACAAGAGGAACCGCCAGAGCCGCCACCGCCGCCACCGCCGCCACCGCCGTCGTCATCATCTCCAGCATCGTTACCAGACGGTTGCCCGGCATCTGCATCATCGGCAGCTTCTGCAGCATCGTTATCCGCGCTGCTAAACCCGCCGCCGCCGCCACTCTCACGACCATCGTCGTATTCATCTTCCATACCTACTGGATCACCTGTAAATGCTCCACCAGTTCCCGTAGGATCTATGCCAGAGAAGTCAGTGCCACCTGTTCCTTCCAAGTTCGTCATGTCGGCTGCACTATACCCCGGCCCCATATTATAGAAAGCGAAGTCTGTCATTCCCGGTAAACCAAAAGCACTTGTGTAAGTACCGGACGTAACACCTGTCCAATTCCCAGATGGATCATAACTACCAACTATGCCGCCGGGACGGGTAGGGTCTGGTCTATTTCCACCTTGTTGTACAAACGGAGCGTAAGGTCCACCAAAAGCGTATTGACTGCTAGGTGAAAACGGATCAATTCCTAAATTTGATGCTACGTCCTGAATTACTTCTACTTGCGAATAAGTAACTTGAGGATCTAACCCCATAGCTACGGCTCTACCGGGACCGTATGCAGTAGGTTGATTGCCTAAAAGTGAACTAATGAGAGCGGCCTCATATGCCTCTGTATCAACATTAGTAAACCCGCCGATATTGCCACTCAGAGTGTAACCTTCGACATTAAAACCCAAAGCTTCAAGAACCTTACCTCCAAAAGTTTCTGATGTTGGCTCGACGCCTACAAGCTGATTCCCTACTAAGCCCGTACTGTATTGATCACTAATTTGAGACATTCCTGCTATTCTAGACAGGTTTGCCATATTCGCTTTGTATCCGGCTTCCATCAAAGGACCAAAAAATCCGGGCATCATTGCGCCTATTGCTTTTGATACCCCCGTAGCTCTAACTGTTCCGGTAAGAGGATTGACGGCTTCTGGAAAAGCCATGTAACTTTCAATTCCAGTTACTATGGCATCTCTTATAGAGCCTAGATATCCCCCCAGAGAAGATGATGAAGAGGACGGAGTTCTATCAATAGATTCTCCCCGGTCTATGGTCTCGCCAACTTGTGCTGTTGCGGCTGCACGTCCAGTACCAATAGGTCCGATAGGAAACCCGATACCTCTCCTACCCATCGGCGTGGGAGCAAAGCCGCCCTCTACAGGGTTTAGGACTAATGTGTACGGTAATGTACGCAGTCCTAATGTAGAGTATTCAGCCATATTATATATCCCGCGCCTTTACAGCAGCATCATAATCGTCTTTTAAGCCTTTAAGCGTTTCCAGTGAAGTTACTTTCCCCTGCAGCCGGAACACTTCCAGTTCCGATCTGGCCCCCACCAACGCCCGAACTGTCATCTGGATTTGCTCCTGCAGGTACATCTCCAGACTGTTCCATGCTTCCTTGTTGGTTACCAGCGGACTGATCTTCCGGGCTTCCTGCTTGTTGAGCATTTGCTAATCCTTTCAGCATTTCGGCAAAAATTTGTGCTTCGCTCACGTCGTTTACCAAGCTGTCAGGATCGATATCCTGTGCGATTGCAAGTTCACGCATCAAGTTAGGTATCTTAATGAACGGTGCCAGCATGGGGTTGGATACGGTTTGTAGTAAGGTAGTTAGTCGTTGGCTGCGTACTTCTTTTTGCATCACGGCAGCAACACCGCGAGGTTTAATCTCTAAATCACCTTCAATGTCTGGTGCATCTTCGTTAAATTGCATGTTCCATTGAAAATATGCTTCACCCAGCGGCTTCAATAGTGCATCGTCGATGTTCTTGATCACAGTCTTCAATGATAAGCTTGCACCGCCTAGTAGCATAGATAAGCCTGACGCTGTACGCCCCGTGCCACTAACGCCTGTTTGACCGTGCATAATAGATGGCAAGCCTGTTTCTTCATCTGCAAGCTGTCGGCTAATCTGATACATCTGAATATTTTCAGGTGCTGTATTAGGAAACTTGAGGCCGTTGATTGCAGTGCCTGTAACGCCAGATTGACGACGGAAAATCTTGCCGGGGAATATATCCATATTCTGACCGGGAACCAAGCTTGCTTCGTCCACGTCAAATACCAAGTTACCTGCAAGAGCAAGGTTATCGATTGCCATACGAACGTGACCATTCATAAGCATCTGTGCATCTTCCATGTTCTCTGCTACACCAACACCCCACATTTGATAAGGATTTATTTCGTATGGAAATACATGAAATGGAATACGTGCTGGCGTAAACGGATTCAAAACACAACGAAGGATTTCTTCGCCGCATACCCACACATTTACTTGCACCTGATCCATCGGACCCATCGAAGAGGGAATATCCATACCTACTTCGTCTGCAAACTTAGCGTCTAAAACACCCCAGTATTCTAGAACTTCAAAGCGATTTTCCTGATAGTACGCTTCAGTTTCATCTTCACGAATTGTATCTTCGTAGTATTTGTCAGTATAGTTTGAACCTTTAGCAATAACATTTTCTATTGCATCCTTATAAAAATACGGATGATTTATTAAATTGCGAAGTTGTTGCCGATTCATACGGTGACGTTGGATTACATATTCAGCATCTTCAATACTTGTTGCGGATGGATCTGGGTGAAAATCCCACACAGAAACATGTTCTACGCGAGGAACAACTTTTTCATATGGATTGTATGAACGCTCTCCCTCCTCATCTTTTTCCCACCTGTGCACTCGTTTGTAAAAGTTAAACGGCCCCTTTACAATACCCGTACCAAGAAGAGCCGATTCAAAGATAGCACTTCTAAATACATTTACAGCACTGGTGTCCAGTAGCTGATCGTGTATTTGCTTTTCCATATTTAAAGCGGCTTTTTGTGCAGGTGAAATTTGAGGTTCACCCATCAATGCCGGACCTTGTGCTAATGGTGCCCCGCTATACCTATCCTTCAATCCACCTAAAAAGTCTCCTGCAGGGGATGCTTCTAATGCTCCCGGCTCTAAAGTTCTACCATCGCCCTCATACCCGTAGGGATCAACAATATCATCTAAGGGGGTTTTTAAATGAGCAAATTCTGCAATACCTTCAGGCACAGGTGTCGGTTCAATAACTAACGGAAACTTTTTATTCGCAAACAAGATATCAATAATCTGCCCATAAGCAGCTAGTACCTTTGTTTTGGTGATCTTAATAAACACCTTTGACCGTTCGCTATCGCGGTACTGTGTCGTAGAATCATAGATACCACGAAAATTCTTGAACGCCTTTAGCCAACGCTGTTCGTAAGCAAAGCGTCCATTTTCAGAATCTTCGAACTTTTTGCGAATGTACGCAGCAAGATTCGGCATATCATCCGCTGGATCAATAACCGCTACCTGATCATCATCGGGTGGTTGTAGGAAATTTTCAGACATTTGTTTTTAGTAATCGCGCTGTTCAGCCATCTTCATTACTGAAGGATCTACGGCGGTTTTGGTCATCTTCTTTGGCATATCTTCGGTGAGTACACCTTGCTTTGCCTTTGTGTCGAATTCCAAACCTTCGCGGTATAACTGGTTGCTGCCCATAGCATCGTCAACAGACGTTTTATCTGAATTCATGATGTATGACGCACCATAGTTATAGTTGTTATTTGGCATTTTAGTCTCCAAAATTATTGGTTGTAAGAGATGAAGCCTGTTGCATCTGTACCAGAACGAGCGGCTTCTCTCGCTTGGCGTAATCTTTCTGGATTAGAAAGAAAAGAAGTAGGTACGTCTTGCACAGCATCCGGTACCCTTATATTCATGGCGGGGGGTGCAAGAGATGGCACTGTAGGGGCGGAAGCTGCGCCGGGTTCAGGCTGTCTTGCGCGAGCGGCCTGTATCATGCTAGGTTCTTCCGGGATTGCTTGTGCAACTGAAACAACGTCACTAGGGGCAATCGGAAGAAACTCTGTAGCCCCCGCTATCACCCCTGCCGTTTTTGCAACAGGACTAGGTAGACCTAACGCCTCTGCTTGTTGCGTCACTGCACTGTACGTCTGTTCTGAAGCGATAGCAGCCATGCCATAGCCAACAGGGGGTAAGACAACTTTTAACGGCCCTTTGAGTGGCTTTGCCATCTTGAGAGCCTTTGCAAGAAAGTCCTCGCCTGATGCAACTTGGGCTGCTTTCTTCTGTCCTGACCGTGCTTCTGCAAGCTTACGTTCTGCTTCGACAATCTCCGGTGCACGTTCTGCACGTTCTATCATCTTAGCTTCTGCTGCTGCAGACTTCTCCTGTGCAGATAAATCGGCTGCCGCTGCTGCTTCTGCGGTCTTTGCTGCGCGAAGCTGTTGATCAGATGCTATCTGTTTGGGGGTGGCTTCGGTTACCTGTACAGCAGAACCTACCTTAGATCCCTTAATTTCTAACTTTGGGTATTCGGCATTAAATGTTTCAGGTAAGTCTAGGTTTAAATATGTGCCAAGTCCTTTTGCATCCACTGTTCCTGTAGCGTCTGCCATCAGGGATTCAAAACCGACGAGTGCGGAGCGACGTGCTTCTAGAGAGTCTAAATTTTCTACATCGGTGTAGAAGCCTGTCATCACACGATCAATCTTATCAGAGCCATCTGCTCCCGTGTGACTGATAATCTCTGCTGCTGCTTGGGGATCACCCAATTGGTTTGCAATAGCTGAAGCAGTAATACGACGAAGATCTGTATACCCGCTTGGTTTGTTTTTTAATACGGCTAACGTTTCTTTGTCTATGTTTGGATAAACGTATTTTTTAAGAGCCGCTGTAATTTTACTAGTATTAATACCCGGAAACAATTCCCCGTCTACGGCAGCAGCGTATCTACGGTCCAGTATCTGCTTCATAACCGGACCAAGAGGTCTGTCCGGGCCTTTTCCTTTTCGACCAGATCCGGCTAAATCAGGGTCCGGCGATACTAATGTTCCTGTTGTTGGATCATAAAATGGTCGTGCGGGGAGAGTTTGTTCAGCAAGTTCTGCTGTGGTAGCTATACCAGAAAGATCTGTACCACGAAGTCCTAATAGACTAGCAACAACTGCATCTCGCATAACGGGATCAGGAATGTTGCCTATGCCCTCCATGATGCCTTTTAAAACACCGGGTGGAACCGCTCCTTTTGCAAGCTTACGTGTGCCTGTTGTTGGCTTTGCTAATCTTCCTTGCGAAACTGCCGTAACATCTGAGCGTATAGGGTCTACAACGGTCTTACGTATATCAGAACTAAAGTCTGTACTTTTTGCAGCTTCACTTAAATCGGTAAAGGACGAATCAAGTGCAATGTTATTTTTAGGTAATTTATTAAGTAGGGTAGCATAGCCCTCAACTCCTTTAGAGGGAGATCCCGGCCCTACAGGAAAGGCTTTTTGCAAGGACTGTGCAAAGTCTTTTGTACTATCTAACTTTAAAAGTCCGGGGTCAACTGGCATACCCTTCGCGTATAGTCTCGCTACAAGCCCGTCACGAACAGTGTGTGTTCCAGCAGCTATACGTTCCTGTATTTCAGACACAGGGGTAATTACCCCGTCAGGAAACAAACTCTGCTTTATGAGGTTTAATTGCTCTACACGTTTGTCGAGGGTTTTGCTCATTTAATATCCAAATACTTCGTCTTGTGCTTTGTAGACGTGGTTCTTGATTGCGCCTAGCTGTTGGTGTATTGCAGAGTATCCACTCATACGTGTCATTACCATGTAGCGTAGGGCATCGTATGCGTGATCTTCAGCCTTTGTATCTACGTCTTCGCTATTCGTCTTAGATAGAGGTATTCCCGCAAGCTGCTTAACGGTATGCTGGCAGGTAGAAAATACTCGTAAGCGTGGTTCTTCTGTGTACGGATCATTGCCTAATCTTCTGTGGATTTCCATCTTGCCTTGAATACGGTTACGATCAGATGGCGTCCAGCGTACACCGCAACGCATCATTGTTTCTGCTATGGATGGGCCGAAACCTGTTTTGTTCCAACAAGACGAATCCAAAACAGTGTAGTGGGGTAAAGGATCTAATTCCTCTACTTCTAATATTCTATCAGCTAAATCTTCTGCTGTCAAGTGTTTTGCGTACAACTCACGATAGACCCAAATATTATTATCCCAATCAATAGCACCCCAAAGAACTGCAGACGGGGACGAATAGCCATAGTCCGCTGCTCTAATGCGAGGCCAATTGGTAGGTAATTCGAAAGGTTCGACAACGTGTCTACTCCGTGAAAACTCTGGGAAGGCCGCTCCCTCTGCCACATCCCAATCCCCTTCTAGAAGTCTCTTCCGCTCAACTTCTGGGAGCGAACGCAACATGGCTTCGTATTGTCCGTCAGCCATGAGGTGGGGATTATCAGTCAACCGTGCAGGAACAAACTTGCGGTAGAACAACGGCTGACCTGCCTTCTCGTGACCGTTAGGCCACACAAAGGGCTTCATAGTATCTATATCGTATGCAGGAAAAGCTACGTTTTCCGTGCGTGAGTCGATGTACATTTTCTTAACCCACCAGCCACCGACGCCGCCGGGGTTGGCTGTACAACGCATGTATAGATTCTTTTGAAGTTCAGGATCTGTGGAACGTAGTCGAGAACGTAAGTAGTCCCAGACGTAAGAAGTTGGGTATTGGGTTATTTCGTCTATGCCTATCCAGTTGAAAGCTTGCCCTTGAAAACGGGTAACGTCCTTGTCTCTGTCTAGGTAAGTAAACCAGATCGTAGCCCCCGATGGGAAATGCCACGTTGATTTTGATTCGCGGAACTTTGCTCCGGGGAACGCCTTAGTGTATAGTTGGCGTGACTTGTCTATCAGTTCGGTTAGTTCGTCGAGTGTGCGTCTTAGAAGAAGACCCCGGTGATTGGGATTATGGCAATAGCGTAGGGGATCAGCAAGTAGAGCAAATGACTTACCGCCACCAGCCGCTCCCCCATATAGGACATCTCGCTCACCTGCTGAAAGAAACTCTTCTTGAGGGCCGGGGTTAGCTTGGAAAACAACTTCAGAATCACCAACAAAGTCGGAAACGGATGGGGGTAAAACGGCGAGATCTCCCTCATCAATGACGTTTGTTCCGTTTCCTGCAACTCCCTTTTCGACTCTTCCAATTGTTTCTTCCAGCTTTCGGGCATAACTTCTTTGTGATTCCGCTTTCTTTGTAGCTTGGGTAGCTTTCTTCTTTGCAGCCCGTAGACGCTTCTGTGCTCCACGACGGGCACGTTCAGCGGTGGACAGTTGGTAGGTTCGTTTAGGCTTTTGAGCCATCTGCTTTTCTGCCACGATGAACCCTTCCCCCGTGTTGATATGCGGGTGTACTGCTAAACATACCTATAAATGCACCTATACCGGGTATAGACTTCAAGCCTATGCTTTTTGCAATGCTTGTGGCTGTCTTCGGTTTCAAGTCTTTTAGTATGTTCTTTTGTTCTTTTATATAGGCAGTTCGTACTTTACGATCCTCTGTAGTGAGATCAGAAGGTTTGATTCTTTGTAACTGGGCTAGACGTGTTTCTGCAGCAGCTTTTCTAGCTTTGTTTCTTCCTTGAGAAGTTTTTTCTTTACGAGTTTCGGCACGTTGTCTCTGTATATCCCTGCTTCTATTACGCCGCTTATTTTCTTGTCTCGCGCTAATAGCTTCAGTAGCAGCTATTGCTCCTACCGCACCAGTCATTGCTCCAGCGTATCCTAACGCTTCTTTTTCTTTTCTACTAAGTTCCATCGATAACGACCTCTTTCTTAGGTGGCAACAGGACTACGCCGTGCACTGCCGTTACATTGTGGTTGATTTGTTCCTGCTTTGCTACGCCGACGCGATTCAAGAGCGACTCAGCGGCTTTGAGGCGCAGGTCGTCACCTCTTTCCGGGGCGGGGTTGTCGATTGTCTGGATCACACGGTTAGCTGCCTTCATTGCGTTGGTAGCTAAGATGGTTTTGGTGCGTTCGATGATCTCATCAGCAAGCGTTGACTTGAGCCACGCTGCAGATCCACGAGAATATCCCGCATCAACGGCAGCAGCAGTTACCTGACCACCGTTTTCAAACAGAAGTTCCAAGAACTGTTCCTGTTGCGGGGTCAATTCCTTTTTCTTGTGTGTCTGGGGGAGTAGATTCATCGTTGTTTTCCGAAACCGACTTGCAGCGACTACGTATCTTCACGTCGAATACCTGTCGCTCGTAAATGTACGTTGCCATTTCATCGTTTCGCAACATACATTCTTTTTCTGTGGGGTATGGACCTTCTGTGTCGCGTATTTCACGGCACAAATCTGGCCCGACTGCTAGGCAGACAAGAATCCAAGATTCAAACATGTCTGATTTCCTTTTTTATGTTGTGGGAAGGTTAGTTTGTAGCCTCAAACCCCTGATGTCAAGCATATTGTGTTGGTTTTTGTCGGGATGTGCTAGGTAAACCTCTGCCCACATCACAAGTATACCGTCTATAACTATGTAAGTCAACAAGAATATACCCGTAGGTTATCTTTTTTACTAAAAAAAATAAATTTACCTACGAATATTCTTGACAAATCGGAAAATTACCTATACAATGGGGTAAGACCCTCAGGGAAATAACCCATTACCCCCCGGTTACCCCTACACGTCGGTTTCATACCCCTTCGGGATACCCCGTTGGGGTCTTTTTTTGCCTAAACTCCGCCGGGGTAACCCGCCGGGGCACCCCTACACGTCGGTTTCATAGCCATATCGGTAACCCCTCAA
>CAACVD010001534.1_pt1 | contig 11069 bp, 20 predicted proteins | sample 2381771 | NCBI WGS metagenome assembly CAACVD01 (sample SAMEA5211965, study PRJEB30684) | marine metagenome | biome: Marine; feature: Epipelagic; material: Water | collected 2015-10-15 | depth 15 m | reverse complement strand
CCACCAGACGAAGAGCCTCGGTATTATGAAATTTTTCATTTTTTAGGACAAGATCAAAACTGTAAAATATTTGATAAAGATATTTCGCTGTATAGTACTACCTCTGATAATTTTAAAATTGAAAGCCAATGTATCCAATTTATAAATACTGAGCCTGAGAAGCCAAAAAGAAGAGTTTATGATGATTATGGTAAGTATTATGGAACATTAGAGCCAAGTGGTAAATATTATGATTCCTACGGCAAATTTAAGGGAACAATTGATAAGAAGGGAAGGGTTTTTGATTCTTATGGTAAGTATAAAGGCAATATCTACGAAGGATTATTCAAATAATATGCATCATAACTAGTAAAAAAAAAGGGGTCAATTAAGACCCCCTCTTTTTCTTAGGAAGGTTCTTTAGTTTATTGTTTATTTTCTATATATTGCCAAAACATTTCTTCTATTTCTACATAAAAAACAAAGCAAGGTTCAACAGTTTTATAGATATGATCTATAACTTCTCTAGGTTTAGCATTCTCATCCATCTCATTAAGCATAGATTCAATTAGTTTTAGTTCTTGTTCTTTGTACATTTCTTTTTGTGCTTGTGACATTTTTTTTCTCCTAAATAGGTTTCCTACTAGAAACCTTGATTAATGTTTCTTTAGTGCCATCAAATTCACTATGCTTTTTTATAACTGCATTGAATTTAATGAATTTATCTTTAATTATTTCTTTTTTATCATTAAGAAAATAATCAAATACTGAAGAATTACTAAATGACTTAATAACTTGATTATCCTTAGTAGCCATAATAAATAAAGTTGTACCACCCCATTGACTATCTATCCATTTAGCATCTACCAATTTAACTTCTACAATTTCTTTTTGACCAATAGTACCAATATGTTTAAATTTAGCTTTATTTTTTTCTTTCTTAGCTTTCAACTTTTCCCATTCTTTAGACTTTTCTTTATTATCTAAATAAGCAAATACACTCGCTACAATACCTCTTGATTTAGCAAGAACATATTCAGTTGAAAGAGCATTTTTAAGATTAATTTCATAATCAGATTTAGCATCAGATAAATCATTTTTAACAGTAGTAATAATTTCATTAATCTCTTTATCATTATTAGAAAACTTAGAAAGTTCTTTAAGAGAATTATAAGCAATAAAATCGTCAACCTTTTTTTTCGTTGAAAATTTATCTCCATATTCATTTAATTCCTCGTATCTAGCATCTGGATTCATTTTTTCATACATTCTTACTGATTTAGCTACTGAGATATACCCACCATCTTCTTTAACAATCTTTCTTACGATACCTAAAAATCTGTTTAATGGAAAAGTAAAATCACTTCCTGAACCACCTACTTCAATGTTATTAGAATCAGTATCCCAAAAATTGAAAAAGCTTGGATCAAAACTTATGTAATGATCTTGACAATCAGAACCAATGTAAACTAATTCATCATTTTTCTTAAAAACAAAATATCTTTTTCTTAATCTTTTTTTATTACAATGACTACAAGTTAATTTATGGTTTGGAGTTAAATCGCCTACATCTTCTTTAAAACTTCTTTGTAACCAAATATCTTTATCAGCTTTTTCAACAACACCTAATAATTCATAATCAGGATTAATTTGAGTTTGTGTTTTAATTTTATAATGAAAAACACAAATCTCTTCTCTTGAATTTTCCTCCACTTTTAATTCATATTCTTTATTAATTATTTCTGTTTCAGGTAGATTTAATTTTTTTAACTTTTTATTAAGTCTGTTTAAACCTCTTTTGAATTCACGATTTTCTTCAACTGCGATAGTCTTATTTAATATTATTTCTTTAATTTGTTTCATTTTTTTCTCATATTGTTTTAATTATAATACATAATTAGTTTACTAAAGTAAACACTTTTGTCAAGTATCCTTGTAAATCATTGATTTTATTAGATACTTTTTTTTATTTATTTTGTATTTTTTTTGTTTTACAATAGCTAAAAAGGGCGAAATGTATGAGTTATTTTGATTCATTATTTAAAGAAAGAGTAAAAGAGGTTATAAAAGAAATGATAAAGTCTGGGGAAATCATCATTGACAATAATGAAATATTTATTACAGATGGATTTGAAGAAGAAGATAATGTTGTATTTGTTTCTGAATTTGAAATTGACAAAAAAAACAAAAAGAATGATAATGGTGAGGACGATATTTAGTCGTTAACCTCCTCATAATCCCTATCTTTTGGTAGGGATTATTTTTTTCTATCTTGTAATAATCCAGCTAATGTAGATAATCTATTGGTTTCATCTAAACCTTTTTCTGTAACCATCAAACAATCCTTTTCCTCTACAACCATTTTTAAGGCTTGTAGTGAGTCAACTACCTCGTCAATGGGTTTTGTATTGCCTAGAACTTGAATTAAGCCTCCAAGCCTCTTAGATTGCGTTTTAGATAACAATGACTGCTTTCTTTTTCTATAATTCTTTTTATTGTTGTTTTCCATCTTCTTTTTTTGCCTCATAATAATTTTTATATGCTTTTATGATCTCTGATTTTAATTTTAAATTATGCCTAATTTGTGCAAAGTTTTTAGCAATGAGTTGGTAATCGTTATCTGTCAATCCAAATAATACTGGGTCAATACCTTTTTCTTCTAATTTGGCAAATACTTCATCAGCATTGTCAGAAGTAATGATAAGCCAATCTATTGTTTCAAGTTTTGGCAAAATTGGTTCTTCAAGATTTAATGGTTCTTTTTCTAATGGTTTAGAAAAAATCTCAAGTTTCTTGATGGAAGAACAACTTGTTAAAAATAAAATACAAAAGATTAAACTAATACGGAACATAATTTGGATTCGCTATACTTGGGCATTCTCTATTGATTTCACTTTTCTTTGTTGCCATTAATTCTTTTTCTGTTAATGGAGAACCTGATGAAATCTCTACACATCTTAGAGCCATTGCACTTGCTTTGTTAATAATTCTTTGCATTGCCTTATGTTTTGCAATTGCAGTTTTACCTATATCTCTACCTTGCTTTGTAAATCGCTTGTCTAAATCATTTAATTCTTTTTGTAGATTATTGGATAAAATTGTTAATCGTTTATTTGTTTCCATAATTTGTACAAAATCTTTTTTTTGCTGTTCTAATGCCTCTTTTTGTTGGGCAACACTATCTTCTAATAATTTATTATTAACCTTTAGAATTGCATTATCACTACGAAGTTTTAAAACATATCCTACTCCACCAACAATTCCAATTATGGCAATTACGGCAACAGCCATTTTTGCATAACCTAAAATCATATCACTAGACCTTTTTGGTATCCCTTTTCTTTAGTATAAGTAAGAACTTCTTTACGATTATCTCCACTCTTTAAAGAACAATGAACCCAACCTGAATTCATATCGCCTTGTGTGTAACATTCAAGAATTACCTGATCAAACTCAAAATGATTTATAATCATTTCTGCTAGATTAAGAGTTGACATTCCCAAAGCTTCAATATCAACAGCTTCTCCTTTACAATGTTGGCTGTTTTCACTTGACCCAATGGCTTTTGATAATTCAGGTGAACGATAACCACTAGTAATAATGATTGGCTTCCCTCCTATCTTTTCCCTAAGTGGCTCTAGTATTTGTGTCGCTAAAAAAGATAATTTAGGAATGATATCTTGTGGTGGTGTATTATCAATACCCATTCGTTCTGCTGTTTGACTTTTAGTGAATTCTTTTAATGAAAAATGTTTTGTTAATTGCATATCTATCTCCAAAATTTAAAATATAATCCAGCACTCATTAATCCTAATATGAATATAACAAGTGCTTGTGTAATTGTTTTTGTTGCTGTTTTCTTTACAGTTCTATATCCATCAATCAAACTTCGTAGATCGTGAATATCTTTACCAGCTTCTTCATCCTGTAATCCCACTTTTGCTAGGGCAGTTTTTGCACCTTGCTCTGCGGCAATCTTTATCATTACAGCAAAACGTGGGTCTTTTATAATTTCTAATTCTTTTTTATCCATTTATATTGCCTCCGTACAACTAAAGCTAAATCCATAGGTTGATGCTCTATCTGCATCCCATCCTATTTCGTTTGTATCTAATCTCCACACACCAACACAATTATTGATACTACAAGAAGTTGATGTTGTGATTGCTACCTTCAATGCTGGTTCTATTTGTATCGTTGCTGTGCCCGTTGCACTTGCATCAACATTCTCTACAATCATATGAAGTTTTGCACTACTTCCTGTGCCAAATTGAATATAATCTCCTTTTACTAAGGTACTCGTTTGTGAATTCGTTAAACCACTTACAGGAATATCGTATGCACCCACAGCAGTATTACTAGCAATCGTTAATGATGATTGTGTCGCATTTCCTCGTTTTGTTTTGGCATCAGGATCACCCATTGTGAATGTTCCTCTCATCCCGTGTAACTGCATAAAGAAAGTTTGATATTCTGAAGCTGTGGATCGTTTCATTGGTGGTAAAGTAATTGTAGATTGCCACAAAGCAAAGCTATGTTCAAAAACTTGTTGTTGTCCTGTAAATGGTGACTGTGACATTCCTACGACTCTTGATAAATTAAAATTACTTCGTGTAACTCCTACTGTTGTTGGAAATGTTAATGGATATGTTGGGAATGCCATTTTATTCTTCTCCTATCTTGTGAAAGCCGCTCCAAAAGTTCCTCCTCGTAAACGACTATCTGCAACTGCTTGTAATGTTTCTTGTTTAATTGCTGGAAGCATATTCAATACTTCTGCTCGTACAGTTTGAGAAACCCCTGTTGTTATATTAATATTTTGATTGATTACTGTTTCTTGTCCTCCAAGTGCTTTCATATTATGATTTGGCACAATCTTGCCTCCAGAGTTAGGTACAAATATTTCTGGCCCTCTTTCTCCTACCATTACTGCTCTATTTGGAGCTATTGTACCCCCACCTGCTCTTCCTGAGAATGCACCACCTAACATAAAACTTGCTGTTTGACCAAAGCCTTGAGCCGATTGGATACCGCCTCCTCCTCCAAACAAAGACGTTATTCCTCCTCCTCCTCCTCCAAATAGACTACCAAAAAATCCTCCAATACCCCCTCCACTTTGTTGTTGCCCCCCACCAAAGATGCTATTAATAAGAGGTTGAATAACTTTTAATCTTAAAAATTCAGCAATCATTTGATTAACTACTTGTTTTGTAATATTGGCTAAACTTGACATAAGGTTTTTTCCATCTGTAATTGAATCAGCTATGGCTTGAGATATGCTTGTAGATGCTCTTTCAAATATTTGTGTAATTTCTTGCATTAATGGATCAAGTTCTCTTAACTCATCTTTTAATATTACAAGTGCTTCTTGTACCTTTGGAACATCTTCTTCTGCAACATTCATTAAGGCTTCTTCAAATATTAAGATTTGCTCATTAAGTTTTTCTTGTTCGGTTTTATTACCTTCAATAATACTTTGTGCATCTTGCATAATTTCGTTATTAAGCATTTGTGCCTCCTCAAGGCTTTTCATTAAATCAAACTTTTCTCTTAACTTATCAATATGTATTTGTTCTTTTAATCCTGTATCATTAAGTATTTTTTGAAACTCTCTTTCTTTATCATTTTTAAGACCAAGTAATTGAATTTCTCTTTCCATATTAGCAAGTGCTTCTGTTAACTTAGCAGGGTCTTTGACTACAACTTTTGCTTTCGGGACTTTAGCTGTAAAACCTTCACCCCCTGTTCCCATTCCAAAGGCTTGATTTGTTCCTCCTTCTGTAAATGGATTTAGAACAGTATTTGCTTTATTTCTTTCATCAACGAATTTTTTCAATTCATTTCCAGCAATACCAATTGCACCAGCTAATAGTAAATAAGGACTTATGGCTGCTGCAACTAAGCCTGTTAAAAGACCAAAAGTAAGTTTAACTTTTTCCATATTTTCATTGAGAAATATCATACCACTAACCACCCTCTCTAAGGCATCAGCCAAACCAGAACCTAATGATAGTGCTAATTGATCTATATTTTCTCTATTGTCATCTAAAAATTTATTTAAATCTCCAAATTGTTCTTTTAAACTATTAAAAAATCTTTCATCTGCGATTAGTCTTTGAAAGTTAAAAACCTTATCACCAATCATTGACAATGTACCTGATAAGGTATCTGCTAATTCATCTGTTGTTTGACCAAACTCACCACCTTTTCCAAACTTTTCTCTAAACTTAGCAATTGTTTCTTCAACACTTACATCTGCTCCAGCTTGGAATCCTAATAAACTTCTAACTGCTCTTTCTCTAAATAAATCAGCTGCTCCTATACCAGCACTAAATGATCTTTGAATTTGCATAGATGTAGTAGCGAAATCTAAACCTGTGATAGCTGCTACGTTACCTGTAATGGTAAGAATCTCACCTAAATGTTCTGCATCATCAGCAACTGCTGCTAAAGCACCTGATCCTGTTTGAATTTCTTGTAAACTAAAAGGAACTCTGGAGGCAAATTCTGCCATTTTTTCAAATGCTTTTGAACCCTCTTCCGCAGAACCAAATAATGCTTTAAGTCTTATCTGTAAGCCTTCTATTTCGCTACCAACATTAATTATTTTTTTGATAGCTATGCCACCAAATACAGCACCTATTGCCCCACCAACTAAACCAATATTTCTTACAGTTCTAGCTAAACCTTTATCAAATTGCATAAAACCTTTAGACATATTTTTTGATGTCTGTTGTGTCTTACCTTGTAATTTTTTTAGTTCGCCTTCAAGCTGTTTGGTATCAGCTTTTATTTTTACTAAAAGAGTATCAACAGTTGTTTCAGCCATTAGTCAGGATACCTTTCCATCATATCTTTAAGTTGTGCTTTAGAAAGTGGTGTTTTAGATTGGTCTGTGTTGAATTCCTTGAAACCTTCAAGAGCAGAGTAGAACTCGTATATAGACATATTCCAAAAATCACTAGGAGATAAACCCACAATACCTAAACCTATCTCCATAAGTCTTTTCCAATCTACGTCTTTGCTTTCTCCTCTGCCTCTTCGTTTCCCTCATCTGGCACACCACTATTTAAAGCAACAGTTAATATTTCACCAGCAACTCTCATTCCATCAATAAGACCAGCTTCCCAAACCATCTTGGAAATGTCTTTGTGGTCAAAGTTATTGCCACCACCTTTAAGTGCTGGTTGGATAACATTAACTATTTCAGTTACTGTTGCCTTACCTTCACTTAGTTTTTGTGCTGTCTGCACAATAGAACATCTATTAGCATTTTCTATACGAATGAGTGAATCAATCGTTAGTCTTGCTTTTAGTAGTTCCTTCCCCAGTTTTACCTGAAGTTCCCCCCTTTGTGGATTTACCATCTAGTTCTCCTTTAATAATTAGATTTTCATCTCTACCACCAACATTCTCAACTGAAATTGCTTTGATAGAATTATTATTGACTTTAAAAGTATCACCTACTTTTATATCAAGTTCAAAAGGCACATCAAATGTAAGTTGTTTTTCATCAACCCAACCTAATATTGATTTACCTTTATGTTCAATTTGCCATTGTGTCCAAGCCATATCAACCTACACAGTAGCAAATGTAATAGCACCAGAACTTTCAAATGTGAAAGAATAGGTTACTTCACCATTGAATTCACCAGCATATTCTAATGAAGTCAATTGAAAAGCACCAGTATAAGTGCCAAAATCAGGAACAAGAAATTGATAGTTAGTTAATGCACTACTATCAAACTTGCCTTCAAGAGTTGTTTCAGATGCTGTATCAGTAAATACACCACTTCCAGTAACTGTCATTGAGTTAACACCACCTTGAGCCAATAGAGTTCTTGCTCTACTTGAATCTTTATTTGTAATATCAACCACTTCATCATTCATTGAAATAGATGTTGATCGCATACCACCAATAGTTGTAAATACTTCAGGGGATGCTCCATCACCAATCTTCATCAATAATGCACTACCTTTTTGAGCTGCCATAATTTATCTCCTTTCTAGCTGTCAAAAACTACGACACGAAATCTCATAATTCCGTGCCTTGTTAAACCATCATCATCTAATATGATCGTAAAAAATTCATTACGACTATTAGCAAATGACCCACCACTTACACTTATATCAACATTATGCAATAAAGTATAGATTCGTTCTGCAATTTCCTTTGTTTGCTTACTACCTCTATATCTACTCCAAATGTGAATAGTCTGTGTAAATTCCTGTCCATCCTTATCTTTAAGGCCAGCATCAATAGTGGTTTCATCTCCTATTTCTACATAAGGATAAGCACTACCTTGTGGCACTTCATCATAAATACGATTATTACCTACTAATCCATCTAATGTTGAATCGTTGTTAAGGATGTTAAATATTGATATCTGTGTTTGTTTTGAATGTAAACTCATTTTGGCTTTCCTTTTATATTTGCAAACATTCTACGAATCTTTGGCTTATTTTCTTCTAAAGCTGGAAACATAAATGGTCTTGCTTTCATATTTTGTGTGCCAAATTCTAAAAATATAGAATATTTTGCTCTTGATTCTACGTTAGCCACCATACCACCTTCTCCTAAATTAAAGGTTATATTAGTAGCTAAAAAACCAGTATCTGATGCTGGGGCTTGACCAGCTGCACTTGCTGTGTGTGATCTTCTTGGATTATATTTTTCGTAAGTCACACCTGCTTTTGATCCACCTAAAATTGATTGCACAGCTGTATTTCTTACTAAATTGCCAGCAACATTCATTTTATCTTTGATTTGTTTTTCAACAGATTTTGCATAATTTTGAAACCCTTTAGGATTCAAAGATTTTATATCTACCTTAACACTCATTACGTTGCCACTCCTTCTTCAGCGATAACTGTTTGATATTTGTCTATGTCATACTTCTTTTGTATAGATAATATTCTAAAATCTTTAGAATCATAATTTAATCTATCATCAACAGTTAGATTTGAATTATATCTCAAGGTAAACTTATATCGTTGCCTTGATTCAATTTGCCCACCCTCTACTCTCTCATTACCAACTAACGATTCAACTGAACCCCAAACGGTTACAGTTGTGGTAAATGAATGAGAGTTTCCACCCATTCCATCAGCAGTCCTTGAAATAGTTTGGATATTGATGCGGTGTCGCATTTTACCAACAGGCATCAGTAACCTCCAGAATTAGAAAACGGATTATTTGAGAAACTTAATACTCTAAAAGGTTGATATAATTGTTTACATATTAATGGAAAGTTTTTTAGATTGGCTTCAACTTCACCTCTATGTTCGTAAAGATAAGTGACGTGTTCTCTAATGCCTACTCTCAAAGCACTTGGAATAGAAGAAGCTGCAGAGCCATAGCCAGCAACATAAGTGATCTCCACCCCATTTGCCACTCTAAGGCTTGTAGGCCAGGTTTCCCCATCTCTAAGAACTACACGACCAGGATTTCGTTGTGTATCTACATAATATTTTGATGAGGCAAGAGTTGATTCTGTATCGTCATCTGAAAAGGTTTTAACGTGGGTTACAGAAGAAAGTGGAGGTCTTGCTAGGGGAATATACCTTTTATAAAAATTCATATATGGGGCTTGATATAAGCCCTCTTTTATAGGTATATCATCTTCAACAAAACCATCTAAAGAAAGTTTATACGTTGTATTGATTAATGTTCTTCCTGTGTATTCTTCGCAAAATTCTCGTGCTGATTGAATAAGATTATCAATCAACGTATCATCATCAGAAATATCTACCCTTAGAAACGATTTTGCCTCATCTCTTGTAATTGGTTCACTTGTTGGTGCTGTGGTAACACTTAATCCTGCCATTTTTTATAGCCCCATCTATTTTCAGCTAAATCCCATAATCTTTTTGTTTGTCTAGGTATTTTGACTAAAAAGTTAGAAAACTTTACAATATTTTTTGTTATCATCATCTTTCATACTCCTTAATATCGTTAATAGGAAAATCTTGCATTTTTGCTATAGTATCAAGGTCACCATCTTCATTATAGGTAGATTCAAACAATGCTTTTAATTTTGCCATAGATGTACATCCATCAATCGCTGTGCATATTTCATCAGCTTTTGTTCTAACACTTGCTCTATATGTAGTAACATCACTAGGTATTGCTTTGGTATTATCTTCTGCATATCTCACTACCATCCAATCGGTTGATGCTAACAAACTAGATGCTTGTGATTTAATTTGCTCTTTGTACATACTTTTTAATCCTTTAGTGACAACTTGATTACCATTATCGTCTAATAATGGATCGCCATTTTCATCAACTTCATTTGTATCTGTAAGTTTTCTATTTTTAATGGTAATTGACTCTGTAACTGTACCAGCATCATCATCAACTGTATATGAAACAGCTCCTCCAGTTTCAAATCGTGAATCGGGTTGTGTGCTAGAAATAAATTGATAAATTCCTATTTCTTTTAATTCATCTTTTGTCCAATGAATAAAAATCTCTTTAGGATGTGCAGTATCATTAATCACTACTGATTTTGGACTTGATACTAATTGAACTACTTGACTTGCTTTAACTATTGCCCACATTTATTTCTCCTTAATTTTATATACCATATTTATTCATATTTATCTAGCTGTTACAGGATTTGTTCCGTCTCCAACAAAAGGATGTTCAGCAAATGCCATATAGATATGAGTGCCATTATTTATTTGACTAGAATTTTGCCTTAATTTAAATCCATTACTTAGCCAATCTAATGCTCCAGCATCTAATGTTCCTTCAACATCTGATGTATCAGCATCTAAATATACTTTAGTTCCTGTATTGTTTGGATTTCTCGCTTTATCAAGTATAAACCATTCTCCACTAGCACTTATTCTTTTTATCATAACCCAAGATGGTGAAAATCCTGTGTATATAAACGGCCCATCTGAACTCGTAGTACCTGTATAGCTACCAAATTTACTAAAGCCTTCAACTTCGTGCCAACAATAAACAATAAAATTAAATACAGTCGTTTGATTTAAACTACTACCAACAGAAAACACAGTTGGGGTTGGCTCTGTGTTGTTAAAAATATTTGCATCTGTAAGTGGTGTAGTAGTTGAATTTA
>CAACVD010001474.1_pt1 | contig 11072 bp, 6 predicted proteins | sample 2381771 | NCBI WGS metagenome assembly CAACVD01 (sample SAMEA5211965, study PRJEB30684) | marine metagenome | biome: Marine; feature: Epipelagic; material: Water | collected 2015-10-15 | depth 15 m | reverse complement strand
ATCATAAGATGCTGCAGCATTTGTTGCTGAAGTTGATGCTTCACTAGCTTTTGTAGTTGCTGTATTGGCTTGTGTTGTTGCAGTGTTTGCTTGATTAGTTGCAGTGGCTGCTGAAGTAGCTGCTTCTCCAGCTTTAGTAGTTGCTATTCCAGCTTGTGTCGTTGCTGTAGATGCTGATGAAGTTGCAGTGGCTGCGTCTACCAATAAATCCCATTTTGCTGAATCAGTATTTGTTGTTAATGGTTCTGATCCAGAGGATGTGTGTGCTGTGTTAGCAATAAAAATATTATTTGTTGAGGTATCTTTTACTATATCTCTAACTTGATAAGAAGTAGAAGCTCCCCAATCACCTTTAAATGTTCCTAATTCTTGTGTTACTGAAATTTCTCCAGAAGAATCAAAGGCTAAAATTTTATTGGCTCTATCAGTTGCACCTACAGTAAACTCTGTAGATGTCATTGTATTTGTTCTTGAAAGTTTAATTGATCTGTCAGCTTCCTCAGACACTTGTTGTGCAATCATAGTTGTACGATCCAAACCCTCTTCGTGTGTCTCCGCAGGGAATGGATCATTAGCAATATAATCTATCGCTTGTGTTTGCGGGACATTCCTTCTTATAACTACAGTTTCTCCAGAGGCTGGAGTGTTACCAGAAGTGAAAGTAATTGAACCTCCACTAGCATCACCCGCACCAGCTACTGTATAGTGTGTAGATAGACTTTTAGTTGTCTCTGTACCTGTAGATGATCTAATAATTACTACTAAATCGCTGTCCTGCAAAATTTTAAATTGATAGGCAAAGTTAGTGGTACTGCCATTACCATTATGGGAGTTCTTAATAATTGTAGTTGATACTGTCATAACTAATTAAAACCTTTAAACAAAGTTGATGGTTTTGTAAATAAAAAATGTTGATTATAATCTTTTTCCATTCTGTTTTCAATCCTTTCCAGAATACCCGGTTTTATAGTTTCCATTATTTGAAACCCTATTAGATAATCAAATGCACTTTTTATATAAAACAAATTATAAAAAGGTATCATTGCTGTTACAGCATCATAAGCTGATTTACCAGCTTTTCCTCCTTCAAGTCTTGTTCCATGTATAATAGCCATTAAAACATCTGCTGCTGTTACAGGTATTGGTCCAGCAAGTCCACCTATTATAGCCATTTTATCTCTAACTTCTTTAAACAGTACATCACCATATATACCTAATCCACCACCCTGTAATAAAGCAGCTAATAATGTTTTAAAATTAACATCTCCATCTTCACCCATTATTTCTCTTGGTGATCTTCCTTTTAATATATCTTTTATAGTCATAGACATATATCCAAGCATTGCAGAAGTTACCATTAATGCTCCCATACCTCTTATACCTCTACCTAAATCTCCTTGTTTTCTACCTTTAAAATAATCTAATTCTCTACCCAAAACTTTTTGTACAATAGAAATAGGAAATGCTTTAAACTGACCAAAAAATCTTATAGATTCACCCCACAAAGTACCTGCTAAAGCACCTTGTGTCATAAAACTTTTTACTCTAGCATCTGGTTCAATAACTGCATAAAGTGATCTATCTAATAATATTCCAGATACAGATGCTTTAAATTTTTCTCTTTCTATTCTCATTTGTCTTTCTGTCATTTTTTCCAATCCTGTAATTTTTTTTAAATCAGCATCAGATACTTGATCTAATAAAGCAATGTTAATAAACTCTTTACCATCATCTGCTTTTTCCATTGCAGTTTTTCTTATTATATCCCATTTAGTAGGATTAATATCATACATTGTAAATAATTCTTGAAGTTGTTTGTTTAAATTTTTAAATTCTAAATTTTTTTGTCTAGCAAAATAATTTGCTAAACCTAACATTGCTCCTTCTTTTAAACTGTTGGTCCACCAAGAAAGTAAATTTAATTTAAAAAATGTTCTTTGAGCTTTTGTCCAACCTTTGTTTAAGTTATCACCAACTTGGTGTCTTGCTGACATATCATAAATAGTATTGTCATTTATAAATCCTAGCATTTCTGCTATTTCTTTTTTTTGTTTTGTATTTTTAATTCTTCCTAAACTAGATAATGCTTCAAACATTCCACCTAAAAATGATCTACCTTGGTATCTTACTTCCGAACCATAAATACCCACATCAGCTAATGCAGAAATTGTTGCACCACCTAGTCTTGCCATAGATGCTAAAGTTCTTGCTATTGCCGAGTATCTTGCAACACCAAAATTTTCTACAGTATAAATAGATCCATCTATAACTTTCATGTATTTATCTAATTTACGAAAATTTTTAATATCCCCAACATCTTTACCAGATTTTTTTAATCTATCATGTACTGCAAATCTAATTTTATCTATGTTTTCCTTGGGTTTTGTACCTAACGCATCTATTATTCCAAGGTTTCTTCCTGCAGTTTGTAGTCCAGAAAAAAAAGATTCTTTTAAATTACCAACACCAAATTTATCATTATAATCAAACCAATCATCTGCTGTTTTAAAATGTAATACTCTTTTAAATTTAGAACCTTTTGCTACATCTTGTGATGTTCTTGTACCATAAGAATTAGATACACCATCTGCAATTAAATATTTATTACCTACTAAAGAATTATAAACATCTATCATAAACTCATCAACATTATCTGTATTTGCAAAAGTTCTATCAGTATCTAATTTTTCCATTACAAAATTTTTCCATGCTAAAAAATTTCTATTGTAATTTATATCTCTTTTTAATTTTAAAGATGGATCAGTTTCAATATTTTTTACACCTAAAATAGCTGCAGCATTTCTAATACTTGCTGGATCATGTGATTGTTTTACAATATATCCCCATAGCTTTTGAATGTTAGCTCCTCTATCATTTAATTTTTGTCTAATCATTTCAGAATAACTTTCCATTATTTCTGCTAATTTTATAATATCTGGATTAGTTTCTGTTACAGGAGGTTTTGTTCCGGATCTCTTTTCTATCTCTGTTCGTTCTGCACTTAATTCATACATAGTTCTTGTAACTCTTCTTTGTACTTCAGCTTCTGATATACCATCTAAACCTTTATCAAATAAATCATCTACACCGGCAGCTCTTAATTTAGCATTAAATCCAACAATCAACTGATTGACAGTTGCATTTTGCTGTACAGCTGCAGATGATCTTGCTGCTACCACTCTATTATTAGAACCAACCATTATTGCTGTTAAGCCTTCTAATGGATCATCTGAAAATTCAGTTAAAACTAATTCTGTTAATCTTCTAACTTTAATTTCATTCTCTATAGCATTTCTTTTGTTAATTTTTTTTTGTAATTTAATTTGTTCTGATACATCTTTAGCAACAACATCAACATTAACTTCGTCAATGTTACTTAATTTTTTTTCAGCTATAGATTGTTTAATTAAATTAACTATCTCTTCTTTTTTTGTTCCAGCAATAGAAGATTTTTTTAATAATTTTTCTACTCTTATTAAACATTTATCTGCCATAATTACCTACCATTCCTACAATTAATAAAATCTGCTACTACTTCATCTAATTCTTTTTTCTTTGTATTAAGTTCATCTAGTTCTTCTGTTGCTGTTTTTAATTCTGAATCTTGTTCACCTTTTTGAAATTTAAAGTTTGCATCTTTTTGATTATTTTTAATAGTTTCTAGTTGAGCATTTAATGTTTCAATTTCAGCATCAGTTTCTGTTTCATTTCTTCTTGAAACATTTTGTTCTGCAGTATTTAATTCTACTTCATCTGATTTTAATCTTGGTTGATTTTGTCTTTCTACTGTTGGTATACTGTTTTCTGTAGTTCTTAATACTGGATCAGCATTTACAACTGGACCAACATCTACAGGTTCATCTAATAATAAATCTCCTAAAGATTTTTCTAATAATAATTTTCTAGTTCTTGGATCTGTTTTTTCTAACTTCAACATAAAGTCTGAAGTATCTCCATAATATTCTCTAAATAAAATTTGTTCGTTAGTTAGTTCTGGTTCTACTTCATCTGATTTTATTCCAGTTTCTTTTCTAACTTCATTTACTTTTGTTCTAAAGTTTTTGTATTTAGCAACTGTTTTAATATCTCTTAATTTACCTACACCCACATGAAGTCCACCACCAAGTATTGATCCAAAAGCAATGTTAAGTAAACTGTCTGCTGCACCATAATCTGCTTGTACTCTTTTAGCAGCACTATAAACTATTGGCTCAACTAATGCTGCACCAACAGCACCTTCTACTACACCTCTTGTTAGTCTGGCAGTTCGCAAACCTTGTCTTGCAGCTAAAGCAGCAAATCTTGCCTGTCCAAAAACAGGTATAAAAGAAGCTCCAATATTTATAGGGTCAAGCATACTAACAGCTAAACCTGTACCAAACTTTGCAGCACCCACATAAAACCCAGCAGAAAAAGGATTCCAAGATCCTGCTGGTCCTCTTTGAATAATACTTTGTCTTTCTCTTTCAGCTTCTTTTTTTTCAACCATAATATCAACAACTGATTGGAACTCATCTTCTTTAAAATATAATCCTAAATTGTTATATTCTTTATTTAATTCATTTCTATCAATCTTAACATCACCACCTCTTATAGATTCAGTAGTAGCAGCATTGATAGACCTATGTGTTTTTGTTGCTTCTAAAGGATTGTATTCCCAGTTATCTGCAGCGATAGCACCTAAAGTTTCTAATAAATTTTTTTCATATCTATCGTAACCATTATCTTGTGCTGTATCGTCTATTTTTAATCCAAATCCTAATTGAGCCATTAAATAGTTCCTTCTTTATTAAGAAGTTTTGCAGTTAATTCAAAATGAGATATAACACCCGATCTTTTATTTTTTCTAGCATTTCTATATTCATCATTATTTAAAAATTCTTTTGCAGCTTCAGAAAATTTACCTGCATTAATTAGTTCTCTTGTTTTAGGAGATTGTACTAAAGAACCTCTAAACCATTCATAAAACAATGCCTGTTGTAATTCGTCAGAAAAACTATCAAATTTTGGTATTGCGTTAATTACTTCTGGTATTCTACTTTCAATATCTTCTAACAACATTTGTTCAGCTTCTTCTTTATTTACTGTTTGTCCTTCTGCAGCACCATATCTACCATAACCAATAGTAAGTTTTGCTTCACCTTCAGTTGCTTGAGTTGCTGATTCAAAGAATTTTCCTTCTTTGTTTTTTACATATTTAAAAAATTTATTAGTTTCAACTAAACCAGCAAACCTAGGTTTTGAATTTTCGTCAAAAATTAAATTATCATTAGGTAATGATGCTGATTTATCTGGCTCTGGCATAAAATCATTTAAAGTCATATTTAATTTTATGTCAGTTCCCGGCAAGATGTATTGATCATTGTCAAAATCAAATTCTAAAAAATCACCATTAGCATTTTTTACAGGAGCAAATTCTCCATCAGCAAGTACAATACCAAATATTAAACCTTCACCATCAGATGTATTTCTCCATTCACCATTATCTTTCATATTAATTTCAAACTCACTTTGTATATCTATTGTAAGAGTGTCATCTTTCATTGATCCAAAAGCTACCGCACCCCATTGATCTAAATAATGATCTTTAATTATTTCTGTTTTAGCAACAATAATATCAAGATGACTATCTAGTAATTTTTTACCATCCCATATTTTAGGAATGTAATATGTATCTTCTATTTGAAAATTATTTTTAATAATGCCTACTGCATCTTTTCTTGCAGTTACTTCATTTTTATTATTAGTAAACATTTCGTTTAATGTGTAGTAAGTTAATATCTCTACAATATTACCCATTTGCTCAACAGTATCTGCACTATTTGCTCCAGTATTTTGTGCAACTATATCTTCAAAAATTCTTATAGCTTTACTTGTTGCTATATCTTTTTGTAGTTTATTAAATTTAACACCATTCTTTGTTCCCCAATCTTTAAGTTCTGTTTTCTTTTCTGGAGAATCAAAAGATAAAAATGCTTCTGTCATTTCTGCGTTTTGAAAATAAGAAGAAAGTATGGCTGTTTCTGGCAAACCATCATTTAATAATTGTTGAAATGCTTTATTGTTTAGATCACCAAACTGTAATTCTAAACCTTGTAACATTGCTATTCTAGTATTTTGATCGCTTTTCTTATAGGTATTAACAAATGATTTTGATTGATCTGAAGTCATAACTTTTTGGTTATACTTTGGTACACCTAAATCTGTTTGAATTTGTATCATAGCTGTTGCTAATTCAGATTCTAATATATTTTTTTGTGTTATATCTTCTGTTGATTCAATAGTTTCTAAAGCAGCTTTTATATCTTCATTTGTATCTATAATAAATTTTGCAGGATCTGTTGCTAATAGTTCTTGTCTATTGTTTACAATGTTATTATAATACTCTTTCTTTTTTTCACCCACTAAAAAGTCAATTACACCTGTTTGAACTTTAGTATCTATTTCTAATTCGTATTCGTCTATAGTTGCTTTTAAATCTTTAGAATTAATTGAGTTTAAAATATTTACTTTACTAATAGTATCATCTATTGTTTCTAACTGGTTTTCCATTTCAGTTATTACGTCTGCAGGTAAAACTTTTTTTGCAAGATCCATATCAAATGGTACAGGCTCTTTACCTAGAGCTGCCGCTGCAACATAGTTTTTCCAATCATTATCAATTTCTGGAAGTAAAACATTTTTTACATTTGTTATTAATTTTTGTCTGTTTTCTAAAGTTAAGTTTGGATAAAAATCTTTATTTAATAATTTTGTTAATGCGTCTTTAGGATCATTAGTAATATTTTTTGTTGCTTCGTATGCTTCTATTTCACCCGGTATACCCTCTATTAATGTTTTTAATTGAGCATTAGGAATTTTACTCTTGTAATTAAAAGTATAAAGTTCTGCTAAATCTGTTTCTAAAACACTATAGTCAAATCCACCTTCTGATAAAAATGCAGTTGTTAATAGTCTTTCTTTTTTTAAATTAACATTATTATCTAATTCAGTTAAAATATTTTTTGATACTGCAGTGTTATTTCTAAACATTCCCTTTTGCACTTCAGCTAAAGCATAGTTGCTAAATAAAGTTTTAGTAGAATTGTTAGTTGCTTGTGCAGCATATTTTTCTATTAATGCGTTTGATTTATTTTGTATTATACCTTGTGCTTCTTCTTTATTAGACAATACATTTGCTTCTTCATAAACAGATTGCATCTCATTAATAAAATTATTTTCTAATTTTAATGCTTCTGTTTTATTCTGCAGATCATTTTCTTTTATTTTAAATTTAACAAGAGCATCTGTTGCAGGTTTTAAAGCACTACCAATAGTTTGATTTAAACCCATTTGAATATTGGTAGTAGTTCCTTGTAATTGTTCTATTGAACCTTCTGCTTGAAATGTAGGTATCTTTGGCATTATGCGTTTCTCATTGTTAATAGACTTGTTCCTGTAGAAACAAGTGTGTTTAGTTGTGCAAGTTTAGCTTGGTTTTTAGCCATTTGACCAGATATTCTTGCAAAGTTTGCTTCTTCCATTTTGTTTGATGCTGCAACTTTTGCATTATACTCAATTAATTGAGTTTGTAACTCTGCTTCAAAAGCATTTGATAATTCTATATTGTATGCACTACCACTATCTAATTGTACACCAGATTTAGCAAGTGCTACTTTTGTTGTTCCTTCTAATTGTTTAAATTTTTTATTAAATTGTGCTACATCAAATTTAGCTTTTTCTTCTATTTGTTTTGCTTGACCCTCTAAAACTTTAGCATTTCTTTCATTAACAGATTTATTAAACTCACCAATTTCTCCTTGAGCTTTATAAGTTGCTACTCCTAAAGCTCCTACTACATAAGGTGCGGCTGGTGCTAAAAATCCCATTAAAATATCCTCGCATATCTGTATTGATCTGTACCATCAAAACCAAACTTTTTCATTAAACCTTCGTTCTCCAAACCTAGCCATTCTGCAAATCTTTGACCTTCTTTAAAATCTTTTCTAATTGCGGTTTGTACTCTTTCTATATCGTGTTCTCTTGCAACTCTAGCAAAATCTTTTTTAATTGCTTTAGCAACTGACAAAGGATAGTTCCACATATCTTCTGTTGCTATAACCCAACCTTCTGCAACTCTACCCCAAACCATTTTCATTCCAGCAGCAAAGATAGGTTTTGATCTAACCATTCCTGTAAATGCTAAATGATCTTGTTCTAAATTTTTAGCATTACCTTCTACATTAATATAATTTTTGTCTGCTTCTAATACTTTGTGGTTCATCTGACAGGATAATATAAACTGTCCATGCTCTTTTGTATAAGGTACTATGTGTAAGTGTTTATCCATCATTTGTTACTAACCTTGGGTATAGTGATAAGATTGTTAGAGGTAAAGGTTGTGTTTGTCTAACAATCATAAATCCATCTGTATCATAATCTCCTCTAAACTCTACCTCTTTATCACCTGTGAATGGTGGTATACCTTCATCCATAGGATTTGCAGAAGTTCTAAAAGGTACTCTTTCCATATTGTCTAAGTCTGGTCCTATCTCAACACCAACACTTTCAAACAATCTTGCAGTAACTTCATATATTCTTTTTGTTTTAGCTTGTGATGTTCCATTTTGTGCACCAGCATCTATTCTCATAGTTTTTAATATTGATGTATAACTCAATCCAATTTTAACACTGTTTGAGAATCTATCTAAAGTAACAGTATTTGATGATACAGTTTTATCTGGATGTGTTGAACCATCAGACAATATGCTAACTGTTTGACCTTCTAAATGATTTAATCCAGATACAGCATTTACAACTTGTTTAACAGTTGCTCCAGAAGTATGAGCTGCTGCAGAAGTTCCTTCAGTTCCTCTAGTGCAACCAGTTAAATCATTTGTGGATTTTCCTGTATAAGTAATTATTTCTCCACCAATTTTTATTTTTCCAGAAGATGTAAAGTCTGTTCCAGATGCTACAGTAACTGTAGTTGCTGAATTAGAAATGTCGCCATTTAATGTTGATGTTGCACCACTATAATTAAGTTGTGAATCTAAAAAATTAAATGATGTATTGTCAGTTTGATCAAAATCAAATGTGTTTAAATATTCTACATATCTTGTGGTAGAACCATTAATAGTTCTTTTTATAATCATATATAATTCATATTCACTATCTTCAGTGGGTATAACTGCAACAGATTCACATACCGCTTTACCACTACCAAATGCTCCACCAAAAACGTGCCTATGCCAAGCAACTACTTCTTGTTCTCTTTGATAGGTTAGTGCAATTAGTTCACCATCATTTCTTACACACCAAATTATTGCTAAAGGTTCTTCTTGATATGCCATTTCAATAATACCTCCTTCAGTAATATGTTCGGCAAGAATAGTAAGATCCGGTGCAACATATCCATCTACATCAAAGTTATAGGCTAGTTCTCTAATTTTTCTTTTTGCTCTTTGTAAAAATAATGTTGCGTTAGCAACTGCGATTGCATCTGTATTTGCTGCACCATGGTTAGATTGTTTTTTAATCATAATATTTGTTGGAGTTACAGCATCATTATCTCCACCACCACTAACTGTAAATTCACCACCTGCAGTACCTATAATTAAAGTTCTACCAGCAGCCATAAATCTTATTGCGTTTACTTGGTTGGATGCGATTGTATAAATTATAGCATCATCATCTGCAACAGTGCCACCAATGTTAGCATCCATATTTTCATAATCACCAGATTTAGAAAAGTAAACTGTCTGCGGATTATTTAATGTTGCGGCAAAGACTAGACGTTGTTCAAAAAATGATACACAAGAAGGATGACCAGTAGTTGATGAAAAAGCACCAAGAGACCAATCAGTAGATCCACTGGTTGATCCTGTATCTTTTAATATTTCAACAGTAACTACTGTAGCACTTGTAAAGCCTGTTATGTTTGCATAGCCATCTCTAAATCTAACTAACCTTCCAACATCTGTTGAAACAAATGTACTAGCACTAGCAGTAAAAGTTCTTCCAGTTCCAACTGTATGTGCAGAGGCTGTGATTGTTGTTGTAGATGAGTTTGTATCTAGGTATGGACCATTAACAAAATCAACTTCAGCTAGTGTCCAAGAAGTGTGTCCTGTACGAGATAGTTTTCTAGTTTTATGACTAGGATGAGTTATGTACATTACATCTGCAGATTGTGCGAATTTAATATCAAATAATTCTGCTGTAAGATAAGGTGATGATATTTCGTAAGCACTACCACCAGACAATATTTGACCATTATCTCTATAGAATCTAATATACTCGTTTCCCAATTCTAAAATATAAGTTTGTGTTGTAGAAAATTCAAAAGGTATTAATCTTGTTTTAGCAGCACTTGATTTTACTTCTGCAACATATTGAGTACCCGGTCTACGAGCCGCAGCACCATGAGGATAGATAACCATATTTTCTACAGTTTGACATCCGGCAGAATATTTTGCTAAATCATTTCTACCATCTAATCTAGGAGACAGCTCACCCGCTGTAAAATTTGAAAGTTGTGCAGCTACTCTAGCCATTTATTAAAACCTTGAGTTTAAGAATGTACTAGCATCAATAGCATCAGCCATACCATTTTCTTGAGCTATATTTTGACCTTCTGTTGAATCTACAAATCTAGCATCTTTTAATTTTTCTTGATAATTAACAATCATATTTTGTGATGTAGTATTGTTAGATGTTATGGCGTAAGCAATGTCTGCACCTAATGCAGCAGATAATGTTTCTCTTAATAATTCATCATATTGATTAGGATCTTCTACTCTTGAAATATACAAAATTTTCATACTAGAATTGTTAGATAATATTGATCTACCTTCTACTTTGTAGTTTGAATCATAATCTAATATTTTAAGTAGTCTTAAACAATCTCCGGGTAAATCATATTTATAACTAAAACCCCAAGCAGGAGCTGTAGTTGATGATGCTAGTTCTACTCTTGTTTGTAAACAGTTCCAAGGGTGTGATCTAAATACTGCATCTCTTACTTGAGTAAATCTTGAATTACAAAGTCTAGCGTTTTTTGAATCTTCTGTTAATGAAAGGATAGTTGTTGC
>CAACVD010001533.1_pt1 | contig 11077 bp, 6 predicted proteins | sample 2381771 | NCBI WGS metagenome assembly CAACVD01 (sample SAMEA5211965, study PRJEB30684) | marine metagenome | biome: Marine; feature: Epipelagic; material: Water | collected 2015-10-15 | depth 15 m | reverse complement strand
GTCTCAATCCCCTAGTTACTCCGCTATATCCCCTAGTCAGTCTCCTAGCTACTCTGCTGTAACGCCGTCCCAATCCCCTAGTTGGGAGGAGATTGCTGCGTAGTTGATTTAAGGGCAGGATAATGTTAAAAAACTGCAAACTCTTTTTGGAGAAAACTCATGCCAACGTACACTTCGGCTAACAACATAAAAAAGATTGCTACGGGCGATGAGTCTGGAACATGGGGCGATAGTACCAATAACAACTTTGATATTATTGATCGTGCGTCAAACGGGTTTTATACGCTGGACATTCAAACGCTAGACACCACGGGATCGGGGACCGTAGGTAGTAGTGGACGCCCATACGTGTTGCCTCTTTCTGCCTCGGCTCTTCTTTCGATAGGGCATTATAAAGCTATTCGTTTAACGTCTTCAGGAACATTAACAGCAGACACACATTTAAAACTTGAGGGTGATAATAACGCCCGTGTTTACATGATGCAGAACGACACTACCGCGAATGCAGGTATCAACGTGGTGGTTTTTCAAGGTACGTTTAGCGCCTCGCGCTCTGCCGAGGTTGCAAAAGATCAATTTGCCATTCTTTTTGCAGACGGTTCTGGGGCTTCTACATCTTCTGTTCGTCATGTTACGGAGGACATTTCCCCTCTTACAAAGCCTTTGACAATTACAGACGGAACGGCAAGCGCAAGTACACCTCAGTTAAACGTGATATCTACAAATACGAGTAATGATGCTGGACCCTTTGTAGATTTGGAGAGAAACCCGTCTGAGGCGGGAGCAACAAATGATATTTTGGGCGGAGTACTCTTTACGGGATACAACAACGCAGGGACTCCAGAAAAAATTATTTACGGCACTATAATTGGGAAAATACTATCTCCTACAGATGGCTCTGAAAACGGGCGGTTGGGTTTTTCCGTGGAGTCGGGTGGGTCACTTGTAGATTTTCTGGAGTTGGGCCACGTAAGCGCACAAGCAGAGGTTGTTGTAAACACTGCCGGAGGTGACGTAGATTTTCGTGTGGAAGGTGATACTCTTCAAAATTTACTTGGCACAGAAGCGTCTACAGATAAAATTTTAGCTGGCACGGGCGCAGCTAGAGTTTCTGGCCCAGCTAATCACTTGGTTCAAGTAGAGGGTGATAGCAGCCATCCTGCGGGGATTTCTGTTACGCAAAGCCAGACCACCACTGCGGGACCGTTACTGACCTTGGCAAAATCCAAGAACGGAACCATAGGTAGCAGTACCACTGTTGCGAACAATGACGTACTTGGGACCATAAGTTTTGCCGGAGACGATGGCGTAGATTTAGCCAACGTTGCGGCGGAAATTAAAACGGTAGTTGACGGCACTCCTGCCGCAAACGACATTCCCGGGGCAATAGAATTTAAAACTACGGCTGAAAATGAGTCAACGCCCACCACTCGTATGAAAATATTCAATGATGGTGCCGTAGGCGTTGGAGCCACGGGTACGAGTGCTGCCGGTGGTGCGCCTACCTACTCATTAATAAGCCTTGGTGGAAACTCACCGCCTCAATGGTTACCTGCGCCTACCGGTAGGCAATTCATTCATTCTGTAATAATCAGCAATGTTGATTATGTGAAGTTTGGCGCTCCAGATAACATAAATCTTTCTTCGCCATTCACAAGTAGCACTATGTTTGACCATAACATATATCACGCATATGAGTTTGAGTTAGTGACTGTTGTTCCTGTGACAGATGGTGTAAATCTTACAGCAGAAGTTTATGTTGGCAGTGCCTATGATACAGGGTCAAATTATAAACTTGGCACTGGCGCTCAAAGCTCGTTTAGATTAAATGGCGGCAATGCCACGGGCAATGATGCCAATGAAGGTTTGACTCAAAGTTACACTTTATACAACGCTCACACCGTTTCCAGCGGCGGTGGAGTAATTAAACCTTTTGTTGCCTCTAATGGTAGGTATCACAGCGCAAGCGCCATTGCCAATGCCAGTACATCTAATATGACATATGGCAATGGAGACGTGTCCGTTATAGGTATTCGGTTTGGCGCGTCCTCTGGGAACTTATCTACGGGTCGTATTACGATGTACGGTATTCGACGGTCCTTTAACGCATGAGGGGACTGAGATGCCTTTATCTGACCTGAAGTTTAAACCCGGAATAAACAAGGAAGTCACTCCTTACGCAGAGGAGAACGGTTGGGTTGACTCAGATAGAATTAGGTTTCGTTTTGGGTTCCCTGAAAAATTAAATGGCTGGACTAGAAACACTAACAATAATTTTTTGGGGGCGTGTCGTGGGTTGCACGAGTTTGTTGCGTTAAACAGCGATAAATTCTTAGGGCTTGGAACGGAAGAGAAGTTTTATGTTAAGCAGGGCGATGCTTTTAATGACGTAACGCCGATTAGAAAAACCACTACAGGAACTGCAACATTCTCTGCAGTAACGACCGGTTCTTTTTCGGAAATTATTACGGTAACGGACCCTAATCACGGGGCTGTTTTAAATGACTTTGTGACGTTTTCGGGGGCGGCTTCCCTTAGCGCGCTAGGGACCGGAACTATTACAGCGGCTGTTTTAAACCAAGAATATCAGATATTATCCGTGATAAACGGGAATACTTACACCATCCGTGCGCGTCAAGCAGGGAACAGTATTCCCTCTATTACTATTTCAGGTGGGTTAAATGACGTTGCAATAAAAGTAGTTTCAAACGCCGCTGATACTGGGAACGGCGGTTCTAGCACTGTGGCGACATACCAAATCAACACAGGCATAAACTCTTCCGTTCAATCTGGCGCGGGTTGGGGTGTTGGTCTTTGGGGCGGGACAACCAGTAACGCTACTGTGGTTGATTCTAGTGTTACAATAGCAGCCGGAGCCACGACACTGAATGTTGATGCTGTAACTGGCGTAGCCGTTGGGGACATTCTTCATTTAGATTGGGACGGTGTGTCTAGCGGTGTCATTGAAATAGACTTTGTAGCTGGGTCTAGGACTATTACCGCTAAGTCTAGTGATTGGTTTAACAGCACAGATGTGACCAACTATATTTTAAACTCCGATAAAGCCTTTAATCAAGGAAGCTCAAACTCTGCACGTATACCGAACAATATAAACGTTAATTCTATGGACCTCTCTGCTGATCCTAAAACAGCAGTTATGTCCCAAGTTGCGCTTTCTACAGGTACTAGCGGATTTAACGAACCTACTGCGGCGAGTTATGCGGAGCTTGTTCAGGTAACGGGTATTCCTTCATCTACGAGTTTGACTGTGCAACGGGGAATGTTTGGAACACCTGATCTTGTTCACACCACTCAAGCGTGTGTGTTAGCTGTAGGCAACGCAAGCGCGTCCAACGATTATGTTGGCTGGGGTGATGCTGTTAATCAAGATGTACTAGCCCCTGATCTTACACTAAGGCTTTGGTCGCAGGATAATTTTGGAGAAAATCTTCTTCTTAATGATCGTGGGGGTGGAATATATTTTTGGGACAAGTTTAAGTTTTCAAACACCACGGGGTATCGTTCCGAGAACATAGCTTCTCTTACCGATATTGCGGGTAATTCCGTGACCAGAACGTCTGTTCCTACCCGCGCTCTTCAGGTAATGTTGTCCGATAGGGACCGCCATGTGATTGCTTTTGGCTGCGATGGTCTGGGTATTAGTTCTACCGACCCTGATGGCGATGGTATTGAGGACCCTCTTTTAATTAGGTTTAGTAGTAGTGAGACCCCTGTTGAGTGGTATCCTACGACGATAAACACGGCAGGGGATTTAAGGCTCAGTTCTGGTTCCACCATTATTCAAGCGGTTGAAACACGGCAGCAAATACTTGTGTTTACAGATGTATCTATTCATACGATGCAGTTTATCGGACCGCCGTTTACTTTTGGAATTAATTTAATTTCTGAAAACATAACTATTGCAAGCCCCAAAGCTGCGGTTGCGGTGGACGATAGTGTTTTTTGGATGGGAACCGCAGAGTTTTATGTTTTTACAGGGGCGGTGCAAAGAATACCCTGCACCGTTAGGGACTTTGTGTTTGATAACATGAACACGTCTCAGCGAGAAAAAGTTATTGCAGGAGCCAACGTATCCTTCTCGGAGGTTTGGTGGTTTTACCCGTCAGACACGGTAACTGGCGGTGTTTTAAACACAGAAAACGACCGTTACGTGGTTTATAACTACGTTGAAAAGGTTTGGTTTACGGGAACAATGAATAGGTCGGCGTGGCTAGACAGGGGAATTTCCAACTTTCCTTTATCTACGGGAGTTAATAACTATCTGTATAACCACGAGACAGGGGCGGTTTTTACTGATGATGCAGCCACTGCTTATATACAGTCCGGAGACATGCGAATAAATCAGGGAAACCAGTTTTCTTTTATACAAAGGGTAATTCCTGATGTTAATTTTAGGGATCAAGAATCCTCGTCTACTTTAAACTTTGTCCTTACAAGTCGTAACTTCCCCGGACAAGTTTACTTAGACACTGCTAGTTCGTCGGCTCTTCCTTCTTCCACTAACGCGGTGGTTAAAACCTCGGTTGACCCCATTGACCAATACACCTACCAGTATTTTACACGCCTTCGCGGTAGGAGTTTTACGTTTAAGGTTGAGTCCTCGGATCAAAACGTTCTTTGGCGATTGGGTGTTCCGCGCATTGAAATACGTCCGGATGGGAGACGATAATGTCTTTAAAAACTCCTCTTCCATTTTTTCCATTAGCCCCAGAAGGGTACGATACTAAGTATTTTAATGAGGTGGTGCGTTCTTTTTCTGTGTTTTTAAATCAGTTTAGAAATACTCAACAAATTGCAGACGATGACTCGACTGCACTAAACTGGTTTTTAAGCTAATGGCTAATGTATATTTAAACGCAAAATTAACCCCTAGTAGCCAAGCCTCTACAGCTTTGTATTCTTGTCCTGATTTTAAAACAGGAGTCTTAAAATCTATTCTTGCTTGCAATCCCAGTAGTGGTGCGTTGTCCGTGACTATAACCTTGGGCAGTAGTTTTTTGTTTAATGCAAAACAGATTGCCGCTAACGAAACGATTGAACTTTTAACCGCTCCTCTTGTGGTTCAAGCGACAGAAGTGGTTTCGGTTGAGGGTACTGGCAGTGTGGGGTTAAATATCGTGGCTAGTATTTTGGAGATATCATGATAATGTACGGTCAAAGGGGCGATGTAATGCAAGAACAAATGTATTTTCCCGAAGGTGGTGTGGGGTCTTTCTTAACCTCTAACATGGATGAGATGCCCGACAACGTAATTGCGTTTGGTCAGCCTCGCGGAATTAACTCTATGGGCGAAGTGGCAAACCGCATGGCTCAGATGGGTCGTAACGGTGACACGGAACTGGCTCACGTTAATCGTGACGAGATTATTATAGACCGGAACATGGCCCGCGATCCGCGGATCAGGAACGCTGTGGCGGAGGTTTTTAGGGATAATGATTTGGACCTAGCCCGTTACACGGTTGGCAACGCGGCTAATTCAATCAATCCTTACACGGGTCAGCGCGAGTTTTTTTTAAAGAAGCTAATTAAGGGTGTTAAGAAGATAGTTAAGGCGGTTGCGCCGATTGTTATTCCGGCAGCAATGAACGTTTTATTTCCGGGCATGGGCTCGATTGTGGGCGGTTTTGTCGGGTCGGGTATTACATCTTTAGCTATGGGCAATAGTTTCAAGGACAGTTTAAAAGCGGGTGTTATGGGTGGCGCGATGGGCGGCATCATGCAGGGCTTTAGGAACGTGAGCGAAAGCGGAAAGTTTAAAGATTTCCTTTCTAGTAAGGGTCAGTTTAGGGGTTCCGAGAACTTTGGCATGCTTGAGAGAAACCGCGCAGCCCCTAGCAAGCAGCTTAGAGAAGTTGGGGCAAGGCTTGGTTTCGGAGAATCCGTTAAGGACGCTTATGAAACTTCTGGGAAGAAGAGTTTTTTTGGAGGGTTTGACGGTAGGCCAAATCCCGCCGCGGGCGGTGCAAAAAAATACAGCTTTGAAACTCTTTATAATGTTCCAGTGGAAGTGACGGCTAACAACGACCTTGCTGAAAGGGATGTTACCAAAGAGCTTATTTATGATCAGAGTGGCACCTACCAAATGGTGGACGGAAAACCCGTAAAGGTGGGTGAGGCTATAGTCGAGCCTAAAGACGGTATATTTAGTCTTAAACGTTCAGAGATGACTCCGGGTGAGGCTCGGACTTACTTACAACAGCAGGGCCTTGATCCAGCAACGGACACGTTTAATACCCAACTAACAAATCTCACCGACAAGTACGACGGGGGATATAAGATAGGTAAGATAGCTGGTCTTGGCCTAGCTGCCGCGCCTGCCCTTGGTTTAATGGACCCCATACCACAGAAAGACCCTGAGCCCCCGTTTGAAGGTGAAACAACTCAGAGCTTACTAGCGGCTAATCCATCAGCCTATTATAGTGGGGTTGCTCCAAGCCCGTATAGACGGGCCTCTCTGTCGGATATAATGGTTCCAACAGAGGGATCGTATCGCTACGAAGACTTTTTAATGCCTGTTCAGACCGCAGCTAGTGGTGGTGAGATGCAGAACTTCCCGCGCAAAACAGGTTATATAAGTGGCCCCGGAACCGAGACTTCCGACAGTATCCCAGCGATGCTCTCTGACGGGGAGTTTGTAATGAACGCTAGGGCTGTCCGCGGAGCGGGTGGTGGTAGCAGGGAGCGCGGCGTTAGAAAGATGTACGATATGATGCGGGCATTTGAAGGTGGGGCTGTAGCATGACAACTACAACAACAAACTCGACAGTAATTAATCGCCAAGACCCTGCCATTGAAGCGTACAGGCTTGGTTTATTAGGCGACGTTCAAGGTTATATTCGTCAGCAAATAGCGTCGGGAGATATGCCACCGGACTATCAGGTTGCGGGCTTGGCTCCCTCGGAACAGGCTGCAATAGCTGCGGCTAGGTCTGGTATTGGGTCTTATCAGCCCTACATAAACCAAGGTTCCGGAACCATTGATCAGGGTCGGGCGGCTATGCTGCAGGGTATTGGGTCTTTGCAGGGCACGGGTGCTATGTATGATCCAAACGCTTATGAAGCGTACATGAATCCTTACGAAGACCAAGCGGTTCAAATGGCTCTTTCTGATATTCAACGTGCGGGGGACGTTCAACGTCAGGGCGTTAAAACTCAAGCTGTTGGATCGGGAGCGTTTGGCGGTTCCCGCGGTCAGCTTGCGGAGTCTGAGTTAGATCGAAACACTATGCAGCAGCAGGCTAACACTGCGGCACAAATGCGGGCCGCGGGTTATCAAAATGCGCAACAACAAGCTATGGGCGCATTTGATTCTGCAATGGGTAGGCGACAAAACATTGGTCAACTAACGGGTCAGATGGCAACTGGTTTGGGGCAGCTAGGCATACAGCAAGCGGGTTTAGGCGAGATGGCCTCCGGCCTTGCTACGCAGGACATAAACAACCTTTTGACTACGGGAGCTACCCAGCGTGGGGTTCAACAAGCGGGTTTAGATGCTCTGCGCTTAACAAACTTGCAGCGGTATTCTCAGCCCTATCAACAGTACGGCTTCCTTTCGGATATTTATTCGGGAGTTCCGACTTCTCAGGCAACGATGACCTCCTCATCTGCGCCACAAGTTTCGCCCTTCCAAACAACCCTTGGTTTAGGTATAAGTGGATTAGCCGCCGCATCCGGCGCAAAAAATGCGGGGTTATTTTAAATGAATCGTAGCGTAATGAATCGTCAGATGTTTAATCAAGGCGGCTACGTTCGCCCGCAACGGATGAATTTAGGCGGACAGCCTATGATGACGCCAGCCGGACCACCAATGGCACCGCCGCCTATGGAAGCGGAGCAAGCTCTAGCGGGCGCGGAGATGCAGGGCCAAGAGATGGGCATGATGGCAGCGGAAGGCGTTATGCAGCAAATTGACGGCGCTCAAGACTACCAAAGCTTGATCGACGGAATACGCGGCAACCAACAGCCCCTTGAAGCGCGGTACGCGGAACTTGGTAGTATTGTTGGTCAGCAAGACGCTATGCAGACGCCCGAGTCGGTTTTGGCATTAACACAACCAGCCATTATGATGACGGAAGAGGGAGCGGTTAACAGCGGCATTGGTGAGCTAATGCAGGGCATAGCCGGAGATACTTCGATGGCAGGTCAGATGGGGGAGGGCGTCGGTGGTTTGATGATGGCCCAAGCTCCGGAGCCCGCAATGCAAGCTCCCATGATGGAGGCGGGCAACACTCCCCCCGTAAATTTTAGGCAGGGTGGGCCCGTAGAGGTCCAAAGACTTCAAGCAGGCGGAACGCCCAGCGCCATTGATATAGCTGGTAGAGACTTGTCCAAGTATCAAGATTTTCTAAGCGGGGGCTATGACGCTCAAGCGCGGGCCGCGGAACTTGAAGAACAACGTAAAATGTCACAAGCGCAAATGCTGTTTGATATTGCTCAAGCGGGTTTGCAGTTTGCAGGTACTACTGAAGGCGGCTCTATTGCGGAGCGTCTGGCAAATGCGGCTGCGCAAACACAGCTTCCACAGCGGATCGGGGAACGTTCTGCGCAAATGCTTGCAGCTAAACAGGCTCAGACCGCAGAGAAGCGTCAGTTAGACATGGCGGCTAGACAGGCTGCGTTGCAGGGTGGACAAGCCGAAGTTGATTATGCGCAACAACTAGCTTTGGCTAACGCCAACAGGGCGGCTACAAAAGGCGTTTACGAAGAATTGTTTAGAGTAAACGACGAGGGTGTAGTAACATCTTTAGGCAAATTTAATCGATCAAACGAAGGGGATGAAGCAAGGTATCAAAGTCTAATAGCCGATGGAGCTAAAACTGCCAGTATTGTTGATCCTCTCTTAAAAGCTAGAGAGGCTAAATTATCTCAATTAGGCGAACTTTCGGCTAAAGTAGAAGCGGGAACTTTACCGACTAAAACCATGACGTTTAATACCGCCACGACATATGAATACAATGGAAAAGAATTTAGCGTTGATGCGGGTCAAACTGAGGTGATGACTGAACCTGAAATACAGGCGGCAAGAAACGCGGGTGCTTCATTGTTCCCATTTAATAAAGACGCAACCTTTATGACATATTATAGCACTAACCCTCTAACCCCTACAAAAACTAAATTGGTAAATACATCCATTCCAACCGGACAAGCCCTTATTGAAAGCGCGGTTTTTGCAACGAACTGGACAGAAAATCCTTCGGCGTATGACACCGCTATTGCTGAAGCTAGTAAACTTAGAGTTTTGGAAAAAACTGTTGGCTTTGACACGGAAAAGGCTACAACGCTGCACCGCCGCACGGTTGAACTGGCTAACCTGCAATTTGCAGACAACGCAAAAGGTAGGCAGTTACGACAACAAATTGCCCTTGATGCAAACGCGCTTGCCCGCGAATTGCAACAAAATGATTTTGTTTACGGAAGAGAAGAGGGTCAAACACAACAAGGTTACAAAATGGAGTTACAAAACTCCGCTGCGGAAATAGATAAACGGTTACTTGAACTCAAAAACACACAAGAAAACCTTTCGCGTGAAGACGATCAAGAAGCTCGTATTGCATTAGCTAATCTTCAAGCTGATCTACGCGACCGAAGTGAACAAATTGCTTCGGCGTTACGGTTAGAAAACGCCTTAAAACAGTTTAACGCTAAGTCTCTCCAAGAGATTACTATGATGAATGCGGGAGCCGCGAGGGATATAGCTTATGCCAACCACACCGCAGCATTAGGGGATGCTTCCAGAAGAGATCAAAATGTGTTTGTAAACCAGCAACGTATATTTGCTGTTCTAGATCAAAAAGATTTAGCTAACGTTAAGTCCGCATTAACCGAAAACCGTAACCTTAACAGCGATATGAGGGCTGCGGCGGAAAGTGTGTTGGATCGTGCCGCTGCCGCGGGCCTACAACGCAACTCTCTTCTTTCTGCGTCAACATTACAGGCAGCTAGAATAGAGTCTAGCGAGATGTTGGCTGGAAACAAGTTGGCGCAACAAGCTTTGGACAAAGCTTTGGATCGTGCGGCGCGAGAAAAACTTCAGTTGGATGACCAATCGTGGCGCAAAATGATGCAAGATGCGGCAGACGAGTTAGGGTTAAATAAACAAGCTACTCAAAACCTCTTTGAGGCCGGAGAAAACACAAAGGACCGTTTGGCGCGAGAAGGGTTGCAGCTTGGTTCGCAAGAACATGCAACAGCAATGCAAGCAAGAGATATTGTTGCAACTGCCGCAAGGCAAACAAAAGGTATTGAGGCTACGGCGCTTCAAGGAATGTTGAATCGTGCGGCACAAGAAACAAGACTTTTGACGCAGGTAGAAGCTACCGCCGCGCTTCAAGACGAACGTTTAGAATTTACTGGCGACCAAAACGATCAAGATCGTGCAATAGAAGAGTTTCAAAACCTCGTGTCTAACGCCGCCACAGAACGGGGGATGGATTTAACAGAAGCGCGTGATAATGCCGCTCACGCTAGAGGCGTGGCAAGCAACTTGTTAGAGCAACAACGCATTGATATTTCTAAAGAAAAAATTGATTTAGAAAAAATTGGCGTGGACGCTGATATGTTACAGCGTTATGGTCAGAATAAAACAAGTGACAAAGAAACCGCTTTGGTCAATGGCGCAATAATTGTCTGGAACTCTCCTGCGGGATTACGTTATGATCCTTCAGCAAAAACTTATTCTGATAAAGACCGCAGACCGTTAACTCCAGAAATGATTTCAGCTTTAAAAGCCCGACAAGCCTTGGGCCTCACGGACTTGCCTGATGTACAGTTTGACGGACAACTATCGCCCTCTGGCGAAACACAAGTCCTTACGGACAACGTTATAACAGAAACACCTTATAAAAAGGCGCTTACGGAATCTGACCTTGCGTTTGGTTCAGATTCGTTTTTACAAAATTTAACTAACATTTTTGTTGAATTTATTAGCTTAGACCAAGTAGGCGGTCCTTTTAAACAAGAAAAAGAAGCCATTACCGCGGTCAAAAATCTTAACAACGAATTTGTTCTTATTTTTTCTGCGGCTCAATCTGAAACTGCGGCTAGAGGCGGTCAAAGTG
>CAACVD010001532.1_pt1 | contig 11079 bp, 9 predicted proteins | sample 2381771 | NCBI WGS metagenome assembly CAACVD01 (sample SAMEA5211965, study PRJEB30684) | marine metagenome | biome: Marine; feature: Epipelagic; material: Water | collected 2015-10-15 | depth 15 m | reverse complement strand
TTTTAGAATGATTCGTTTATTTGTCTCTGTACATTTTTTACAGGTGTTATTCCAAGAGGACTTTGATAGTCTGGGTATAATTGTCTAGCATCAGGCACTACATTGGTAAATAAATTTAATCTTTCCTGCATATCTATTAAGTTGTTTTGAATAATAGGATCCATCTGATTTCTTAAATTCATTTGAGCTTGTTGTTGTCTATATGCAATCTGGTCATTATACAGCTTACTACCAGGTCTTAAGTCTTCACTACCTGTTATCTTACTTAACTTTCGGTCTTCCCTACTTTTTAAATATAAAGGAATCTGTTCAGCTACTCCTCCAAGCCCGGATGCAAGTGATGCAAATCCTGATTCAGTTGCGCCTTTGGCAAGTTTCCTAGCTTCTCTAGCTCTTAATTCTTGAGTTCTAGATTCTCCAGCATCTAAAGATACTAAAGCGTCATTTATATCCCTCATTTCTTTTGCTTTTATTTGTTGTAATTGGAACATTCTCTCAGCCATATCCTCTCTAATTTTTTGATTTTCTGCTACCCCAACAGCGCCTACTTTTCCAACACCAGCAGCTAAAGTTCTAGGGTCAGATTCTTGAAGAGCTTGTAATGATTGTTTTTGTTGCGCTGTACTTTCTCTAAACTGTCTATCGTATGCTTCGGTAGGCACCTGAAGTTGTTCGTAAAATTTAGTTTGTAAGTTTTGTCTTGCTTGCTGCATAAGCCTTTCACTTTCTCTTTCAGCTCTTTCCTGTGCTTTTCTTTGTTTTGCAGCTTGACCTAAAGATATTATTCCACCTGTAGCGGATACTGCGGCAGCTACACCACCTAATATTGTTGCAATTCCTGCCATAATAATTTATTTTTTAATATTAATTCTTCTGGAAGCTCCCTGTAATCGTTTGTATATACATCAGCTTCAGCTTCTTCAAATGTTTTTGCGTCTGTTTTATAAACACAACACCAAATAGAGTCTTCATGCACATAAAATACTCTTTGGGTTCCTGTTTTTGTAAACACTTTGTGTGGGCTTTTTACTCTTTTTACCATACCATCGTCCGTTAAGTACGACAACTCTCCTTTTAATAAAAAAGAAGGATGGTTCTGTTTATGGATCATACTAACTATAATACTGCCTTTTGGCATAAACAATTCTCTAGTATAAAGACCACCATCAATATGTTGTTTTAAAGGAGCAATTTTTTGCAGCTCTTCACTCTGCGGTGTGCCCGCTTTGTGTCCTACATGATTATCAAACATTTCAAGTTGACTTTGAAACTCCTTTATCTTCTCCCACATTAATCCTCGAATTTTAGGTATATCACCTAAAACTTGTTTTGCAATGTTATTTTCAGTTAATTGCATTTTAGCAAAGATAGTAAATTCTAAGGATAACTTTTCATAACACTACTACCAACAGAAAATAACTCAACCGGTGTAGTGTCTCCATTGGTCACTGTAAACTCCATATAGTAACCACGTGCACCACTAGACTCAGCAATACTGTTTTTGTAATACAATATCATATCTCCATTACTTGGTGGCGTAGCGCCTGCACCTGACGCATCAACTGTTATTGTTGTATTTGTTAGTGCCGTTACTGGCCCTGATACAACTGGAGTATTAGTTGTGCTTCCAGTCGGAGTTGCTACATATACTATATCTCCGATACTAATTATATTACCAACGTACTTATCAAATGTCACAACCTTAGCGTTGTTAGGGCCTGTTACATTTGATGTAACACCTAAACCGCTACCTGTTCTTAACTTCCAGTCTACTGTAGTAGATTTATTTCTTATGTAAGAAAACCATTCGCCTTCTTTCTGTTCAAAATATGTATCAAGCATAGAACCAGTATTTAAATCTGTTTCGAGATTTGTTACTGCCCAGCTAGCATTACTTTCAAAAGACAAAGTTTTAAATAGTTTTATATCTTTTGTTGGCAATGGGTTAAATACACTAGTTACACTTGATGTACCTTGTACACCATAATAATTATTTCTTGTGTCATTGGTATTATGTCTATATAAGTTTCCGTTTTTGAAAGAATAAAAATACCCGTTCATTCCTATCATCTTTTCTGGATAATAAGTATAGAACGATGGCCAACCTGGTGTTCTTCCTTCTGGGTTATATGATATAGTTATCGCCATAATTAACAATTTTGTGGGAACGAAGCGGCTACTTGACCTAGTGTTCCAGTTATTTGTAAATATCTTCTGTTACCTGCACCTGTAGATGATGGCTGTATTTGATAATACCCTGCTGATAATGGGCTTAAGCCTGCTGCACCAATATAACAATGATCACCTGCTGCAGGATAAGTTCCTGAACCATCATGGTAATATGTCTGGTCTATTGGATAAACACTACCATCAACAGCACAAACTTGATTAAATACTGCTGTCTGTGATGAAGAATATGATGTTAAACTTGCGCCACAACTTGTAATTGCACTAACCACTCCTGACGCTACTTGAGCTACTGAATTTGCGGTTATTTTATAAAACCCATCGCTTAATGCTGTTGCTCCGGTATCATTTGAAAACACAAAGTTACCTACTTGAGGTATTGTGTTAGTGTCAACTACCGGTGGATTGCTTCCTGTTGTTGATGAATTTTTTGCAAAATAATACGTCTGGTTTTGCGTTGCACTACACGCTGCACCAGATGTTGTTTCAACACTACTACTACTAAATGAAGGTAGTGATGTAGGGCAAATTGCTTTAAATTGAAACGCTGTTCCTGCACACACACCTACCATTTGTAGTTGTACATTTGCTGGAGAAGCACTTGGTTTTGGAATAACTAAAGTATAATATATATTACCTGTTGCGTTTAAATTAACTGTACCCGAAGCTGGTATGACTATAGTACTATTAGTGCCTGTTGCGACAAAAGATGAACCTGAGTAAGTGTAGTCTGCTACAGTTGTTGAACTTCCTTGTAAATCTGCCGTATCACACCCACTTGTTCCTGTTACGCCTACAAAATTTAACTCACCTGATGTAGCTAATTCAACACCATGATTATTTGTAGTTAATGTATTATACACTACTGAATTATATGTTGCCCTAATACCATCAGGTATATTATATGGTTGGAAATAAACCACAATAGCCCCAGTATCTGTCCCTGTATCTATATCAGCTATGTAACTTCCAGTTGTACCACTTGCAGATATATCTGTGTTACATGGTACAGTGCATTGACAATTAGAGCTTGATCCTAACGTACCTCCTGTTTGTTGCCTATATATATTACTATTTTCTGTAGGGTCTTGATACCAACCATCAGCCGCCTTAGTTGTTAATGACGGATCAGTCCACACTGCAGTAGCTGTAGAGAATAAAGATGTGTCTATATAATATGTATTATCTTGTGCCATATTTTTAACAAGTTAATAAATTTTCTACCATTCCATTATTATTTACATATATTACTGATGTGGCGCTAAGTGAATAATATCCTACTCCTAATAATGTCTGCCCTGAACTGTCAGAATATACAAAATTATTTACAACAGGAGTTGCTCCTGATCCATTATGGTAATAAGTTGCTGTTTGTGATAAACCGCAAGCTCCACCTCTTGTTGAGTTTACTACTGATGAACTATAGCTTGTATATGTGCAACCAATACAACACACATCATCTGCGCTTGTATTACTATAACATAAACCTATTGCTGTACCACAAGCTGCACAAGTTTGTGCTGGCAGTAAAGCTCCGCTAGCTTGTTCTCTAACACTGTTACCTGTTTGATAAAATTGATTTGCCGCTTTTGTTTGTAGCGTAGCGTCTGTGTATATAGCTGTTGCAGTAGCAAAACTATTTGTATCTATATAAAATGTAGATGTACTACCGCTACAACAAGCTATACTTGATGAAGCTCCAAATCTCAAGCTAATTGATGTTGGAGTTCTATAATCCCAAATTAAATATAAATATCTATTTGCGCTAGGGTTCGCGTAATTAAATGTTGCTTGAAATAATCCTGTTGAAGGATTAGTAATAGGCGTTACATTTGTTGCGGCTGCATCTATAGTCGCCCAATCAGCAGAAGTATATGCAGTATTGCTAACTAAATATTTAAATTTATTTACTCCGGAATCAAAAACAAAATCATCAAAATCTTTTTTATTAGACTGAGGTGTTAGAGCTGATCCTGTAACTGGAAATAAACCAATAGAGGATTGTCCATCAGTTTGTATAAAACTTGTAACCGGGCTTGATGGTGTTACATTAAATGTGATAAGTTCACTAGCCGTTGGGCTAGGTATATTATCTTTCTCCCACAAATACTGGTTGTGAATAAACTTATTATTATCAGCCGGACTACCCAATGTCATTTGCACAACCGTTAATAAGTTAGTTGCAGGACAAGATGGTGTAATATCATAGGATGCAGTACCTGTTGGTGTAATTGTAACAGTTGCTGTTGTAGGGTTTGCTAAGTTTTTATCAAATGTTAGGTTTCCGTTACCAGTAATTGACTGGCTTAACAATTCCTTGTGCTGTTGTAAAGTCAACTTCATAACTAGCTGCTGCTGTTACAGATTGCTTAGCTATATTAACACCACAGTTTGTACTAGGTATTACAACTGGTGATGAAGTGTCACTGGAACTCAAAACATACTCATCCATATATGGGTCAAAGCCACCTAATTTAAATTTACCAAAATTATCAATAAATAAATCTCTGAAGTATGATCTCATACCTATATCAGAAATAACATTAAGTTGTTCTTGTTGACCTGCGCCATTTAACATTATAACAGAAGCTCTTTTTGCGTCAGTAAAAAATTTGTATTGACCATACGTTGCAAAACTTTCTGGGTTTAAACTAATACCATATTCTTCTACTCTTGCCACCTGCTGACCTAAAACTAGATTGCTTGCAGTAACCGCACTATCTCCACTAGTTGTAGATAATAAATCTTTATTAGCTAATACATAACTAATTTTATCTTCTTGTAAAACGAGTATGTCTGTTTCTCTAGGATGTAAAATTTGTATAGGGCCGTATGATACTTCTAAGTCTTTAAAGTTCGCTAGCCCTAAATTAAATTCATTTAGTCTGTTTATGTTTGTTTCTTCATTATATAAACCACTGTATGTTAAACTGGCAAACCTATCAGCTTTTTTAAAATCTTGTTGTGATACTGAAGTAACTCTTTGACCTAAGTTAAATGATTGACCTGTTAAAGAATCTTCTACTTTAAAGCTTTCAACACCATTTCCAAAAGTAAAACAATCAAAAAATCCAAGATTAACTAATGCTGGAACAGATGCTGTTTGATTTTGGTCTCCCGTAGAAGAGCCTGACATATGAAAATTATTTGTTATATTATAGTTCGTGTCATCTTCATAATATATATCATTATCTACATCAATAGGAGTAGACTCAAAAATCATGATTGAATCAGCGATTTGAACCACAATTCTACCTTCTACTACTGAGTATCTTCCTTGTAAACTACCGCAACCAGGAGTTCCTGATCTTAAACCTAAATATAATTCATTACTGTTTGAAGGAGCTGCGGAATCGCTAGTTGTAAATTGATACCTGTTTTCGTTTCTAACACTCGTAGGTGCAGAGCTATTACTAGGATTTATTGTATTTATATATACGTTTGTGTTTGCACCAGAATCATCTTGACTAGTGTCAATACCTCCTTGAAAATCTATGTTTTCACCATTAACAAAATCAAACATATTATTGTAATCATTACTAGCTTGAAATGTTTTATTGTAGTTGTATATTTTTGAACCACAACTTCCTGTGCCTGTACCTATTCTTGTAAATTTTAAATCAAATGTCACAAGACTTGCAGCAGGAATAGCTAAATTAGTATTTGTTCCTGTGGTCGAAGTTTCAAAACAAGGTATAATTACACCTGGTTGAACACTAGACCTTACTGTTCTTGCTAGTTGATTTTGTGAATCGAAAAACGAACTGCTATCCGACGTATCTACTGTAAAACTAGTAGGTTTTATTTGCATATATAATCCAGCTAATTCAGCGATATATGGAGCTTGACCTCCTGTTTCTATATTAGCTGATGGAGTTAAAAAGTTTTGAGGCTTAGCTTCAACTTCTAAAACCTCACACTCAGCTAATTGTGTTCTTGCTCCTTGACTATCTGCCTTTACTCTCAGTATATCCCCAACTTTTACTTTTGTTTGATTTTGTCCTTCTAACTTAAAATACACTGAGTTGTCAGAGGTATTAGAATAATAAAAATTACTATATATGGTTTCATAAGGCCCTTCAGCTCTTTTAACAACAAACTTATATTTTGTTGCCCAGCTCGGTGGTTTTTGTGTTACAGGTATTGTAACCTTTATTTTATTTTGTACAGTAGAATTACTTGCAGGTACAAATACAGTATTATCTGGAGACACTAAAGCTGTGGTGCTTCTAGCATACTCATCCATATAAACAATACCTACTTCATAATTTCTATTACTATGTAAACTTTGAATACTTGTGTTTCTTAAAAACTGTACGTCTTTTTGTGTAAAGTTGTAGTATTCATATAATGCTGCTGCTGTACCACCACCTGCTTCTATATCAATAAATTTCATGGCTGGTATCTGGATAGTAACATTATCACTACCTGGGCTTGTTGTAATTAAAAAGCCTTGGTCTAAACCTGTTATACCACTGGCATTTTTTTGCCACGTTACATTATTATCTGAGTCTGCTGGATTAGTTATACTACAATTAAAAGTGTCAGTGTAAGAAGTTCCTGTCGCACAATTAGCAACTGTTTGAAAGTATTGTGCTAACGTACCGATAGAAGCTTGAAAAGCATCGCTCGATGCCATTTCATATACTGTTGAATAGTCTTGCGGCAAAGTAAAAACATTTGTAATTACTGTTGAACCTTGCTGTCCTGTAACAGTACCGTTATTGCCGGTAAATTTATTGTGCGCAAATTGTAAATCAAAAGATAAAAATGCTCCTGTTTTTAATTTTGTATTTATGGAAGATAAATCCATAACAATAGCTGCTTGAGTTATAGACTGAGAAGAGTCTATTGTGTAATTTACACCTGCTGAATAAGTAGTTGATATTGTCGTTAAATCTATATCTTGTGTAGTAAGCTCTGCTTCAAAATTCATTTGACAATCAGAACCATTAGAATCTACTAGAGTATTACCATCTTCATAATTACCATATATCAATCTGTTACCCATAATAGTTTGTCCTTTTGCAACTAATGGAACATTGTCATATAACCTTAATAATTCACTATCCGGTAATGTGGTGTAGATTTTACTGTTACTAAATGTTTGAGTTTGTATAGAGTTGTCAGGCCAGCCAAAATCTGACTTATCAAACTTCTCTATTACATTTATAATATTGGAATCAGCAAATTTAAAACATAAGTCTATGCCAGTTACTAATGATGATCCTGTGTTAAAACTAATCTCTACTGCATTATAAATGTTTTTCATACCAATATTTAAATTGGTAGATACATCTAATGCAAAAACTCCAGGAACAAAAGCTATATCACTAAACTGAGATAAAGCACTGTATTCGCCATCCTGATATTTATAACGATATGCAAACGAAATCATTCTTGTCTCCATAAAGTTTGCTTCAGTAGCTTGTGAAATCATTGTAAGCGAAGGTGATTGTGCCGGTGGTTTAACTATTACGTTTAACTCTTCTGCTGTAACATTTGTGTAATTTTTTGTTACATTTATTTTTCTAGGCGGATTCAAATCGTCTGTAAAAAACAATAAGTCTCCTATTTTGTTTACACCTGTAATAAGATATTGTGGATTAAAATTTAACACACTTGTTGATACCACGTGGTATCTAAGTAATTGTGAGTTGGTGTCGTATGAAACAATCATATCTGCTGTAGCTGATGCTACAAACCAATATAATGTTTCTTTTTCTCCATCTTGATAAGCTCCTATACACACACCGTCAGTTAATGGAGTGTTGTTGTGTTTCAAAGTAGTTAATTGTGAATTACCTTTTGAGTTTTCTACAGCACCAATTTCAGTAGTTTCTGTAGAACCTAAACGTACGTTTATTGCATCAACATATTCGCCTGGAGGAAGAAGTCTTTCATCCACGCTTTTGTTCATTCTACCTGCAACAAAATTTGTATTTACTATTGGCATACTACTTTATCCATTTAGCCTGGCCTCTTAAATTCATTAAGAGTCGACCAGGGTGAATATTACTTAATCTAATTTTTGCATTTCTAAGCAAAGATGATTTATCTTTTCTTGCTCTATTAACTATATATTCTTGTACCCCTAATCTACCATTTAAAATAGCATATTTGATATACGCATAAATGTATTCTTCAAAAAGTTTGTTTACACTAATATTTGCATCTTCGCCGTTCTCCATACCATCAGATACGTACTCTAATACTATTGAGGCTGATGCAGCTATAGAACTAAAATTTATAACTCCCCTTTGTTTATCTATTGAAAACGTTGGGTTTTGGTTAGCTGTTTCTGTATTTAATCCAAATCTAGAACCTACTCTCATATCAAAATACCAACACCCATCTACACACCAACCTTCATATCCATTATACGGACTACTTTCGTTTAAATATATTGACTTTGCACCACTGTGAAAAGATATGTCTAATTCTGAATCCTGTGGTTTTAGTACATTACCGTCTTGATCGTATAAAATTTTAGCATCATTATCCTGTAAGTATGCTGTTGCCCATCCTGTTTGTATGTTTTCAGTTAAAGGAAGTAACATACCATTTCTGTATTCAGATATTCTAACCCAGTTAACATAATCGTGCGGTAATATAAATCTCAAATCTTCATTTAAATCTAGCTGAAGAATTTTTATTTCTTTCATTGCATCGTAATTCAACTCTTGAATACCTCTCTTTGCATGAAATAAAACCTGGTATCTGTCAATATTGTTTACAAGCTCGTTGTTTCCTTGATACATCAACATAAAGTTATTTACAATATCATTTAAAGAAACATACTGATATGAACCCCAATACTTGTCTTGTGGTACATTTCCAGAGTTTGCGTAATATGCGTAATCATTTATATATGCCATATTCTATGATTCTGTTTGGTTGTTTTCTAATATCTCTTGTTTTCCAAACTGATATACATCAGCTTCCCTAATCTCAATACCTATATATTGACAAATCTTAGCGACAAGACCTGGCTCGTCAGATAGTGGTAATTCAAAATCTTGATAGTCAGCTTGACTTGAGTCAAACTCAGGACTACCAGAAGCTCCACCTACTGTTAAATATGTCCACTTTGGAGGTAAAGGATACCTTATATATTCTGCGCTTACTGATCCGTTTTGCGTTATGCTTGTTGGGTATACTGTTATTGTATTTCCTAACTGACCAGTAGATGCGTCACCTGTTATATTAGTTGTAGCCCCACCTAATACATAAGCAGGATAACCTAAAGAAGGTGCTGTTAACGGGCTGTTGTTTAAATAAAATATTTTATTTTGATTAACTCTTTCTACCTCAACGATACCATTGGTTTTAAAAATAGAATAGCTATTACCAACTGTAGCTGCAACTCCAAATGGATTTGCTGATAGAGTTAATTGTGTTTCACTGTCTACACTTACAACATAAGCGCTAAAACCACCATAACTTGATGTAGATGTATTAACTACATACTGACCAGCTTTAACTACGTTTGATGTTACAAATGTAGCATTAGCGTCAATAAGTTTATTTATTGCTGAGCCTGTTGTTGTAGCGCCTGCTACATAATTAGGATAGTAATTAACTTTATTTATATAATAGTAATCAGCGGGTAAATTATAGAAATTACTTGCTTGTTGTTGCAAAGATTTTGTTACAGAAAAACTATCTATAACTTCAACTAAACTTTTTACAATATCAGCGTATCCTGTTCCAGACACCCTTGCGTTTTGTTTAGTAATCCAACTATTGTATTGATAGAAATAATCTTCAAACAAATCCATCTGTGCTTGCTGTGCATATAGATTAAAATCTTGCGGAGATACATATCCGTAATTATTTTTATTTGCTATTGCGAGAACAGTATTTCTGACGTTGTTTATCATTACACCCATGACTCAAATTTGTTTATACAAATATAAGTAAAAAAAAAGGAGCCTAATTGTTTAAGCCCCTTCTAACTCTCTGTTAAGTGTGATTATGCCCAAGCTTCTTGTAATTGAGCTATTCCAGTAACTGGGTATTTTGGCTCAAGAACATAGAATGGTTTTGTCCAGCTTGTACTTAAAGCTTCTTCAATAGCATCTACGATACTATTTAGTTGCTCTTTAGTTTTTGCTGCATCAGCAGCTGTAGTAGCTGTTAATCTAACTCCAAGAACTTCTGCTGCACCTGTTGCGCTGTGTCCTACAAGGTTGAAAAGAATATCAACTTGTGTATTCGCACCAACTTCAACAGTTACAATGTCGTGAATAGGAATTAAATAATGTGCATCACTTAAACTGATTTTTAGATATTTTACCATAGTTAAAAAATTTAATGGGTTAAACAATATAGCAAAGATACGCTTTCTATTTATCTTTTTTCAAGCGATTAGATAAGTGTTTGTATATCTCTAAACCATTGTCGCTTTGCATAAATGTTGCTACTGTATAGTCTGCGTCTTCACCAAAAGGTATAGTTATTAATTTCTTTTTATTACTAGGTAAATTAAAGTATACATCTTTATTGTTGTTTTTATATACTAAATAACCATTTAAGAAAAATCTTCTAACCTCATCTTGTAATTCTAACATAGGGTCATTTATAGTATCTAGAAAATCTTCAGGATTTGTTTTAGCATAAATTAAAATATCTCTTTTAAGTTGTGGTATTGTGAGTTTATCAACATGATTACCCATCAACACTCTACATACAGAAATAAGCTTATCTACCTCTAATTCTTTTGCAACTATCAATGCTTCAATTTCTTTTTCCACAACCTCAAGCTCTTCTTGCGCATCTTTTGCTTCATCTACTTCTTCAAACAAAGTACCGTTAGAAGGATGGTAATGTAAAAATTGTTTCCTTGATACATCAACATAAAGTTATTTACAATATCATTTAAAGAAACAT
>CAACVD010001001.1_pt2 | contig 11080 bp, 23 predicted proteins | sample 2381771 | NCBI WGS metagenome assembly CAACVD01 (sample SAMEA5211965, study PRJEB30684) | marine metagenome | biome: Marine; feature: Epipelagic; material: Water | collected 2015-10-15 | depth 15 m | reverse complement strand
ATAAAGGCCATCGATCTATCTCCGCAAAGATATCCTCAGCTGTGAACGGTTGGGAACAGATGCGTAAAGGTAAAAGCATCACTTTAGAAACCGTCAAAGATATTTACAGTTTTATGTCAACAGGGAATCGTATCAAGCGAGGCTTTAAGACAATGAGCGGAGCAGATGATAGTAACCTTTTTAACATGACTGAATTGCAAAAAGAGTGGGGCCTCATGGTAGGAGAAGAGTTGATTTGGAGAGACGCTCTTGATAGACTGCCTGAAGAATCAAGAGTATATATTACAGCTATGCTTAGACGAGGAGAAAAATTTAATGCAGAGCCTCGTATTACATTATCCACGATCCACGGTTCTAAAGGGGGAGAATCAGAAAACGTAGTTGTGTTTACAGATTTGTCTACCTCAGCTGACAATGCTATGAGCGGGGGCAATGATGATCTACATAGAGTATTTTACGTTGCCGTCACACGGGCCAAAAAGAATTTATTTATCGTAGAATCCGAAGATAGTAATAGGAGTTACGCAATATGATTAGGTACATGGACTACATGATACAGGGATTACAGGGGGATAAGATGAAAGATATGGTTAATCATCCCGAGCATTACACAAAAAGCTCTATTGAAACCATTGACATGATAGAATCTATGACGGCAGAAGGCTTTCACTACTACTTAGAGGGCAACATACTTAAATACTTAACCCGATATAGACATAAAAACGGTATCCAAGACCTTAAAAAGGCTCAATGGTACCTTAACAAACTAATAGAGGTACAAAATGACACTTCAAATGGCGATGTTCACTCCTAAATCAGAATGGGTTCCACCACACGAATTACCCGATATTTTCGATGCCAAGACAATAGCTATAGATGTCGAGACAAAAGATCCAAACCTAAAGACAAAAGGTCCTGGATGGCCTACTGGAGACGGCGAAGTTGTAGGATATGCAGTAGCCGTGGACGGTTGGAAAGGTTATATACCTATTCGGCACGGCGGAGGCGGTAACATAGATGAGCGCATAGTTAATAACTGGATGAAGAAAGTATGCGAATCTCCAGCAGAAAAAATAATGCACAACGCTCAATATGATGCCGGATGGCTCAGACGTATGGGTTTTAAAATCAATGGACGTATCATAGATACGATGGTCATTGCATCTTTATTAGATGAAAACAGGTTTAGTTATAGTTTGAATGCTTTAGCTTTTGATTATCTCTCAAAAACAAAAAGTGAAAAGAACTTGACTGAAGCTGCTAGAGATTTCGGGGTCGATCCCAAAGCCGAGCTTTGGAAGCTCCCAAGTATGCATGTCGGTCCATACGCCGAAGTGGACGCCGAGCTCACACTTGAGCTCTGGAACTTTTTCAAACCCTTGATTACCAAAGAGTACCTCTGGAGTATCGTAAATCTTGAACTCGATGTTCTTCCCGTACTCATAGACATGACTTGGAAAGGTGTTCGCATTGATATAAATCGTGTTGAACGCACTAGAGATTTTCTCCTCAAAGAGGAAAAGGCTATGCTCGCTAAGATCAAGCATATAACCGGCATGAATGTAGAAGTATGGGCGGCACAATCCCTAGCCAAAGCTTTTGACACAGTTGGAATAAGTTATCCGAAAACAGAAAAAGGTGCACCATCTTTTACAAAATCCTTTCTATCCGAGCATCCACACGAATTACCTAAGATGATACTAAGAACTCGTGATCTTAACAAGACCCATGGCACTTTTATTAATACAATTATGAAACATACAGCTCATGATGGGCGCATACATTCACATATAAATCAAATCAGATCCGATGATGGAGGTACTGTTTCAGGTCGAATTAGTATGAATAACCCTAATTTACAGCAAATTCCAGCTAGAGATCCTGAATTAGGACCCATGATTCGATCTTTATTCCTACCGGAAGAGGGCGAAGAGTGGGCTAGTATAGACTTCTCGCAACAGGAACCACGGATCTTGGTTCATTACGCTCATGCTTATAGCAAATCACAGGGTCATGACATGCAAGGTGTACAAGAATTTGTTGATGGATACCAAAATGATCCTGATATGGACTTTCATACCATGGTAGCTGACATGGCTAAAATACCTCGTAAGCAAGCTAAAACTATAAATTTGGGTATGATGTATGGCATGGGTGTTAATAAGCTCTCTGACCAGCTTGATATCCCCGTAGATGAGGCTAAAAAACTGGTTAGTCAGTATCACGAACGGGTACCTTTTGTTAAAATGCTTATGCACGGTGTAATGAATAAGCTCAATGCACGTCAAAGCTCCGGGTCCATCCGATCTATCTTAGGTAGAAAATGCCGATTTGATCTTTGGGAACCAGACACGTTCGCTATGAATAAGGCCTTGCCCTATAAAGAAGCACTCAATGAACACGGCCCAACGACTAGATTGAAGCGAGCATATACATATAAGGCCTTAAATCGATTAATTCAGGCTTCAGCTGCAGATATGACTAAAAAAGCAATGGTAGATATCCACAAGCTGGGGATAACACCCTTAATTCAGATTCATGATGAAGTCGCTGTATCCGTTTCTTCTAAAGAACAGATCAATTCAATCGTTTATGCTATGGAAAATGCCGTACAGCTGGGCGTACCTAGCAAAGTTGACGTAGAAATAGGCCCATCTTGGGGCGAATCAAAATAATTTATTGACGTGATTATATATTCTCGCATATAATCGCGTAAAAAAGAAGGGTTTATGCGATATGGATACCGAAAAATGGAAAAGCATTTTAGTTCCTAAAGATGTTTATTTAGAGATTAAGAAAATTGCAGCTAAGGAAGGTAGAACTTTAGGGGGACAACTACGATTCATTTACTCTCAATATGTTTCCGAGGAACAACAGAGAGTAAAAGAGCTCGTGGATGCTGAAATGACCTTGCGAAAGGTCAAAGATCACTCTGCTGCTAATTGAAAATCCTCTTTATTTTGCATTAATTTAGAGGCCTCAACGCCTATATTATACAAAGCATCCGTCATAGGACCATCGGATGCTTTTTTACCTCTACCGGATAAAAAAACTTCAACAGGAACAGCTGTTTCTGGATGAAAAGAGACGGTCACAGCTAAACCTTCTCCCACGTCCGTGGTAATACACGGCCGTCTATTTGGTAAGTTTGTCATATATTTCTCCTTTGAAACAAACATCATATAAAATATTTTTTGAAATTAATAGTCTTGACTTTCACTTTTTTTTAAAAACATGTTATAGTTCAGTATGGACCCAGTTACTATCTCGATCGCGATGGGAATCGCGACAAAATCTTTTGAAGCCATTAAGGCTGGCTTTGCCGCAGCTCGTGACATTGAGCAAATGTCAGGAGACATCGGCCGTTGGATGGGAGCTGTTTCTGATGTTGATAATGCCGAAAAACAAGCTAAAAATCCTCCCCTGTTTGGCAAATTGTTTAAAGCTGGGTCGATTGAAGAAGCAGCTCTCGCTGCTTATGCAGCCAAGAAGAAACTCGAGGAACAAAGGTACGAACTCAAGGTTTTTCTAAACATGACCTACGGCCCACAGGCCTACGATGATCTTCTCAAAATGGAAGGTCAAATAAGAAAACAGCGTCAAGAAACCGTTTACAAGCAGCAACAGCTGCGAAGACAAATTGGCGAAGGGATTGTTTGGTTACTTGTAGCGTGTATTGTTGGAGGATTTGCTTTATTAGTCGCTTCTGTATGGTCTAAAAAGTCTTGGGCCTATGAATATAAACCAAAACAATACACCAAACAACAACTCAAGAATCAAGGTAAGGCTGACAAAATTAAATACACAACGTGCCGCTTGACAAAACGAATAAAATCTAAGTCAGGTCAAATGGCTTGTATTTATCAAGGTGGAAACAAAACTTACGAGCTGATGATCGAGTCATGGTGCCCGAAACAATACAAATGTGTGTATAACCCGTGGCAAATCGAGCCCAACATAGATGATGTAATAAATTCTTTAAATAACTCCGTTAAAAACAAATGAATAAGTGTATTGGCGTTTGTAAATTAGATGAAAAAAAGATTTGCATTGGTTGTAAGCGGAGTATTGAAGAAATTAAACAAGCTTATAAAGGAAAATGACGGTATTCAAATCAGATGATCTTACACTTGATATGGATAACAGCTCTAGAAGCACCGTCTACTTTAAAGATGTTTTATTATTTATAGGCGATAGTCGTGTTGCCATAAAAATATTCTGCAAAAACTGTTCTAATGAAGATCTAAGGGCAAAATTAAAAAAATATAAATATATCAATATATGGGATTGACTTAACAAAGGTAATTTAGTAGTGTTTAATTCTCTACATACATCACATGATGTTATCTTAATGTACTCCTATTCATTGAGGTTAGATTGTAAAAAAATAGAGACCCGTGAAGCTATCCTTCACGGGTTTTCTACTTTATGAGCAGTAGATGGTCCAGATCCCGGTCTAGACTGAGAAATTATGTCGATCAATGTAAGATGGAACGAGGCTGCGAAAGGTGCGGCTATAATGCAAAAGCCATAAATCTGCAATGGCATCACGCGGTCCCCGAAACAAAATACAAAAGTATAGCTCAAATTGTTAGTGAAGACAGAAACATAGATAAAATTAACGAAGAAATAGAAAAATGTATTTGTCTTTGTAAAGTTTGTCATGCAAAAATAGAAATGTAAAATTTTTGTGCTTGACATAGTATGCGATAAATCTTACATCTTATAAAAACAACTAATGACTTGGAGGTCACAATGACAAAAAAAACACAATGGCAATTAGAACACGAAGAAAAAGTCAAGCTTAGAAATAAAGCTATGAAGTCTTTGACAGAAGCTCAAAGAGATGCTGTCGAAGAGACACATAAAATTTTATGTGATGTTCTTCAAACCATACATGATTTAGATGATTTGTGTTTATCAGACATAAGGAACCTAAGCAATGTTATGTGGAATCTCAAACATGAATTTAATTTGAGGAGTTCTGAATAATGGAAAAAATTGAAGATTATGTTTATGATAGAGAATGTGAAGACTGCGGTGCAAAAACTTGTGCCGAAGTCGCTTTCTTTTTTGATGACAAAATATTTTGTGAGGACTGTTGTCCTGAAGAATATGGAGCTTAACATGAAAGATGATAGGCTTAATGATGTTCACGAACAATATAAAGTTCTCAGACGTCTTCAATATTTTTATGAGTGGGAAGATAAACCTGAAGCAGCTCGTGCATACCAGCTTCAGGCCCTAGAAAAGAAAAAACTCCTAAATAATGGTGTTTTCTTTGAACCTAACTTTTGAGGAAAAAAATGAAAGAAGAAGATCCCATCGTTACACTTAGTCGTACCTTGAAGAAAGACCCAAGGCTTATACATCTCTTTGAAGAAATTTCTCCTGAAGAGGAAGAATCGACTATCAAAGTGTTGCGATGGTGTCTTGCAAAAGTCTTAGCTCATGGCAAGGCTTTACGACGTAATCGTAAAAGACTTAAAGATGAACAAGTTAATACGCTCGTCAGGTGCCAAGAAATGGCCAAGAATATTGAATTACTTATAGATTATATAGAAACGGAAGATATTTAAATGAATGAAAAAAATGATTGGATTAACATCCACGAAATGCCATTATGGGCTGAGGCTATATTAGAAATAGAAGCTCTAGTTAATGAAGAAGTCTCACGGCTCAAGAAAAAAGGCGATATGAAAAATTCTGAGCTGTTAAGAAAAAGCCTAATTGTTATGAAAAGAGGGTACTAATGAATAAAAAAGAAACTTATGAAGCGGGTTACGATGTTAATTGTTGCAGAGAATGTGGCGAAGAACTCAAATTAGTAAAACATGTTCGACATATGCAAAGATTATGCCCCGATTGCCGTGGTGCCCGTAACTCTAGCAGTCAGGCTATTCGTGACATAACCGAAAATCTTAAAAAACAAAATGCAAATCTCGTCGATGACGATGACGATGACTGGTCAACACAAGACGACCCACGAGCCGTAGCTGAAAAAGATTATGGACGTGTTCGTAGAACATCTAGTGTAGCTCCTAGAGAAACAACTCTCAGCGAACTCTTTTAATGGCCGAACTCATATGCAACCTACCAGCACAAAAAGTATTCGTGCGAAAAGAATATCTCCGTGATCTGAAAGATGGTCACGGCGAATTTGTCGAAGGCGTTTGGATATCAGCTAAATCTATTCCCGGAAGAGCCTTTTATTTCGAGACATTCCTACCTCAATATGGGGCTTTGTTCGATAAACTACCCATTAGTGCTTTCGTTTCACGGCCCACGGCTCCCGAGCCAGATATGCCACTCAATAATCTTCAGTTCTGGAATTGTATGGATTACGGCGTTACAGCCGTCTGTAAGCAGTTTATAGGGTCAATGGACTTTGAAGTCCTAACAAGAGACCACGGCGTACAAAAAGGTACTTATATCGCTACCCTAGATAACTATCACATAGATGTTAATACAATAGATTATAGTACAGCTGAAACACCTGATGAACATAAGTCATTTAATCTGCTTCAGCTCAATAATGGGCAGTTCTGTCTGTATCCTAATAATCGGATGAGAGTTTATGACAATAGTCTCACGCCCCACGAGCCAAAGATGCCTGATTTTAAAGTTAGTACTATTGAGTATCAAGTTGAGAATGGAAACAATACGAGACTTGGAGATACTGACGAATACTTCTGGAAAACGAAAAAAGAATCGTCTAAATAAGTCCTTGATTTTATTGAATAATTTTAATACTTGACTTTATTTTGTAATTTGGTACTATTAAGTATGGGAGAAATCCCATATCTGTTTGACATAGTTGGTGATTAGTTTTGTAATGTTAATCTTTCATTATTTAATAGGAGAAAATTAATGAAAAAAAATACACTCGAAAATAAAGCAAATAAGTTTGATAAAATCATAGCAAGAAAAGTAAAAACTTTCTTGAGTAAATTATCTGAAGATGAAATTTACGATACTTTAAGTGATCCATACAGCTTAAATGCTCCTTCTTACTATACCTCTAGTAAAAACTTTGATGGAAAAGGTAATTTTCCTATGAGTTATATCGAAGATTTCGTAAGAGTTCATAAAAGTAATTTTAGTAGTCATAAAAGTACTATTTATGTTCAAGGCAAAGCAGTCAAAAGCCTGAAGGCCGTGTCTAACGAATCTATAGTCTGGGATTTAATTTATAAATTTGGACTTCAGGAGGCTAGTAAAGAGGCCAGCCAATACATGGGTAGGGGTAAATCACATAGAGTTCTTGTTAGTGCTATTATAGATTATATCCATCCTAAAACAGTATTGGAACAACTATCTGCGTAACACGGCTCACGGCCCTCGACAGAAATGTCGGGGGCTTTTTTGTTAATCTCCTTTATATATAGAGCTGAAAATAAAAAAAATATTTTTTATTAAAAATAGGTGTAACTGGTGTAACTTATGTAACTTCCCTCTGTAACCCTTTATATACAACAAATTTATGGTTACATATTTGGTTACATATTTAATTTTAAAAATGTAACTTTACAGTATTAAATCGATTTTGGCTTTACTAAGGCCGAAAAAGTTTTTTGCAAAAAAATATTTTCTGGTATATATATAAAGAATGAATAATTTAAAGCCTTTGAAAAAAGGTCGTGGAAGACCTAAAGCTGACCTACATAGTAAGCTCACTAGAAAGCAAGAGAAGTTTGTAAAAGAACTTGTTTCCAATGATGGAATGATAACTTTGAGAGAGGCCGCAATTAATGCGGGCTATCCAGCTTCTTCAGCTCATACTAGAGCTTATGAAATGACTAACCCTGAAATATGCCCTCATATATGCCGAGCTATTCAAGCTTATAGAGATGAGCTAGATGAAAAATATGGCATTAATTTTAAAAGACATCTACGAGATTTACAAAGAATAAGAGATTTGGCTATAGAGAATGGAGCATACTCAGCCGCAGTTCAGGCAGAATATAGACGAGGTCAAGCTAATGGTAATATCTACATAAATAAATCTGAAATCCGTCATGGTACGATAGATAGTATGTCTAAAGAAGAAGTTCTCAAAGCTTTGAAGGAACTTAAACAAAATGAACCGAAATACGCTCAAGACGTTATTGAACACGAGGAAGAGAAGCCCAACAAAAAAAGAATCGGGGCTGTACGAGCAGTTAAAGAGAGCGTCTCTTCTTTACAATAAACCTATAAGACTTAGTAGAATAGAAAACTGGATGACTTTAGGTCTTCCTGATTTACTTATTTGTGACCACAATCATAAATTTCATTTTGTAGAATTGAAATATGTAAAATTTAATGCTGTAAATTTAAGCCCTCAGCAAATTAGTTGGATTACTTTGCATAAAGGAGCTTCCGTTTGGATATTAGTTAAAAGCACCAAAGGCTTACATCTTTATAGAGCTGACCAAGCTATAGAGCTGAAAGAACAAGGGATAAAATTAGAACCACATTATTTTTGTCCTGAGCCTTTTGATTGGAATAAAACTTTTGACTTGATTTTATAGAATAAATCGCATATCTTAATTTTAACTTTAATTTTATAGCTTGGAGGCTAAATATGACTAATAAAATAAAACATTGTTTTACTATGATTAATGAGGGCGATGACAAGTTCAGAGTTGTCAAAGTTATTTACAAACAATCAGGTTATTATGCACTCGGTAAAATAAATCCTGATGATCCTACAGAATTAGATAAATTTGTAGGCGATTTCACTTATGTAGAAAATATATGTGAAAATTGGAATAAGCGTCTCGGCATTTCAGCTGAAGAAGAGATGGAAATAGTAGCATCAAGTATGGGAGCTTAGATATGAGTAGATATAATAGTGATGCCATAGATGATGCATGTGAACAAAACTTAGGTCACACTAATTGGAGCTATGCAGACACTCAAGACCTTGAGAAAATTATCGCTGAAAGAAAAGGCGATGTACCCAAGGGAGAAGAGATAGATTGCATTGTAATTTTTTATAAAAATGACGTGGAGGACAATAATGTTTAAAATAACAATTATTGATAATAAGGGTAAAAAACGTGAGTTTAACAATTTACCTAGTTTAATAGCTTATGCTAATTCTTTTCAAATGTCTTGGCTACCTGATGGCTTTTCTTGGTATATACAAGAACCTTCAACAGATTTTGTAGACGATCTTGAAAAAATGAAAGATTTTTTTAAGCTAACAAAAGAAGAGTTTTTAAATTCATATTCTTATGTAAACGAAGCTGAATACGATGCTACGGCCGAAAAAGTAACTAAAGAAAATATTAAATTTGAAGATTTGTTTCCTTTAAAACAATACACCGTTAAATTTGATTTTAGTGTGTGGTTCGATCGTAACTTTACTGTTGAAGCTAATACTCAAGAAGAAGCTGAGGAAAAGGCCCAAAAGCTTAAAGATGATTTACAAGAGCACATAACTTCAGAAAATATTTTTGAAATCAAGGATTGGACTCTTGGTGATTTTAGGTTCGATACTGTTTATGTTCAGGAGGATTAAATGAAGAATGTATTTTTTAAAGATCATGTTCAAATAACTTTACCAAGTAATTTAACAGATGATTTTGAACATTTAATTGGAGCTTTTAATGAGCCGTTAGAAGAAAACTTTGGTGTTCGTATTTGTTATGATCAAGAAGAAAATGTTTTTTCAGGGTTTGCTCTTTTAAACCAAGGAGAAACAAATAATTTTATTTTAAATGCTTTTAAAGACGGTGTAGCTGATGCTTTACAAGCGGGTTATCAAGCTGAATTTCATGAACATATGCATTATTATAAACAAGGTTATGATTTTGGTATTTCACAATATTCAGAACTTAAAAAATTGGAGGGTGATTATGAATAGGAAAATTGCATAATGTTTATATTACATTTTATAGCTAAAATTTTGTATGGTTCGGATTATGAAAAACATTTAAAAAAACCTAAAATAAAACGGAGGCGAAGATAACAATAAAAGGCGGGCATTTGACCCGCCTATTTTTTTATGTATAATAGGTATGCGATAAATTACATAATAGGAGAAAATAATGCTTAAATTAGTCAAAAACTCAACTGCTAAAAAAACAACTTATTGTGCAGTTACATATAGAGCGGGAGGCCAAGATAAATTTGCAACTTGTCCTAAAACTTGCAATCTAAAGCCCGACACGTCAGCGGGTGCAACTGAAATAGATTATTCTTATTTAGATGCAGTATCGGACGCCGTACCAAAAGGCGGGATAAGTTTTACTTATTCACATTTTAATCCTAAATATTGGAAACATAAACTTAGAGCGGGTAAAACTGCTATAAACTATTCAGCAAAAAACATTGCAGATATGTTATTGCATTCATTCGTACCCGTCGTAATAAATGTTAAAGAAACATTCTGGAAAACAAATGGAAAATCAGAAACTGTAAATGATTTTAAAATTGTTAGATGTCCCGCAGAATATAATAATTCTAATTGTAGAGATTGCGGAAATGGAAAACCTTTATGTAGCCGTATTGATAGAGATTATGCGATAGGGTTTACCGATCATGGAACATATAAGAAAAAAGCGGGTAGTGAAACTGAAGACGGCGGGTGCTATGCAACGGCTGGTAATGTAAAACTACACTGGGAGGCAACAACTAAAGGAGCTGATACCGAGCGGGACGAAATAAAACTTTTAAAATTTGCTCAGGGCTTACCTTATGGAACAGTTTTAAGACATCACATAGCTGGAGATTTTGGGAAAGTTTGAACTTTCAAAAATTCAATTTGACTATATATGCGAAAAATCTTATATTAATAAGCGGGGATTAACCCCGCTTTTTTGCATTTTAACAAATAGGAGAAAAATTATGCATAATATTGAAAACGAAAATAACACTTTAGAGAAGCTTTTAATTAGGATTAAAGATACAAATGCTAGAAAACAAGATTTTATAGCACCTACCAAAGAGCTTCAATTTAGAACTATTGAACTAGACGACCAGCCGCAAAGTGAAATCATTATAGAGGGCAACGGCGGGGAGCCGACACGCTTTTTAAAAGTTAATGATTTATGTTTTGTGTCTGCATTCCATTTAAACAAGCTAGTGTCCA
>CAACVD010001529.1_pt1 | contig 11088 bp, 14 predicted proteins | sample 2381771 | NCBI WGS metagenome assembly CAACVD01 (sample SAMEA5211965, study PRJEB30684) | marine metagenome | biome: Marine; feature: Epipelagic; material: Water | collected 2015-10-15 | depth 15 m | reverse complement strand
TCTTCGTGACTGCTATACTCATGTCCTGTTTTAGTATTTGTAACTGTCGTTTCTACTTTTGCACTATAAACGGGTACTTGTTTACCGTCTATTATGTCATAACGTAGAAGCTTCGGTTCATCTACAATTTTTGCCATAGTATAGTTTTATAGGCGAAAAGCTACGAAATCAATAGTTAAGTAGCAAAGCCTATATTACCAGAGATAGATATTCTAGGTTCATCAGAGGTATAAAAAGGGTAAACTAGATGATTTAATTTAGCAGGAAATAAAGCTATCTTACCTTCCCACTCCTTATCAACACATATATCATGTTGTTTTATAGCCCCCATCTGATCTGTCATAACAAAAGCAAAGTGTCCTGCTTTAATTTGATCCTCTTTCATGTTTGGAAATCTAGCGTATTCATCCTTTTTTGTGAATGGCACCTTGTGCCATATAACAAAACTAAATATACCATCATGTGTATGTATGGGATTAAACTCATACTTTTGTTGAAAATTTACCCAAGTATTAAAGAGTCTTAATTTAAATTCTTTAGCATTAGACATGCTACCTATGTAAGCAAAGTCATGAGGATATCTATCTTTCCACTCCTTTATTAAAGCATCAAGCATAGGCCATACGTATGGCTTCGCATCAGGTATCATAAATTCTTTTTTTATGTTACCCGCTAAATCATGATTAGCCTTAACTGTGTGTTTTTTACTTACAATCTCATCTAGTTTTGTTGTTATTTCTTCTGGTAATTTTCCTAAAATGTACATTTTTTATTTAAAAGCGGGACCTAAACACCAAAGAACGCAAGATTTTCTTAACCCTGAGGTTACTGGAGTAACACGATGCCACACGTGAGAAGGAAAAATAATAACAGATCCTTTTTTATTATAACTAGGGTTTTCAAGTATTTCGGGCTCCGTATTATTAGGAGAACATTCTGCTGCAAATTGTAAATTACCTCCCTCATACTCAGCTCTATCTGATAGAATAACACTGCAAGATAATTTTCTTAATTTACCATCAAAATTAGGATCTTGACTTTTATAAGTTTTACCATTGCTATCATTATGCCAATCATAATGTCCACCATCAGCATATTTTCCTATTTGTGCTGGCTCATACCAAGTAATATCGTAATTCCATCCAGCTTTAATATTAGCCTCTTGTATAACAGGACAAATTAAATCATAAATAAAATTTTCTGATGTAAAACCAACTTGAGTCTTTCTAACATGATCTTTAGGAATTTGATCTCCATCCACTTTTGCAACATTATTAGTTTTGACAGAATTAGAAATTTTTTCACAAGCCGCATCTGAAAAATAACCAGGGTAATAATAATAATAATTAACTACACCTGATTTATTCATTCTCCTTAACTCCTTTTTTTATGATTAGTTTAAAATCTTTTGGTTGATTATCAAATAAACAATCCTTCAAAACACAAAACATTGATTCATCAGTTATATTATGTAATTCAGCGGGTTGGTCAATCTTTACATTTTCCTCTTTCAATCCTGAGGGTTGTCTCATTAAAGTATAAAAACTACCTTCAGATAGTGTTATTTGTTTTTTTGGATTAATTTTTAAATATGTTCTGTTATTTTCATAACAAACAAAAACACCCTCATGATTAGACTTTAGGTATTTTTTGTTTTTTAAATCTTGATAAATTTTATTATTTTCTATCATCTTATTGTTGTTGTTTGACCTCCAATACAGATACTTCAATCATAGCTCTTGAGGCAGCATTAGCCTGAACTTTCATTACATCTCCCTCCTCATATACCATGCTTGTACTTATAGTGTTTGTGTTGCTTGCAGCAACATCTACCTGAAATATTTGAAAATCTGAACTGCCATCATTATGATCAATGTTTAAAGTCACTGCTGAAGACCCGTCATAGTTGTGAACGTTGATAGTTTTTACGATAAATGTTGACACAGGAACTGGTGGAGTGGATGCAACATTAGCAGTTGGCACAGTGAAAACAGTCGTCAAATCTGTCGTTGTCACGTTTGTGATAAATCTTTTAAATACATCAGCCATTGCTAAAAAACCAACTTCTCCTTGTTGATTCCTCTTGTGTATCTTGAGTGTAAGAACTGTTTAATTGTTGAATAAGATCCTCTAGTTGTCTTATCAATTCAGCAGACTGTTGTGCATCATACTCAGGTCTAGGGTCGGGGAATCTAGTCAATGTTAGTTTTGCCATTATCTTCTACCATCAGGTTGTATATCAAAACGCTGTGTTCCTAATCTCCATGCTGTCCCTGTCGTATTAGAAACTACATTTACTGTAAATTCTCTACCTCTACCACGCAGACTTATAAAGTCTGTGTCGTCTGCAAATGTAACGGTTTTCGTAACACTTGTGCTATTGTTAGGATAATTTTTAAATTCAAGTTTAGCATTTAGCGTTCCTTCTTGATCTTCTATATCAGGTATTAGTTTTGACACAAAAGTAAACTCATTACCCTCTCCTATTTGAACCACACCCGATTTTACAAACGCTGTTATAGCTTGACCATCACCATTATTACCAACCTCATGAGAGAAGACTTGTGTTGCACCGTCAGTTAAACCTAAAATTACTTCATTGTTTGCAGTCGTTGAAGATAGATGTTCAGTAGCTACAGGGTTATCATATACCTCTCTGTCTATCCATGTTGTTCTTGATAATGTTCCTGTCCACCACGTGCCCTCTAAATAGTTGTAAGCCACAATGGCATTTATTTGATCAGAGCCTGTTCTTGGATAAAACCACATAATTTCATTAAACTCTCCATTGTGTCCTGCAAAAGCATTCTCAGCTCCAGTAACATTAAGATTATTAAAAATAAATTGTTCTACAGTGCACGGTAGTTTTTTAAGCGAACCATCAAATAAGAAGAAAGAATCTTGTGACATCCAATAACTTATGCCATTAATATCCACTGCAGCATGACTACCAATAAGACCACAGTTTTGTCCTAATTGTCTTAAGCCGAAAGTAAAAGGTGGACCAATGAATTGTAGAGAATGTAAAGAGGTGTCTGTCCAAACTAATATTTGTCCTCTTGATCTACTAGCTCCTACAATCCTAGATCCATCAGCAATTCTTAAAGAACCTGCTGTATTTTCAGCTGTAGGCTGATAAGTGTTAATATCCTCTTGATTAGAAAATCTAATAAGCAAATCATCTTGTGGGGCAGATCCGATGGTTGATTGTGTTCCCATAAACATTAAGTGTCTATCTGGTGTTGATATTATGCTAATTCGTGAAGCGGTAGGAGCGCCTGATATAGCTGTGCATCTTGTAGATACACCTGCGGATGTGTCCCATATAAAAGCACCGCCGTTCAACACAGTAGCAATTAGATCTTCTCCAAAGTTATCTAATGACCATTGCCTTGCTTCTAAAGTCACATTGGATGTTGTTGAGGGTGATCCCCAACCACCTGCACCCCAAGTGTCTGTGCCCCATCCAAAAGCAGGTGTAGAGAAAGATGGTCCTATACTAATTTGATACTTAGCATTTCCAGAACCCCCTCCACTAGCAGTAGATCCTGAGGCAGCGCTTGTGTGCGTAACTACGTAAGCATCAGTATTAGCAACTGATGTTATTTCAAATTCTTTATTCATGTCTAAGCCGTCAATGGCAGAGAATGAATCAAATGTTACAAAATCTCCTTTCACTGCGCCATGTGAAGTATCCGTGACAACTACTGAAGTAGTTGCGTTAGTTGTAAAAGGATTAGTAAGAGCTTGAGTTTCTCTTAAAGGAGTAATATCAAAAGCTTGGCCTTCCTCTATTACATATAATTTTCTATCTGTGCCTATTGCATTATATCTAGTGCCGTCCAACGCTACCCACCCGTGCATATCTCGGGCCACACCAACTAATGTTGTAGCTATAAACTTTTCCCACCCCTTTATTTTCTGTGCTGATCCTTGAAAAAATCGCACCATATCACCATCCGTCCACTTACCTTGTCCTGTGTAATCGGTAACTTCTTTATTAATACCTGGAGCGGGTCTAAAATTTATTAATGGCATGTTACTTATATACTATATTTTTGGTACAACTTCAAAGTCAAGATTAAGAGTTCGTCTTAAACCATCATGTTGAGGGTATGTTCCATGAAAAACATGTACGGGAAAGATATATATATCGCCTATCTTAGGTTCAAATGTAAGTGGGTGAATGTTATTATTGTTATCTCTTAAAAGTAAAAATGTATCTCCAGTAAAATGCATATCTCTAGGGGGAACATCAAGATACATTACAGTGCAAATATTAGCATGTGGCTCTTGCTCCTTCATTCCTTTATGATTGTGTAAAGTGTGATAACCATATTTATATCCGTAAATAGTCCATGCCTGCCAAATTTTAAAGTTTTCTTTAAAATGAACCCTTAATACATCTTGGATTTGTTTATTTATTTGTTGAAATCTTTCATCAGAAAAATCACCTATGGCATATTGTTTAGAATATTTACCCTTAGTGCTTAATCCTTCATCCTCTAGGGCAGTCATATTTTCCGTGATAGAATCAACATTCTTTTTTATTTCAGTAATATCTTCTATGTGATGATGTATTACCCAATCTTTAAAACCATTTATTTCTATCATTATTTTAAATCTTTATGTTGATTAACAAAATTAAATGCAACAGTTATTCTTTCAACAGGACTCTCTTTAACTTCATGATGTAGCCAAGGAGGAAAAAAAAATAATCTCCCTTTTTTTTCTCTTATAATCTCTGTTCTTCTTTTTTCAAACCTTCTAGTAAGTCCATTAACATTGCTATAATCATGAAAGATTAAACTATCCTCACCAGGTTTAACAATTAAAACAGCACAATAGTCCACTAAAGTGTGGTTGTGTAATTCTGCTTTATCTCCTTTTTGATAATAATTTATCCAAGATTCCCAACAAACCCATTCATGATTTTCTTCTGTTCGCCACTCCAAATTTTTTTCGATTGTAGGCAATATCTCAAATGATATAAAATTAGAAAGATCCTTAATAATTGGATATCGCAAACCTGTAAAACCAGAAGTATGTGCCTTAACCGCATTTAAATTTTTTTTCCAATTTGTTTTTTCTTTTTCTACTAAATTAATTAGCTCCTGCATTCTTAATTCATCAAGGTCGCAATAAAATACATTGGCTGGAAACCAATCAATTCTTGTAATTGGTATACCCACTATTTTTTACCAATCATAGCACCGACGTGTCCCTTAAATGCCCTGTTGCCAAAATGAGTCAGAGGCATCATTAAATCAGCCCATATTTCACCACCACATTCTTGCCATAACCTAGAAAAATAATAGTCTTCTGATAAATATCTTATCATAGGTGAGCCATCTACATGTTGAGTTTTGTAAGGTCCAACAGCAAACAAATCATAACAATTATCAGATTTAAAATATTGACCATTTACGATTTGATCAGACTCATATTTTCTTTCAGGGAACTTTTTAAACATAGTTCTAAAAACGTCTCTTTTCACTAACATCATGCCAGTTGCGGCCTCATTCACTCTGTAAAAACCATTCTCACCTCTTATATTATTTGGATCATCAAAATTAACGTTATATCCTAAAATTTTTGCTTCTAATTCATCAGAGGATATATTAGGGTTTTCAGTGACCCACTTTGAAATTTTTTCTAAATGTAAATGTTTTCTTGGATATATTCCACAAGCTATATCTTTATCAGCGCATAATAGTCGCTCTATGTTTCTCCAAGAGAAGCCTATATCTGCATCAATAAATAAAAGATGAGTTGCTACAAAATCTTTATCATCCATCATCATTGAAACTATTGTATTCCTAGCTCTAGTAATTAGACTTTCATTACCCATTGATTGAAAACGTAATCCAACCCCCTTAGCCATACTCCATTGTTGAATTTCAAGTAAACCATGTAACGTAGCCTCACATAACATACCTCCATACATGGGCATTCCCAGGTATATCTTAAAATCTTTATCTTTTAGTTCTTGTGGGTTTATCATAGTTGTTTTTTCTTGTTTCAATTTAATTTCTCCTTTTTCATTATAATGATGAGTTAACCCCTCCCTTTTGTCATACTTCCATTCTTTAAAAGGTCCCTCTACATCTACATAATGAAGAAAAATTTGAGCCTGCCATTCGCCTTCAATATATTTTTCTCTCCAATGAAAAAGATCACATCCTTTATAAACAACCGCATCACCAGGCATCATATTAACTTCTTTTCCTTTTGATTTATCTTCTGACTCACCCATGAAGATTGACCACGGATTTCCTTTGTAGCCTACAGTTAAGGTGCAACTATATTCACATGAAGGTCTATCTTTGTGTAAAATGAGTTCATCTTCAGGTAAATACCATCGAGCATAACTATAGGTAGGATATAGTTTTTTTCCTGTTATTTTTTCCATCTGAGGTTGAAGTTCTTCTAATAAAAAATCAAACACGCCACTCATTGATAATGATTTCACGCATTGATTATCAGTATGATAATTACCTTTGTTTTTTTGTTCTTCAAAAATTTTAAAGAGGGATTGACATTTATCTTCATCTACTAAACGATGAACGTGAGTGTATTTATTTTCTTTAAATGTTTTTTGATAATTCACAACGAATTCTATTTGACTAATTTTAGTGACATTAAATAGAAAGTCAAAAGATTAATCATTAACAGGGATAATTTTCCAAGACGTAGTCTCTTCATCCCAAATTGGTACTTCTATTTCAGGGTTAAAATCAACATTTACTTGAAGATGAGGAATAGGAGCTTCCCATGTCCAAGTAGTGGTATTTAATGTCCAAGAGGGAAATGGTTTAGGTGCGTAAAAAACATCATTTACAGAATCATAAGTGCCGCCAATAGTAGCAAAATTACCTCTTAACGCTTTTGATTGATCATCACTAGGAGTGGGAGGGTCTGAATTAGGTACATAATGAACGCCTCCTCTTGTATTATAAGAAGTTTGAACCCATGTGCCTGATTGATTGTCAACAAAGTCTTGTTCAGCAACAATGACGTTGACTACAATACCATCTTCTACTTTTGCAAAGTGTGCCATTAAGTTGTAAATGTCCCTGAACTTGTAAATGTGTGATAGTAATAACCTCCACTAGAGGTAACTGTGCCACCTGTCCCTGCTTGACTACCAGATTGATAGCGAACAATACAAATTCCAGATCCACCATTTCCTCCACCATAAGGTCCTGGACCACCGACATAGGTTCCACCACCACCGCCTGATCCAGTGTTTGTTGTTGCAGCAGAGCCACTTTTAGTCATATTTCCAACTCCTCCAGCACCACCACCGCCTGAACCACCCGATCCAGCAGGACCCTGATAGTAAGCAGCACCGCCACCACCACCAGCGTAAACACTACTAGAACCTGTGCTTGTAGCTGAGGCCCAAGCGGAATAAGAGGAACTTCCAGCTCCACCTGCTCCTCCTCGACCCCCTATCATAGGGTTAGGGCTTGAGTTTGATCCAACGGCACCTGCGCCGCCTCCACCACCGCATCCGCCGTTACCGCCTGATCCGCCATTATTACCTTGTCCAGAAGTTCCTGTTCCACCAGCTGAGGGAGAACCATCAATTCCACCTCCGCCTGATCCGCCAGGATGTGCGGCGTAAACACCACCTGCATAGCCAGATGATCCACCTCCTCCTCCTTGAACAGATGAATTAAAACTATTTGCAGGACTTACGGCTGATGTAATGGCACCATTGTTACCGGCGTTACCTGATCCAGCTCCACCTGCGCCTACGGTAATAGTAAAAGCTTGTCCACCAGTTGTTTGCACACTATTTAAAACAACGCCTCCTGCTCCTCCGCCACCTCCAACATCTCCACCTCCACCTGCTCCGCCAGAGATTGTAAGAAATTCGTAAGTTAGTAGAGATTTGCCTTGAAGATCAGACATTGAGATTGCACCAGAGGGAACACCCGCTAATGCTCTCACATCAGAGTCTGCCATATTTATTTGAGTTCCTGAAGATATACCTAATTCGGTGTTAACATCATCTAAGCTAATTTGACCTGAAGGTGTAGGCATTAGTTATTCTCCCTTCTTAATGTCGTTAACCTGATCTTGTAAATCCTTTACACACTCTATTAATAAAGCGCATAATCTATCATATTTGACTGCTTTAACACCATCTGGTCGTGTGCCCACAACCTCTGGTAAAACTTTTTCTACGTCTTGTGCTACAACACCAACATCTCTTTTACGAACAAAGTATCCGTCTTCGCCACCTTTAGCATCAATAAAATCTTGTTTCCAATCAAATAACACACCATTTAGATTTTGAACTTTATCCATTGGTGATGAAATATTTTCGATATTTTCTTTCAATGCAACGTCTGAAGAATAAAAAGCAGTAATATCATTAGTAGCTCTAATTTCTCCGCTTGTTCCTGATGCTGCTGTTGCAACACCAAGTGAGTCTACTTGCATATCATTAAACTGAACGTCAGAGGATGTTCCTAAGCCTATGCTTGTTCTTGCAGTAGCTCCTGACTCTAAAACAAAGTTAGAGCCATCACCTACTATAAAACCACCATCAGTGGTTGCTAAACCTGCAACATCTTGTAGTTGTGCGTCTAATCTAGCGTTAGCTAATGTTCCGGAAGTTAAAGCAGAAGCATCTGTTGTTGTAAATAATGCTTCAACTACATTAAAGTTTGATGAACCTTTACAATATAACCAATGCCAAGCGCCTTGAGTTATAACTGTTCCGTTTGAAGTATGACCTGTTGCAGCAACAGTTATGGTTTGACTGCCTGATGTATTATTATAAATAAGATAATTACTTTCTGCAGCAGGTACGAGAACTTTAATATCACCTGTCAATGCACCTGTAAGCTCAATTACTTTGTTAGAGGCTTCAGCAGAGGGATCTGAATTTGCTGTTGTTAATGTTACATCAGCTGAACCAGCTACAGATTTTGATAAATATCCACCAATAAAGGCATCTGCAACATCTAAATTGTTATTAGTTCTTGTACCCCATGTGTTAGCGTTAGCGCCAGTCGCCATGAGTTCAAATTTTAATCTGCTTGAATATGTGCTCATATTTTCACCTCTCTAAAATATATCTTTTTTTAATATCCTAGCAACACTTTTTTTATGCTGCATCTACTTCTGTCCATGTATTACTTGCTCCTGTAACTACGTTTGCCCATGGTGTTTCAAACGTATCTCCTAATATACTAGAAAATTCAACACCTGTAACATTAACTATTGCCTCTGCTGTTGGTGTAACAGCTCCCTCGGCGAATGTCATTGCTAAAGTGGTAGCGTTAACTATTACTCCTGTGCCAACATTGGTGCTCGCTGTACCTAAAGCAAAAGCAGAACTTACTCCCGTCGGTGATACTACAGCATTAGAGACAGTGCCTATGGCTCCTAAGTTAGTTGTTATCGTTACACTAGTAAGGTCTACCTGTGTAAAGATATCAATGACAGGTGTTCCAATAGCAAAATCTAATTGATCTGAAGGGGCCACAACACCAACGCTACCCTCACCTGAAACCGTAACGCCTGAAAGAGCAGCACTTACCGTAACAGAAGTTGGTTCAACTAAGGCTGATGCACCTGAAATTCCTAATGTTCCAGCGGTTGCGGTCATGCTCAGACCTGTTGCGTTAACTATTACACCAGTGCCTGTGACAGGGACGGTTAAATTCCCTAAATTTGATGTTATTGAAACGCTAGTTACGTTTGCAAAAAACTCTATGTTTTCATTCCATGCGAATGAACCCCAGGTATTTCTTCCCCAACCTACATCGACTGTACCAGAACCTGTTTCATCTCCAGTAGCAAAAGTCATAGCGAGGCTACTTAATATAGTCCCCGCTCCCTCAAAAATACTTACAGAACCTAATGAGGTGGTTGAAGAAACGCCTGTTGGTTGAACTACATTCTCAGGTTCTGCTAAAGGGGTGCCTAAAGATGTTGTTGCTGAAACGCCTGTAGGTTGAACTAATGCATCTCCTACAACAGATAGTGTACCTGCAGAAAAAGTGCTTTGTAAAGAACCTAGCTCTGTAGAAAAAGCTACGCCCCAAGCAAGACTACTCCATGCGTCTCTACCCCAACCTAAACCTATTGTTGCTTCTACAGTTAGAGACGATACTGCCGTTGATGCAGTCAAAGAATCTAAAGTTATATCTACATCTGCTTGATCGCCCCACTGACCGTGTCCCCAAGCTTGTCTACCCCAACTATTTCTGTCGCTCACGGGAGCAGATCCACCCATAGCAGGGTGATGATAACAGTAATAAAATAAATTAGGAGTTGAGGCTGTAGTAGTTATTGTAACACTTCTAGTGGTATAAGTGTTGAAATTACTGATATAATCAGAGGCGCTTACAGTTGATCCGTCTCCTGTATAAACGACTCCAGTATCATACCGAGTGCCCCCACTATGAGTTCCCCCTGATGTCGTACTTAGCTGTAGAGGATGCCCATCGTTAGAACCATCACTTTGGTCAAAAACAAATGATCCGTTAGTGTCTAGATATACTGTGTCCTGCTGAACACCGTTAATGAAATATTTATTACCACTCCCGGTGCTTACAACAGTAACAGTGTAGGTGGTCATTTAGACCTCCTATGAAAGTCTTAATATAGCACTTGAAGCATCGTTAGTTGGAAATGCAATTGTAAATGTTCCGTTTGTTGATGTCTTAACACTACCAAAGTCTAGAACCGCAATAGCTGCATTAGTGTTAGCAGATGATCTATTGTAAATTAAAGCTGCTTGAGCAGATATTGTTGCTGAAGTAAAGCTTACGTTTGCAAAGTCAACAAATGCTGTTGACGCTGTTGCACTAGTTGCTGTTAATCCAATGGTTGCACCAGTTAGGGTTGCCCCACCACTGGCATATGTGCCAGAGTTTCCGACTTCATTAGTTGCTGAAAACGCTGTTGTATTTCCGTTTAAGGTTGCTGAATCTGTATAGAGGGCAAGATTGATAGTATCATTATCAATATCATGATCCCCTGCCAATAACTCTTTCTTAAAGGAAGCACAGACTGCTTGATTTATTGCCATGTTTTATGCCCTCCTTAGGCTTTTGGGTCTGC
>CAACVD010001526.1_pt1 | contig 11094 bp, 6 predicted proteins | sample 2381771 | NCBI WGS metagenome assembly CAACVD01 (sample SAMEA5211965, study PRJEB30684) | marine metagenome | biome: Marine; feature: Epipelagic; material: Water | collected 2015-10-15 | depth 15 m | reverse complement strand
GAAGTAAAAAATAATGGTGTTGCATTTTGACTTGGTGCTGTTGAAGTATCAAAAGCAGTTTCTCTAACTCCATTAATATAAATTTTTACTCTGTCACTTGCAGTTGCTAAAGTCGTATCTATTTCAACAGTAATTGCGTACCAAGCTGATGTGTCTCTAAATACTCTTGTTGTAATATATTGAAAACTAAAAGCTCCTGATTGATAATCATAGACATGCAATTTATCAGTACTTCCATTAAGATAAATATTACTATCAATACTACCTGAACCTGAGACAATAATAACTTGTTCTGCTGTAATTTTACTTCTTTTAAACCAAAAAGATATAGTTCCTTTTTTATCACTTGTTGGTGAAGATTTACTTCTTGTTAAATATGTACTAGCCATTAGTTAAATTGCGCTCCCCCCGTAGCCCCATAGCTTGAAGTAAAGCTAAAAGCTCTGTCTGTTGTTTGATTTTCTGCATCTGTAATTCGAATTGTAAAATTTGTTAAAGTTGCGGTTGTGCTACTTCCGCCAAAATCTGTCGTCTCTAATGCTCCAGTTGATGAATTAAGAGTTACGTTAGCTGTTGCTAAATTAGAGCCAACTTCTGAAAATGTTATTGCGCTGTCTGAAGAACCAGCAATCGTTGCTAGTGTTCCCGAAAAATTACCTGCAAAAGTTCCAAGTGATCCAGCTGCAGTTGAAAATGAAGGAGCCGTAGATGCCGTTAAAAAATTATTTGTAGATCTACCAGCGTTACCATCGGGATTTTCTACTCTTACAAAATAGTTTCCTGTAGCTAAAGTTACATTTACTGAAAGCGTTGTTGAGTTTGTAAATGAAACTGTATTGGCAACTGTTACTGAACCATCTGTTTTAACAAATTCTACTTGAGGAATTGAAACAAAATTTGTACCTGTAATATTAATCGTTGTAGCTGTTGCTGGAGCTATCGTTTGTGATACATCTGCTACAGTAGGTTTTGTTTCTGTTGCATCAATAAAACTTAAAACACCCGATCCGTTGGTAGCTAAAACTTGACCATTTGATCCTGTGTTAGTTGGTAAAGTAAAACTTAAATTACCAGCGTAAGATCCGTGAGCCGCACTTTTTAATTCTGTATAATGGCTGTTCTGAGAACAGTTTAATCTTAAAGCTCCGTCTGTCGAAGATCCATCACCTTTAACAACTAATGTTGGTGAAGGTAGTCGATCATTATTTACAGTTCCGCTAGTGATTTGGCTTGCACTAAAAGATGATAATGTAAACGTACCATAAGCCGTTACCTGTAAAATATCGTTGGCTGCAGCTCCGCTGCCTAAAACTATAGATGTACCACTTGTTGCCGTAAAATCAGACGGGGTAAGCTTAACTCCATTCAAATAAATATCTGCGAATGCTGTCCCGCTAGCGACATCGTAAGTCAAGCTGTTCCCGTTACTGTCAGCACCGCTGAAAGTTGTTTGACCTGCTGTAGCTACATATTCAAATCTTTGTGATGTCCCGTTAACGCTCGAACCCGCAAGAGCAAAAGATGAACCATCGTAAACTTTTAATTTATTTGCTGTCGTATCGAACCATAAATCCCCAGCATCTAGTGAAGTTGAAGGAGAATTTGAAGATACTCTATATCGATCTGCAAAAGAATTAATGCCTGTAATATTATTTCCAGCTGTAACTACGGCTGTAGCGTTTGTTCCAAGTGTAGATAAATTAGAGATCCCAGCTAGTGTGTTAATATTTGTAGCGTTTGAATTTACTGAATTTATATTACTTATGTTTGTTGCAACAGCATTAATATTCGTTGCGTTAGAAACAGCAGCATCAATATTTGTTTGTTGTGATGTTGTTGGTACTAATTGTTTCCATTGTGTGCCGCCAAGATCGTAAACTTTCATTACGTTATTGGTAGTATCAAAATATAACGCTCCGTCTGTTAAAACGTTGCCGTCATTATCAACTGTAGGATCACTAGCTTTTGCTCCTAAGAAATCATCATCAAAAGTATCTAATGCGGCTTCCGCTGCCGCTTGTGCTGCTAAGGCTGCTGTTTTAGCGTTCTCTGCATTTGTTGCTGATGTTGCTGCCGCTGTTGCTGAGTTAGCTGCATTCGTAGCGTTTACAGAAACTTGAGATCCATCTATTGTTGCGTCTAAAGATTGACCATCATTAGAAAAACCTAAAAGTTTACCAGCTCTTGCCGTAGCATTATCAGTAATTTGTGAATTTGTTATTGGAGCTGTTCTCGATACTTTTATAGATCTATCAATTTCTTCTTGTAACTCTTGAGTTAATAAAGTTAATTTATCTAAAGCTCCTTCGTGTGTGTCAGCTGGAAAAGGATCGTTAGCTAAATAATCTACTTCTTGAGTTTGATTTGTGTCTCTAATTAATACAATAGACACACCACTAGCTGGTGCAGACGTGAAGGTTACTGTGCCTCCCGTTCCCGTGTCATTTATTGTGTAATCTGAATTTAATGTTTGTACTGTTTCGACACCAGCGCTACTTCTTAAAATTACTTTTAATTCCGATGAGCTATGTATCGGAAACGTATAAGTAAATTGAGTAGTAGAATTATCGCCAGCGTACGAATTTCGTACTACTGTACTTGATACTGTCATAATAATTTTTTGAAATTTTTATAGACGCTATACGCCTACTATATTTCCCTCTATATTAAAGTTTGTCTATGTTGTCTATTGAATTTTTTATGGCTTTAAATAAAAACTTGAGCCTTGTGTTTGCTCTTGTTTCCTTCTTACACGCCTAAAATACCCCGGATCTAGCATTTCTTTTAGTTGATAACCAATGAGGTAGTCATAAGCAGCCTTTGTGTAAAATAAATTTAAAAATGGCACGTTACCTTCTGCAAGTTGTAATAGCTTTTTACCAGCTTTTTTAGGCTCATTTATATCGCCTATAACTCTTAAAAATGATGCTATATCTCCTACAGTTGGCCCCAATAGTGTTTCTTGTAAAGTATTGCCATATCTGTTGTTAAGCTCTGAATACAAGAAATCGCCATAAATACCTAAACCACCACCTTGAAAGAATGCTGCTGCCCAGTTTCCAGCTTTCTTTGGATCTGGCGGTTCTTTACCTCTTAATAAATTTTTTGCTGATAATGATAGATAACCCATCATTGTTCCCATAAGAAGTAAGCTTGTCAAACCAACAGCTCCAGACCACAAACCATTTTCTGCTGGTGAATAACCTCTGCCGCCTATTTCTTTTCTAATAACCTTCATCCAGATTGCCATGGGAAATTGTTTAAACTGGCCAATATATCTTAATATTTCACCTAAACCTTCTCCTCTTCTTGTTCCTTGTAACATGAAAGATCTAACGGCTGCGTCTGGCTCTGGCGTTCCATGTAAAGCTCTATCAAATAAATAGTTTCTATAAGTAAGCTGTAAATCTCTTCTAAAATTTCTAGCTTCTCTTTCTGTAATCTTTCTTCCTAAATATTTTTCTATACGAGCTTGAGTTACATTTTCTAAATTTTCTGCTGTAATATAAAATTTACCATCCGCCTCTATAGCAGAAACAGATCTTAACATATCCCATTGACCACTATCTATTTTATATAGTGTCAACATACGTTGATCTTCTACAGATAATTTATTAAAAGCTAATGATTTTTTCTGGCCAAGGTGTCTAGCAATACCAATCATCATTGATGATTTTAGAGTGTTAGTCCACCAATTTAATCCATTTAAACGAAAAAATAAATTTGATAAGTTTGCATATTTACCCGTCATGTCTCCTCTAAAAGACATTTTTTGATTTACACCACCTATAACATTATTAGATACAGTTCCTAATACATCAACAATTTCTTTATTGTTTCCGCCAGCTAAACCTTTCATTACTTCATGCAAGCCAGCAAAAAAACCTCTGCCTTGGTATCTTGTTTCTATAGCGTAGTTAGCTAAATCTGCAAAAGATGAAATCGTTGCAAAACCAAGTTTACCGGTACTTTGAAAAAATCTTACTGTAGATCCAATTTTTGCTCCTTGATAATTATCAACTTTATAAATACTACCATCAACAACAGCAAAATCTTTTCTAAATCTTTCAAACCTAAAAGCTCCATCTAAATCTGGTCTAGTTTTTTTATAATGATTTTGTAAAATATTTAATGTTCTTTCAAAATTAGCTTTAGGCTTTGTTCCTAATCCTCTTACTAATGCTATATTTCTTGCACCAGTAGTCAAACCATGTAATACAGCTTCACTTAATTTTTCGCTGCCAAATTTTATGTCGTAGTTATGTCTGGCCTCGGCATCTTTAAAATGTAAAACTCTTTCAGCTGAAGCTTTTTTTGTAATTGATGATGAACCATAAGCACGCTGAACACCAGTTGTTTCATAATGGCTGCCAGATCTTAAATTAATATAAATCTGATCTAATATATCATCTACGTTTTCTACATTGCCGAAAGTTCTATCTAAATCTAACAATGGTTTTATAAATTCTCTCCAAGCAACCATGTGATCTTTATAGTCTTTAGATTTTGTTACTTTTAATATAGCACCCGCTTTGTATAATTTTTCTGCATCATGGAATTGTCTTGAAATCCAATCGTCTAATTTAGGAATATTAGCTCCGAGATCATTAAATTGTTGTCTAATACTTTCAGAATGTTTTTTTATTATTTCAGCAGCTTGTATAGCTTCTTTAGGAACATTAGTATCACCCGTCAAAGCTCTTTTAATTTCTAAATCTAATTTACTATCTCTAAATACATCAACTAAACCGGCATTCTGCATATCAGAAACAAAACTTCTTACAAAAGTTTCTTCTAATGCGTCTTGTTCGTTACCTATAGATTTTCTTGAACCAACTCCGAAATCTTGAATACCAACTAATAATGCTTTGATACCCTTAATAGGATCTTTTCCAAAATTATCTATAATGTGTTGAGCTTGCTCTACTGATTTAATTGTATCTTCAGCAAGATTTCTTTTATTTAATGCTTGTTCAAACTCTACTCCGTCTGCAATACTTTCAGCTATATCGTTTTCGCTAGCGTTAAAGTCTTTTCTTTTTTGTGCTTTTTTTAAATTTAATTCTACGTTCGTTAACAACTCATTAACTTCGTTATCATCTAAAAATTCACCAGCAACTCTTTTTACTTCTGATAAACATTTTTTTATTGCCATTAGCTATTCCTTATTAAACAGTTTGTGCCAGCTTTTATAGCTTGTCTAAGCTTGCCTTTTTCTTTTATATTCTTATCAATTTTTTTTATTTCATCTAAACTATCTGCAATATCATCAGCTAAACCCGTTCTATTAATTTGTGCTGTTAAATCATTTATACGATTTACTTGAGCCTCAGCTTCAGCCTCAACAGATTGTATCGTTCTTTGTATTGGCTTTCTTAATTCTAATTTTGTGTCAGCTAATACATTGTCGCTTGCTGTGCTGTTAGGTTCTTCAATCGGATTTGTGCTTTGATTTTCTTGTATTGCTTGTCTTGTTTGAGTTGTTTCGCTTTCTCTAACTTGATCCAACTCTTTCATGCCATTTAATACTTCTTGATTATTACCTCTAGCTCTAGCCTTTTCTATTTTATCTCTAATGCCTTTTTTTAAATTATCTATTTCATCTGCCCACGCTGCATTCATTCTTGATTTCATTATGATTTCGCCAGTATCAATTTTTTTATTATCTATTAATCTAGCTACTGAATGTCTTAATAATTGTTCGTGGTGTTTCGGATGAGCAACAGCTAATTTTTGATAGATGTTAGGTTTGTTTTGTATTCTTCTTAAACCATCTGCAATTTTACCAAATGTTACATGAGCTGTACCTCCAAGAATACCACCGGCTGCGATATTTAAAAAAGCATCTGAGGCTGTGTAATCTTGTTGGTCTCTTTTTGCTACGCCATACACTAAAGGCTCTATAGCTGCGTTACCTATTGTTCCTTCAATAAAACCTTTTGTTAATCTAGCTCTTGTTGCTCCCATACGACCAACCATGCTAGCAAATCTAGCCTCTCTAACTACTGGAACGAAAGCAGCTGCGATGTTAACTGGATCTGCAAAAGAAGCAGCAATACTAGCACCAAGATATAATGATTTATTGAAAAAACCACCTTTTGCTCTTGATATAATACTAGATCTTTCTCTTTCAGTTTTTTTTCTTTCAACTAAATAATTTACAACACCTTCTCTAGTGTCGTTTTCAAAAAATAAACCTAGCTCTGCATATTTTTTATTTAGATCTTCTTTTTTTAAAAATACTTTACTTTCATTGTAAGCTTCGTTTCTTTCAAAAATATTAAAAATACTTTCAGATGGATTTAAAGAAAAAGCTTGTCTAGCAGATGTTTTAATACCTTGGATTACTCCAACATTAGCTGTATCGCCTAATGTGTCGTATTTATATTCTGGTGTATCAAATGTTTTAAATCCTACGTTTAACATTAATTAGTTTCCATATATGTTTCGTCTTGCACCGGTTCGTACATTTCTTCGTAACCAAAAGGTGTATTTGTTATAGGTAAAGTTGTTGAATTATCTAAAAATAAAATTTCTATTCTTTGACCATCAACATCTACAACTGGAATAGAAGAACCATTGGTTCTATCAATATGTAAAACAATTCCGTCGCCTTTTTCGTTTAAATAAAAATTACTATTTTTTTTAATATCGTTAATAATTAATTCTTGGTTATCTTCATCAACGCCTTTAAGATTTATTTCTTTTAAATAATCTGTGTCTTTAATTTTTTTCATTACAACATCTGCTTTAGCCATAATATGTTGTTGAGATACAGATTGACCATTTACATCTGATGGAACCCAATATGTTTCGCTGTCAGAAATTCTATAGTCTTGTAAAAATTCTTTTGATGCTTCTTTGATAGCGTCGTCTATATCTACTCCACGATTATATTTTGCCATAGCAGCGTTATAAATGCTTTCTCGTAAACCATTAATAAATCCAGATGCGTTTACTTCTCCGCCGGGTTGATTTGTTATAACGTCTGTGTAATCGTCTAGTTGTTTAGCTACCTTATTTTTTAAATTATTTAAGTCACTACCAGTTGAACCAGTAGCAGTTTTATAATTTGTTTCGTACGCTTTTATATTTATTGATCCGTCGTTAATGTCATCTTTTAATTGAGGATTATTAACACTTGCTGTCATCATAGCGCCAAATGGTAAACCTTCTTTTTGCAATTGCATAAATACATCGCTACTTTTGTTACCATATTGTAATTTTAGACTTTCAATCAAAGTAGATTGATTAGCTGGATTTGGTGTTGCTTTGTATTGAGCAACAATACTTTTAGCTTCAGCTTGAGTAACGTATGTTCTAAATCTTTTTGGTATTTCTTTTTCTTCGTAAATTTGATCTAAAAAATCTGCTCTTTCATTAAATTTAACTTTGTAATTTTCTAAGTCTGCTTCATCGTTAGTTTCTACATATTTTTCAAAAGCATCGTTAACTTCTTTTGTTAAAACTTCTACATCTTCATTTTCAGTTATGTAGTAACCAGCTGCATCATTTTGAATAGCTTTGTTTTTTGCACTTATAGCGCTTCGTATTGCATCTTGAGCTTTTTCTTTCAGTTTGATATTATCCCCGCTTACCTTGATTTGGCTAATAAGTTTGCTGGCCTCTCCGTATTTAGCTTCCTTAATAATATTAGAGTTTTCTTGTACTATATCTATAACTTTAGATTGCTCAAAAATTTCATTATAATTTTTTTCACCTTCAAATGCAGTTAATAATTCTGCATTTTTATATGTACCCATTTCTCCTTTAAGAGCTTTTTGATAATTTTTTTCAAATTCTTTAGCTGCATAAGATTGAGCATATCTTTTAGCTGATAATTCTAACTCGTTTCTTTTTTCTGTAGGAAGGTTAGCGTAGTTTTGTGGATTTTTAATATCTATATATGTTTTAAGAGGATCAATACTTATATCTCTTTTAAATCTTAAAACATCTACTGTAGCTTTAGATGTAAATTCTAATTCTGCTATTTTACCACCAAATAATTTTTGATTACTAGGATCTTTAAAAAATTCAGTAAGTTTATTTTCAGCTTGTTTGTATTCATTGCTGCCAATCTCAGCTGTAGATAAAATTTTATATAAAGGTTCTAAAGATTGTAATTTTAAGGTTCTGTTTTTATACAACATACCTCTTACATTGCTAGTTTGTATAGCAGATTTGTCAGATAAATAAGTTTTATCCATGTAAGAGTTGAATAGTTTTTTAGAAAATTTACCTTTTAAAGTTGGAATTATTCTATCTTTTGTATTTTGCCAATTTGTTTTGTATTCAGACATAGCTTTATCCATATCTGCATACTCACTTACTTTTGTTTTTGTTTCGCCTAAACCTTCAACAAGTGTATTACCATTGTCATCTTTTACACCAAACTCAACTTCTTTAGATTTTTCTAAAACTTCGTTTTCAGATTTTGTTTTTTCATACTCTACATAAAAATCTTCACCAGCTCTAAGCATACCTTTTAATGCTCTTGCTGGTCTCGTAGCATCATCAAGAGAAATACGCATTCCTCTTGTACTTTCTCTTTCAGATACTTCGCTTGTTGGTGATACTTGAGATTGATAAATTTTTATTGCCATTATGCAAATTCCTTCCCAAATGTTAATAAGCTTTGACCAGCTTGATAGTAAGAAGCTTTTTTAGCAACTTTACCTCTATATCTTTCTAGCGCAGCTTCAGCTCTTGTATTAATAGCGTCATTAAATGCTTGATCTCTATTTACCTCTGCGTTGTATTGCATCATATCTCTATCTCTTTCGAGGTTTAGAGCATTTTCAAACAAAACATCTTTTACAGTACCGGAATAAGCTACGTTGCTAGATAAAAAGTTTTCAGTAATTTCACCTATAATTTTATCAGCACTATCATTAAATTTAGGTAGCTCATAATTTGTATATACAGCGTAACCTTGTTTGCCTTTTTGTTCTTGTATTTTAGCGTCTCTATCTTTTAAAGAAGCATTATAATTAGCTGCTTGTTGTGCAGCTCTGCCTTGTAATAAATCACCAAAAAAACTCATTTAAAATAACCTCGCATATCTATAATAATCAGACCCGTCGGGGCCATATTGTTTCATTATTCCTTCTTGTTTCAAACCAAGCCATTCAGCAAAACGGATAGCCATTTGACTATCTGCCTTTACACTTGTTTGTAATCTTTTTATTTTATAATTCAAACACATCAATTCCGTTCTTTGTTTAATAACTTTGGATAAAGTTATGGGGTATTGATGAATTTTATTTGTAGCTAAGACCCACCCCTCAGCTACGCCTTCCCAGAGAGGAAAAATCCCTCCAGCCGCAATGGGTTCATTGTTAACTACACCCGTAAACGACATTCCAACTTCTTTTAAAAAATACGCATACTTTTTATGATGCGGTGATAATTCTAAAAATTTGTCGTTCATTTTTTGAGACACAATGTATTCTGCGTGTTTATTCTCAAAAGGTATAATTATAACTTTAGACATTCTCCGTTTCTAGTCTCGGATATATACCAAGAATAGTCATCGGTAGAGCTTGAGGTTGTTTAACATAAACTAACCCCTCTGTTCCGTAATCACTATCAAATTCTATAAATTTATCTCCAGTAAATAATGGAACCGGTAAATCCATAGAAGCCGAGCTATCTCTAAAATCTATAGCTGTTAATGTATATGAGTTTGGCCCAACGCTAGCTCCCACAGTTTCGTGAAATCTAACAGACAAATCATATATTCTTTTTACTTTTGTTTGTGTTGTTTCTGTAAAACCTTCATCTAATCTCATAGTTTGTAAATCAGATGAATATTGAAATCCTACAGTTAGCTCTTCAGCTGCCGTATCTATTGTAATACTTCCGCTGCTAACTGTTTTAGAAGCTTGAACAGCCCCTTCACCAACAACAGTTAGTAATTCACCTTCTAAATGTGATAAACCAGATAATGTTGTTGTTGGATCTCCAGCATATTTCAAACCACTATCAACATAAAAAAATGATGTTAAGTCGCTGTTAAAATCAAAAGGCTCTAAATATTCTATGTACCTTTTTGTTGATCCATTTATATATCTTTGCACTATCAAATAAACTTGATCTTCGTCGCTTGAGCCAGAAATAACAGCTACACTTTCTACTTTAGCATGTGTAAGAATTTTATCTGTTTGCTCGCTAGTGTGTGCAGATGTTAAATTTATTTTTGCTGTATTTAAAAAACTTTCGTCACTAAATAATTGAAATTGGTTGTCATCAATTTTATTTATAAAATATTTTGTGTTCTCAGATAATCCACCTATAGCTGTTCCAGAATTTTTATAAAAAATAAAATCTCCAGTTTGAAAACCATGGTTAGATGAATAAATTATATCTGTATGTATGTTAACACCTTGGTAAATTGCTTGCGTTGTATCTGAGCTTGGCGCAGATGATAAATTAATTGCTGTTCCGCCAGTAGCGTTAGCTGCTGTTGAAGCTAGTTTTATTGTGTTAGCATCTACAGAAATTACAAAATAAACATTACTTGTATTTAATCCACCAATAACATTAGAAGATGCAGAATAAAATACTGGATCCCCAGTAGATAAACCATGACCAGTTAAAGTTATTGTGTCATTTGCTACAGAAACATTAGTAGCGTTAGCAGTAAAAGAAATTTTTTGTTGTATTATACTTTTACCTGTATCAGATTTTCCACCTATAATATGTCTATGCCAAGCTGTAACTTGTTGTAATCTGTTATAAGTAAAACCAGCTAAAACTCCATCTTCTCTTACGCACCATGCAACAGAAAATGGCTCTTGCTGATAATCCATTTGTGTAATACCGCTTTTTGTTACGTGTTCAGCAAGTATAGTAAGATCTGGAGCTTGGTAACTGTCGCTGTCAAAATTATATGCAAGCTCTCTAATTTTTCTTTTTGCTCTTTGTAAAAATAAAGTTGCGTTACCAATAGACAAAGCATCTACACCAGCAGATCCATAGTTAGATTGTTTTCTAATATTTATGTTTGTTGGTGTTATGGCATCTTGAGAAGATCCAGAGCTAACAGCGTATTCACCTCCAGTTGTCATCACAATTAAAGTTCTTGTTGCTTTT
>CAACVD010001525.1_pt1 | contig 11100 bp, 17 predicted proteins | sample 2381771 | NCBI WGS metagenome assembly CAACVD01 (sample SAMEA5211965, study PRJEB30684) | marine metagenome | biome: Marine; feature: Epipelagic; material: Water | collected 2015-10-15 | depth 15 m | reverse complement strand
TCAACAACTTTTAACGTTCCTCAATTACAAGGTAAAATGCCACAAGGTTATGATGGTAATACATATAACTTAGCAGGTACAGGTGGAGCAAATACAGTTACAGTTGCTGTAACTAACAACCAAGCTGCAACAAATGCTACAAACCAAGCTGTTACTGTAACAGGAAGTATATCTAATACATCTTTAACAACTGCTCAATTATCATCTCATTCGCACTCAATTGAACAGTCTCCAGAAGGTCATCACAATAATGCAATGAATAACACTCCTTTTCCACTAGATTCTAATGGTAGAGGTGAAACAGATAACAGTACACTTAATGCAGGATCAGGAACTGGTCATAACCACTCTCATACTTTATCTGGTACCTTAACAGGTAATATTACAACAAGTTTAACTGGATCCGTTACGGCTGCAGGAACAAATTCATTCTCACCTTTTGTGGTGGTAAACTATATTATAAAGCATTAGGAGATATTTATGGCAACACAGATTGTAATACAAAATGGAGATAGAATTTTAATAGACGATTCTTATGGAATTGATTGGGCAGATAAAGGTAAAAATTGGGTAGATGCTTGGTGTCCAAATACAATTCATTGTGTTATCTGGAATAATTTAATAGGACAAAATGAAATTCAAAGCAAAGATGCTTCTACTGGAATGATGACAGGAAATACTAATTTAAGTGCTACTAGCGACGCTGTAGGATCAACAACTATTGCTGCTTTACTTACATGGGCAGAAACTAGAAAAGGTCAAATTGAAGCTGCAATTACAGCTTATAAAAATGCAGTTGATGATGATATAGCTAATAGTACAACAAACGCTGTCGGCAAGACTTGGCGAGATTACGACTCAAATTACTCGTAAAAAATACCTCTAACTTGTAAAACTTTTCTTTTAATAGGGCCTGTTACAGGGCACACTTTGTGTGGTATTTTATTTTTAATTGCTAAAAGTGTATTAGAATAAGGATAAGAAACTAAAGGTAATCCTCTTTTTGTATCTATTAAAGTTTCACCTCCCCAATTATCATCCCAATTATCGTGAATATAAAAAGAATAATTTAAAGTATATTTACCATCATCATGCCAATTAATACCTGAAAATTTATCATATTCATAATATGAAACTGATATTCTTGAATTAGATTGAAAAGGAATAAAAGGACAATCAATTAATATTCGGCAAAAATCTTCAAAGACTTTATCCTTTGCTTCAACTTTATCTTTACATATTATTGCAAGATCTTGTTGAGTATTAACTTTTTGCATTGTTCTAAAATCATTTTTATCTAAATAAAGAGTTTTTTGCCACTCTTTATGTGATTCAAAATCAAGATTAAAATTAAAATTAGATATTTTTTTAAATAAATCATTAGGCAAAAAATCATTAATAATAACTGCACAATCATCTATATTTGCTTTTATATACATTTATCTAAAAGATTTTTTCTTCCAAAACATAGTCTTATATTTATCTACCCATTTACTTAATAATTTATTAAGAGTTTTTGCATGAAGTTTTTCCATATAGAAACCTGACCATTTTTTCCATGATTCTCTTTTAAAAGGAATAACTTGAATCATAGGTTCACCTTTTTTTATTAAAAATTGTTTATCTCTCTTGTGAAGAATAAAAGGAAAGTTAATTGTATTGACATATGTATCAGTGTCCACAATTCCTGATATTATTTCAAATCTAGGTTCTAACCTATTCATTGGTTTTATAAACAAACAACTATAACCAGGAGGAGTTTTTATTAACCATTTATTCATAAATTTTCCTGCATTTTTTCCTGACACTTTACGCCATTGTTCAGGTAATTGTGTTTCATTATGAACTCCAAAATCATCTCTATTTTTATTTGCAGGAGTAACAGAAAAATCTTCTTCTACAGGATCAACTAAATAATCTTGATCAAAAGGAATTATATATCCCATCGTTAAAGAATCTAAAAAAGGTATGCATGTTTTTAAAGTCGGAGCGTGCATGTTGCCCCTATGATGTCTTTCTAATTTTTTATATTCTTCTGGTATAAATTTAGAAGCAGGTTGTGGGTGTGGCCACACATCTAACATTCCTTCATCTGTTGCACAGAAAGTAATTTTTTTATTTAACATATTTTTCTATAAAATTAAAAGACATAGATCTTCTAACTTCCCCCTTTATTTTTGTTTTAAATGGCATAACACAATGTTGATGCTTAGCTTCAAAAATATAAAAATGTCCTACTTCAGGTTCCATCCATTCACAGCCAATACCATCTGGCCACATAAAACCTAGTTTACCATCTTTAAATTTATGAGGATCTTTTGTATCATCAATAAATTCAGGTACTTTTAAAAACATAACAGTAGACCACCCTGTTCTATCATGATGAGTGTGCGGTGGATTGTACTCACCTTCTTTCATATCATTAATCCAACAACTTAATATTTCTAATTTTTTACTTCCATTATATAACCCTGTCTTCTCTAAAGTTTCAATATAATCGTTCATACAATCAACAATGTTTTTAGCTATTTTAGTTTCACTAATTAAATGAGTAAATTCTTTTTCTGAATCAAGTCTACCTGCTAATCTTGGACCAAAAGAAGTTAACTCTTTTTTATGTTCTTCATATTTATTATTTAAATCATCTATGGCATCTAAAGGAAGATCATATCTTTTAACTATTCTACCAAATACATTTGTTTGAGCTTTCATCGTAGGCTTATCCAAAATTGAATACTAAATCTTTGTTCTAAAAAAGGAACATCCTGTTTATCTTTAGAATATAAAGGAGTTATTGCATGTGGTATATAAGAAGGAAATACTACCATAAAATTATTTTTGTTTTTTACTTCTATTATTTTATTATCATAAAAAAGCATATCACCCCCTTTAAGAGAATCTCCTTTATTTAAAACTAAATTAAATGTAAAAATATTTTTATTTGGATTATCTCTATGCCAGTTATAATATCCACCATTATTATAACTAATTACATGTATATTCCACATTAAGTCTCTTTCTAAAAACTCGTAAACTTGCGATGCATTATCTTTCACATAATAAGACAAACCTTGATGCAAAAACCATTGGTGAAGACTTTCAAAAAAATTATCATTATTTTTTTTTGTTTTATTTTGTAACCAAAAATCTAAACCTCCGCACTTACTACTAAATAATTCTTTACCTTTAGTCCAATTAGGAATATTAAAAATTTTTCTGTTATTTAAAATATCACTGTAAAGTTCATCTACATTTTGTTGTGGTAAAAAATCATCACAAGCTATTATGTTCTTTGACAAGTTATAATATTTCATTTTATTTAACCCTCATATTTGAAATTAAAAGCAAGTGACATTCTTTCTTTTTTAGAATGTTTAACTCTGTGATGTAAATCACTATCAAAAACAATTAACTCTCCAAGTTTAGGTTTGTATGAATGAAAAGTATTTTCTGAAAAAACAGCAAACTCAATCTCAGAGTTGTCATCTGTTAAATAAAAAACACCAGCACCTTGTTTTAAAAGATTTTTTTCTATGTGATTGTGAAATTCTTGATAGCCTCCTTTTTCATAAACGTTTATCCAAGAACTTGTTATCATAAAAGGTTTTTTTAAAAATTTACTTATTTGTTTTTCTATGTATTCTCTTAAATATATAAATTCATCTACTGCAAATAAAATATTTTTATATATACCATACGATGTGTAAGCTTCACAATCCCAACTTCTTTCCGTAAATTTTTCTTTATTTGTTTCTATAAATGTTTTTGTTGTTTCTAACATATGTTTATTGTCAATCTGTGAAACAAAAAAACTTTTTTTAACTACTACTGTTTCTTTCATTTTGGTAAATAGATATTATTAATTTTAGAATTTTTTATTGTCTTAAAAGCATCCTCTAAAGTTTCAACCAGAGGAGCCCCTGCTAAATTAAAAGAGGTATTAAACAATAAAGGAACTTTAGTTTCTTCATAAAAAATTTTTATTAAATCATAGAAAAATTTATTTTGTTTTCTAGTAACTGTTTGTAATCTACAAGTGTTGTCTACATGTATGATTGATTTTATTATGTCTTTTTTATGTGGAAGAGGTTCAAAAACATAAAGCATGTAAGGAGACTCATTAATATTTTCCATATTAAACCATTCTTTAGCATATTCTAACATAATTGTTGCAGCAAAAGGTCTATAATTTTCTCTTTTTTTTACTTTATTAACAATTTGTTTAGCATTATTATTTCTAGGATCGAAAAGAAAAGATCTTTTTCCTAAAGCCCTTGGTCCAAGTTCTGATGACCCATGAAAAATAGCTAGTATTTTTTGATCTAAAATAACTTGTAAAGCTTCATATTTATTAGAGCATATATTCATTTAATACTCCTTTTGGCTGTTTATGTTTAAGTCTTAAATATTCTACTATACCTAAACTTAATCCTTCATCTCCACAATAAGGTGGTATCACTAAGTTAGGAAACTGTTTTTTTAAAGAAGTGTTCCACACCACATTTTGTGCTACACCTCCTGAATATGTTATATAATCATTTTCACTATCCACTACCTCTTTAAAAAAATTAACCATAACAGAACTCATATAAAAATGAATAGTGTGAATCCAATCCAACTTTTTATGAGAGGCTAAAAGTTTATCCCCTACATGCTGTTCATATAAAGAAAAATTAAATATCACATCTACATTTTTTAATGTAAAATTTTTTATTTTACTTAAATATTCTTCATCTAATTTCCCATACGATTGTAATCCCATAAGTTTCCCTGCAGCATTTAATCCACCTGCTCCTTCAATTCCTAAAAGATAACATGCGTTATTATAAGCTTTACCAACACTTTCTTTTTTATCTAAATATCCAATGTCGTAAATTTTGTTATTTTTAAAAACAGTCCATCCAATGTTTAAATCACCTTCAGCATCAAAAACAAAATGCGTATTACATTCTTTGTATAAAGGCCAAGAACTTAGTGCGTGTGCATAATGGTGATTTACTCTTGTCATATTATAAGGAAGATATTTAAAAGTAGTTTCTGGAAAGAAAAATTCATCTTTAAGTTTATATGCCCACGGATCAAAAACAATTCCTATTTCTTCAAAGTCATTGGGTGTAACACCCCATATTTTTTTAATATCATCAATCCATGATTCAAAATTATTATAGGCATCATATTTTTTTTGTGTGTGTCTTTCTAATTTATAATATAAAACTTCTTCGCCTGTATAATACGAAATATTAGAATCGTGTTCACATAATCGTAAACCTAAAAATTTCAATAGTCTTTTCTTTCTGAATTGTAATTTACTGCAAAATTGCAAGCAAAAGTAACTCTAAGATTATCTGTGTAATTAGGAAGTACACCGTGATAAGTATTACCACTAAAAAAAATTACCGTTCCGTCTTTAGCAATTACCTCTTTTCTATCATTAGTTACAGTTTTATCACCTTCTCTTTTTATAAGCCTATATATATCTTTATTTGAAAATAAAAAATTTGCATTTGTTTTTTCAACATCTACAAAATAAACACACGCCACGTGACAACCGTGATGGTGGAACTCTGCAAATTGCTCTTTTTTATACCAGTTAACCCAAGCGTTTATTGTTGATAAAACAGGAGCGTCATAGTTATCTTGTTTTATAGATTGATGAATAACATTTCTTATATCAGTTGTTAATTCGTTTATTACAGGGTATCTAAAATGTGAATCCCAAGCACTTCTGTTAGCTTTTACATTGTCTTCTTTATCTGGAACAGTTGAAAATTTATGAATGCTTTTATTTTCTTCTATTTTTACAATTTCATTAATTTTTTCTTTGTAATATTCGTGATTTGGTAATGTAAAAACACTTACCTCTTCTACAAAAATAGGTATCTTGGTTATCTCTATCATTCTTTTTTCTGTCCCTTTCATAACATAATTTTCTTGTCAAGAAAACAATTTAAAAAAGATTACTTGATATATTCTGTACACATGTTTAAATTAGATCTCACCCAAAAAATTACAAATCAAGGAGATATTATGGAAAATCAAGAAGTATTGAAGGCTATAGCTACCCTTGCTGATAAGGTGAGTCGTTACCACGAACGTTTATTAGCAGTGGAAAGAGACAACGAAAGACTACAAAAAGAATTATTAGAACACAAAAAAGGTCCTCATATACATACAATTCAAGGTAAGCCACATAACTCCGATGCGACTGTTATGGTAACAGGTTTAGATTCTGATGTTGAATGTGAAGTGTGTAGTGCTTAATTAAAGAAATTAGCAATAGAATATCTAAAGGAGCCATTACCAACCCATTGTAAAGGTGAATGTAAAACATCTGAAGAAAAAAATATGGCTCTATTTTTTTTAAAACCAACGTGAATACTTAATTCAGCTTCTTTTGAATTTTTTCTATGATAAAAACCCGTACCATTATTTGTAGATTCTTCTCCATGCATAAAAATTAAACATTGATGAGTTACACCATATTTTTCATCCGTGTGTGGTCTTGGTTTGTCATTCGCACCAACCATTGTATATGACGAATAAAAAAAATTAGATATTTTAAAATTAAATTTTTTATTAATTAAAACTTTAATTTCATTTTGAACATCACAATTGTTTACTAAATCATGACTGTGCCAATAACATCCTTCGTGGTTTTTTATTTTTCTTTTATTTGGAGGAACATATTCAACAGAAATCATTTGTTGAACAATTTCGTTGTATATATTTAAAGGAAAAAAATTTTCTTCTACAAATACTTTACTCAGGGGTTTCACCTAACATGTCTGCTAAAGAAGGAGCAAATACTTTTACATCTCTTCTTATTTTCTCGGCTGTTGTAGATGTCCCTGGATTATCAACATCAGCTTGAGCTGCAGCTTCTGATTCATATTCAGCGCCCGTATCAACATTTGTAATAGTGGTCTCTGTTTTTACTTTATAATGCGGAATTTTTCTTCCGTCTTCAGTCGTAATGTGACCTAGTAGTTCAGCAGGTTCAACTATCGGCATCGTCTTTTCTCCAATTTATGTTAAAACTAATGATAACTCTATCTTCATCAGAATTATTTGTTTGTACTTCATGTTGTAACCATGAAGGGAAAAAAATCAAGGAATTTTCAACAGGTTCCCATTGTACGCTGTGAGCGAGGTGTATAGAGGCTTTATCTGTTTTTGGGGGTGATAGTACCTCCGACTGTGGTTTAGGCTCTAGAAACACAATATTTCCACACTTTTTGGGAGCTTTAAGATAAAATACACCTGACAAATAATTATATGGGTGTGTATGCACATTGTTTCGTGAACCTGGAGGGTTTATCATACCCCACATACCCGTCATCTCAGGAGCATAATTATCTTTAACGTCCATGTGATTAAAACAATCTTTTGCATATTTAAGAATATCACTAACCAAAGGTTTAAATTTTTTTATATTATGTATTTCATCATCACTGTGCCAACCACCAATATTAGACCGTGGCATACCTTTCTTGTCATTCTTTCGTATTTGATAGATGTTGTCGACTAAATGCTCGTGGCCTTTTAATTGTAGTGAAAATAAGGGAGTAATAAATAGAGAATGTAAGTTAATCAGAGTTGTCCTTTCGTGACCTCCATAAAACTTGCTATAATGTGCACCTGATTGGCAGCATTGGCTTGAACTTTAAGAACATCACTTTCTTGCAGAACTAAAGGTTGAGTCAATAATTCTGTTGTTGTGTTTGTAGCAACACTCTTTGCTTTAAATATTTCAAAAGTTGCAGCGCCTCGGACAACTTCAACATCAACTAAAGTTGTTGAACCAGAGTCATTGCAGATTAAAAGAGATTTTACTACATCCGTAGTAGGCATAACTGGTGGCGTTGCACCAGGATTAGCCGTAGGAACTGTTAAAATAGTTGTTAGACCTGTTGTGGTAATATCCACCATTGCGCTTTTAAAAGTATTAGCCAAGGAAAAAAGCCTCCGACTGTGATTCTTCTTTTAAATCTTGTTGGTAGTTTGTGTTAAGTAAAAGAATAATTTGATCTAATAACTGCACCATTTGATCAAACTGATTGGGACTGTATTCTGATGTAGCATTTGGTAGTCGTGTAATTGTTATTTTAGCCATTATCTTCTTCCATCTGGTCTAAGTTGTAACTTAGTAGATCCAAGTCTCCAAGCTGTGTCATCAACTGTGTTAGTTTCATATTTAATTTTAACTGCTCTACCTCTACCTCTTACATCAATTTTCTCTGTTGTACTAGAAATAGAACCTGTTGTAGTTACATTAGCTGCAGATTGTGGATATTGTTCAAGTGTTAGGGTGGCTGTCATTGTATTAGCAAGATTATCAAAGTCTGGAACTAATCTACTAACTGACATAAGTTCGTCGCCATCAGCAATTTCAACAGATCCTGTAGTTAAAAAAGCAGAAATAGCTGTGCCATCCGCTTGATTATTACCTGACTCATGTTCATAAATATAAGAAGCTCCTGCTGTTAGACCTAGTATATTTGATACATTTGCTGTTAAACTTGCATTATATTCTGTAGCAATTGGCTGTTCATACACATAAGCACCGAGCCATGTTGTTCTTCCAAGATTAACAGTATACCAAGTATTTTCTAAATAATTGTAAGCAACTCCTCTATCTATTGCTGTAGCACTTGCTGAAGGGTAGTACCAAATAATTTCATTAAAAGCTGTGTTTATACCACAGGCAATATCATTTCTATTTGTGTAACTAAGATCATCAAATACATAGTCTTGTACAGAACATGGCATTTTTTTGACAACACCATCATACATATAAAAAGAATTATCAGACATCCAATATGCTCTACCATTAACTTCAATAGCTGCATGTTGACCTATTAAACCACAGTTAGCACCAAGTTGTCTAAGACCAAAAGTAAAAGGCGTACCAACAAATTGAACACCATGAAGTGATGTATCTGTCCAAACTAATATTTGCCCTGATGATTTAACAGCGCCTACTATTCTAGAACCATCAGATATACGTAGTGAACCAGCTTCATTTGTAGCTACTGGTGTATAATCTGTAGCATCTTCTCGATCAGAAAATCTAAATAGTAAATCATCTTGAGATGCTGGTGTACCAATAGTAGTTTCTGTGCCAAAAATCATTAAGTGTCTTGTATCTGTTGACACTAAACTAAATCTTGATGCAGTAGGAGCATTTGATAAAGCTGTTGCTCTTGCGTCTATTGCACCAGAAATATCTTTAATATATGTGCTAGCATTTAATACTGTAGCAATTAAATCTTCACCAAAATTATCCAGTGACCAAGTACGTGCAGCAATGGTAACAGTTGACGAAGTACGTGGAGTGTTCCAAGTGCTAGTGTTCCAAGTATCAGTGCCCCATCCATATCCTAAAGTTGAAGCAGTTTCACCAATATTAATTTGATAATTAGCATTGCCTGAGCCACCTCCACCAGATGTAGATCCAGAAGCTGCGCTAGTGTGTGTTACTTTATAAGTATTAGCGTCAACGTATGTTGTAACTTCAAACTCATTGTTCATGTCTAAACCATCTATTGCAGAGAAAGAATCAAAGGTTACAAAGTCCCCTTCAATAGCACCATGGTCTGCGTCAGTTACTGTAACTGTTGTTGTACCATTTGTTGTAAAAGGATTAGTTAAAGCTGCTGTTTCTCTAATAGGTGTAATATCATAAAGAGCACTACCCGAGAATAAATATAGTTTTCTATCAGTGCCTAAAGCAAGGTATCTGGTTCCGTCTAAACCAATCCAGCTATGCGTATCACGGACCACGCCCACGACAGTTTTGTTTGGATCTGGTAGATATGTCCAACCTTTCCATCTTTCAGGCTTTCCGTAGTGAAAACGCACAAGATTTGAGTCAACATACTTACGTTGATCTCCTGCTGAGTAAGCGGTATCTTGTTTATCAATGCCTGGTTGGAACTTTAAATCTACTAATTTCATGACAGAATATTTTAACCTATTTTACTTAAAATTAAAGATTATAATCATATTTACATTGAAATGCTATTGAAACTCTTATTCTTGAACTTGTTCTAGACACAGAAACTGCTCTGTGGGGTAAGTAGGAAGGAAACATAATAACTCTGTTAGGTAAGGGAAAAACACCATTAATTACCCTTGTTTGATTGACATCATAAATTAAAAGCTCACCACCCCATGTTGTATTCCAGTAAGAATGTATAAAACATACTATTGTAAGATCTTTTGAAAAAGTGTCACGACTATCACAATGAATTTTCTGATCATACAAAGGAGGTCCTCCATTCAGCCACACTCTTTTTAATTTATTTTTATAATTTTTTTCTATTTGTAATTTTTCGTTTATATGAATCCACAAATTATAAACAATGTTAGATTTATTCAATTCATTATTTTTTATTAAAGCATTAATTTGATTACAATAATCATTTGCAGAAAAACTTGTATTTAAATCATTATCTTCAGATCGATTAGTAAAGTCCCAAATACCTTTGCTAAAATGTTCTGCAATTAATTCAAACATTTCCTTTGGAACAACATCATCAATTATTTTAATACTCATTTTAAAATTATATTTAGACTAATTCTCCAATAATCTAAATTATTATTATTTACAAACCCGCCATTATGTAAAATATTAGACTTAAAAATAATAAACCTCCCAGGAATATATTCAATTTCTTCACCTTCTATGTTTATATGTCCCCCATATTCCGCTTTCCAAACTGGAGTCAAAAAACCTAAAATTGTCCATGATAGACTGTCTTCTACATCAGGATGAAAAAGTGTTTCGCTCTTGTCATTTTTTGCGCCTAAATGAATTCTAGAAATATTATTTGGCAAATTAAAATTATATTGATTTTGAAATACATTTTTAACAATGCTTGTTAAAGATTGAAAATAACCTGACAGGTAAGGGTTAAAACTTTGACTATCTTGTTCAACAATCATTCCTGGAAAATTGTTTATTGATGATTCTAAATTGTTTGTATCAGAAGAACACCTATTTAAACTCCACATGGGTGTATTAACTAAATTGTTATAAATTTTAAAATTTTCTGTTCTGTCAATAACGTTATCAAGAATATAATATTTTTTCATTTT
>CAACVD010001524.1_pt1 | contig 11102 bp, 21 predicted proteins | sample 2381771 | NCBI WGS metagenome assembly CAACVD01 (sample SAMEA5211965, study PRJEB30684) | marine metagenome | biome: Marine; feature: Epipelagic; material: Water | collected 2015-10-15 | depth 15 m | reverse complement strand
TAATCCGAACTCTTCTGTTGCTTTCTCAGCGTCAGAAACAAATTGACTTGGAAATCCTGTAGATGAAATGTTTACTTTTACATCCTTCATCTTCGAATTATTTCGCTTCTTGTACCTGTATTGGTATACCTTGCAAAGTTAATACTTATTTTCGACTCTTTTTTCTCAGGTAAATATACCTGCTTTTGATTCGCCATAATAGCCAAGCCTGAACTAATAGTGGCATCATACTTTGTTCTGTTACTAATGTCAAACTTTGCCCAATCCTCAAGGGTTCTAGCGAATGGCATAAAGCCCATCTCCTCTGAATCCCTGTACGTCCCCTCTACATCTAGACCCACATACTTCTCGATATAAGATTCAATGGCTGAGGCGTGAGCCTGTTTAATGTCCTCACTTGAGTTCGGTATACCACCCAACTCTCTCTCTGTCTTAGAGAGCCTGTTATAATGTTTGTCAGGTCTGTTTATACTATAACCTCTATAACCTCTATTCTTAAAATGATACAGTAGCCTTGGCTTGTTGTTCTCTACAAGTATAGGCATACCATAAAATATACAAGCCATAAGCACCTCCTCAAAAAATATCTCTGCTGTCTGTGGTCTAGCAACATACTCAAGAAAGAACTCATTACTAGGAGCGTCATCCATATTAAACTTTGTCATACCGTGAAGAGCTCCATTAGAACCTCCTCCACCTACAGTACCTGATATGTCATATGAATCACATCCAAATGACCCAAGGTGGTCGTTACCCGGATACTTGATACCTCTCTTATCTACTACCTTATTTTGTAATCCCTTCTTTGGCAGCCAACTAACTAGGAACCTACCCCTCTTGTCAGGAGCCCATACAACTTTAGAGTCAATGATTCCATCCTTCCAATGAAAACTTCCCCTAGTAAGATGGTGCTCAGTTATAAGTGAGTCGTTATAGTCTATCTGCTGATATAGCTTCGTTAGATTAAATAGTGACTGCTTGCTCTCATCCCTGAATGCGTGTGACTCAGTACGAGGGAATTGACGATAGAACTCGTTCAATGCATCAGGGTCATTCTTTAACGACTCTACCTCTGCCTCCCAATAGTCTATAGCACCATTGTCAATCATCTCGCCATCAACACCACGTATAGGCTTTACAGGTTTTCTAAATACAGGCATACCATATATGTCTATGAACCCCTCCATATTCCATTCCATAGGGATAAATAAGGAATACATACCGCTCTTGGTCTGACCATTAGCGTTCCTCTTTGTAACATCAGAGTCGTTGTAAAGCCTCTTAAACTCTTCACCACCCTTTGCTAATGCATTAGAGGTAGAGCCCATCATACACTTTCCTATAATCTTACTACCCAACCTAAGACAGGTCTTTGTTACACGCCAATTGTTTAGTATGTTGTTTGGCTTTAACCATTTCCCACTCTCATCGTGTACTAATAATAAAAGCTTCTCACCATCATAGCTGTTGTCATCTGTATTCTTCCAATCTATTGTTGTATCCAACCCCATCAAATCATCGGTGGCGGTGTCGTACATATTCTTTTTTGTAATCTTTGCTGCCGGAATCCTAAAGGCTAGCTCAGTCTTTGGTTTATCCATACCATCCATAATGGGCTTGAAGAAGAATGGTAGCCTGCTATTTATAGGGACAACCTTATCTGTAAACATCTTCTTAGCATCAGCACCTGTCTTAGATAGTATACCTACCCTAGAATCTTTTGCTAATGTTCCTGTGTTGACACACTCTGATGAGCTCATAAATGAAAACCCTGAACGTCTTATCTTTAGATAGTCCATACCAAAACTACGTTTGTCTGCCTTACAAGCCTCCCAATATATATAAAGAATCCTGTTCGCCTCCCTGTAGTCAGGATATCCGACATCAATACTTGTCCACTGTAGATACATATAGTGAGCACCTGTAACATATGTAGGCTTACCGTTATTCATAAACCAATAGCCTAGCTCACGTTTATCAAACTCTCCCTCTATATAATCCACCCATAGATTTTTAAAGTCTGTAGGCTTTTCATTCCATTGGAATATTGATGTAATCCTTTCTAATGCTTTAGGTATAGCATTTCTCTCCCAATACTGCTCTGATGCAGTCTTACTCCTTTTATAAACATCCTTGGGTGCTGCAGGTAATGCCACCACCAATCCTTTGATATTTATAATCTCTCCAATCATTCCTGTCTTAGAGATGATTACCATATCATATTTTGAGTCATATCCATACAGCCAACTCTTATTTCTATTCTTATTGGTTATAACATTAGAGGGTACATATCCATCTAATATCTTACATAAACTATCTTGACCTTCTTTCTGCAAATCCTTGTTTTGTATCTACCCTTGATGGGCCTTTATCAGCGATGTCTATATCAGCACGCTCATTCTCAATCTTTGTAAGTATCTCGAATGCATCGAATATAGCTAATTTTTTTGTGGCTGCCGCATTCTTTAGTCTATCTGCAGCTAGCTCATCCTCAGGGTCTATCTTTATAATATCCTCCTTAGCTACCTTTATAAGCTGCTCAACAGCTTTCATACCTGCATCTATAATCCTAAGCTTTATATCTTTATTATCCATTACATCTTTATTGTTATCTGATGGTCATACATTCTATACAGCTTCTCACCATCTACATCAAACTCATACTCACTCTCAGGTTTAAAGCAGACCATATCACCACTACATATACCTTTAGATTTTAGATAATCGTTAGGGTACTTCATAATGCCAACCAATGGTTCTTCACTAAAGGGTTTAAATATATATGACTCTGATGTAGGTACAGGTTTTACAAAGCAGTATCTATCGTATGAGTACCACTCACCGTCTTGCTTATACATAAAGAACTGCTCCTCATCTATAAAGAACAGGTCATCCTTGAAGAAGCTCTTACCGCTCTGTTGCCTACCCTTCATATCGTTATAGAACTTAAATACGTTATGATGAACTAGTAGTGTGTCTCCATTCCTTATGGGTCCTTCATATCCTAGAGGTGTCTCTATCACTTCAGCATATCTATTAGAAGCCTTATGGTCCTCCTCTGATGTGCTAGTAATAAAATCAATACCGCCAATAGACTTGACGTTGTCGTATCTCCTTCCGTTATATGCTCTAGTTATAAAATAAAATGGTGATTTCATAGTGGGCTATGAGCCGCAACCAATGCAATCTATATGCGTATCTGTTGGTTTGACTCCTGTTAATTTCATTTGAATATTATGAATCGCATCTGCGATTTCTAATTTATTTGTAAAGTCTGTTGCTGTCTCCTTTTTTTCTAGGAGTAGAGCTAGCTCCTGCTGTAGCTCTAGTCTTTTCTGTTCGCTCAATCTTAAAAGTTTATATTGTACTCAATAGATATAGGCATTGTATTTGTGAAACTCTTCCACAATACCACCTCATCATCCTTCTCAATCCAAATCTTTATACTATCATCCTTCTTGTCGTGACGTATAAGGTGTATAATATACTGATTATTTAGCACGTTCTGCCCTACAAGGTAATGCATTGCACCACCCTTATAGTCAGGACCTATCGCTATCTTTCTGATATCCATCTATGCTTTTATATCTCCGTAAAGGTACCAAGTGTCTATAGCTGTCTTTACAACAGTGGCTACTGAATACTGATGAGACAACCTATCGTGTCCTTGAGATGACTGAAGCGTAACACCTAATGTTCCCACCACGGTAACAGTACCCGAACCCTCTTGAATGATGGTTATCTTAGTACCTATAGGGAATGCTGCACCTGCGTTTGTAGGTATCCTTACATCTGTTGCGGTTGATGTAGTTGTAATAACAACACCATTCTTGTCAGCAAGAATAATATTGGTGGTAGTCAACGCACTTGAGCGCACCGTTGTAGGCACACTGTCTTGCCAAGTTAGTTTACCGCTTGCGTTTGAAACAAGAATCTGACCGTCACCACCTAAGGTGTTTGTGGAATCTTTTACCGCTGCCTGTACATACATTGATGAGTTTGCATCAAAAGTAAACTGACCTGTTTCAAACAGATAGTTTCCTATATGAGTGACATCTCCTGTGATGTCTTGGTCTCCTGTCTGAGTGATACTACCCGTTAGGTTGATATCTTGTGTTGCAGTGTTGCCAATGTTTAATACCTGCTGAAGATTCTGATTCGTAAGTCCCGAACCAAAAACAAGCTGACCGCTTGCGTTACAAACAAGCGTCTCACCATTGCTACCAAGAGCACCATTGAAGTCTCTTACTGTACCACCCAAGCTTAACGCCCCTCCTGTTATACTGAAGTTACCTGTCTGCGTAATGTCTCCTGTGAGTATTATACTCTGCGTAGCTGTGTTACCTGCATCAAGTACATTCTGCAAAGTAATATTAGATTGGAACAATGCGAGAAGGTCACTAATTAAAAAATTCTTAGTAACGTTTACAGGCGTTCCTGCTACCTCAGTTCCAATAAATTTATCCGATAGTGTTACCGGACTTGCATTTGTGTATGTACTTATTCTTGCCATCTTTATTTTTTCTTTTCAGTAACCTCTCCCGTCTGAACATTTATAACGGAGTCGGCTCCATATTTATCTATAAGCTTCTGTTCGTGCTTACCGAAGTCCTGCTTCAAGACATCAATGGTCTTTAGAAGTTGGTGCTTGTTAAGCTCTAAATCTGCTAAGGCAAGTTTTGCCTTTTGAAACTCTCCCTGCATCTCACGGATCGTCTCTAGTTCTTTTTCATCAAGTTTCATTATATTAAATTTTATTTCCTACAAAGATAGGAATTATTTCTTTCTTGTCTTCTCAATGCTTCTACCACCAAAATATGCAGCAATTACTGTTAGTAAAAGAATTTGTAATAGGTCTACCCAATTTGCCTCAACTTTAAAGTCAATACGACCTGCATCAATAAATATCAATACCATCGTACAAAAAACCAAGAACATCAACACCAATGGTCGTACATTTTTTGACAGCCAAGAGTCTGAAGTCATATCTGCCTTCCACCTCTCCGTGACGTTCTTCTGCATATCAGCCTCAGCATTGATGAGTATCTCTGCCATCTCCTTCTCAAACTGAGCCTTCTCTTCTTTGGTTCTAACAAACTTGTCAACAACTCCTCCGACCTGCTCAACAATTCCCGAACCCTTTCCAAATAGTCTTGTTAATATTTCTTTCATTCGTTCTCGATTTTATTTATCATTTCAATGTGAGTCTTTGCAATACGGTCTCTACCCTCCTCGCTAAGAAGTAGCGTCTTGCACTCTCTCTCATTTGTCATAAAGAAGTTCTCAGATAGTATAGCAGGCATAGCTGTGTGTATAAGCACATAGAAGTTTGACTCCTTGTCCACATCGCCATCCCTTGTGTCCTTACGCATCCTGTAGTTAGGGAACTCTTTCTCTGTCTCCTCATACAACACTGTTGCTATATGGTCTGACTGAGTCTCTCCCGGAGATGTATACACCTCCCAACCATTTGCCGACTCATCACTGAATCCATTTGCGTGTACGCTCACATATATACAGGGCTTGTCTGACTCACGATAAACCTCATTAGCCATCTTTACCCTTGTGGATAGAGAGACATCCTCATTGGTGTCTACCAAGTTTATATACTCGATATTGTTCTTATCGCAGTATGCTGCAATCCTATATACAATAGCACGATTGAACTCACCCTCAAAGAGCTGAGTACCATCTGACCAAATAGGACTACGCTTTCCGGGTGTCTGATAGACACCATCAATAATTCCACCGTGACCATTATCAAGAATCCAAATGTACTTTGAATCACTCTTGATTTCTTGGTGACAGCATCTACATACCTTTGCCATAATCTATTGGAGTTCATAGAGACGCTCATCCATTACTTGAAGTTGTCCCTTAATGTCTGTGATTTCCTCCTTGATGAACGTAAGCTCATTAGAGGTTTTTATTACCGCTCGCTTCACTTCTTGGTCTTGAACAGGTAATTCTTTAGCTTCCTCAATCTGAGATTGGAGAGAGAAGTACATACTTACAAAGGTTCCTATCAACCCTGCAATAAAAATAAAGTTTCTTGGTGAAAGTTTTATTTTTGTATCCTCACTAATCATCTCCATCGCTAACTATTTCATAATTTATTTTTACATCCACCGATGCGGTGGAATAGAATTTTACCACAACGCAACAATGTTTGTTGCTGTAGTTCCTGTTGCAAATACTTTGAGCACTTGAACAGGTATAAAACTACCCGCAAGGATACCTGTGAATACAACATCGTCTCCACCTGCAGTGGTAACCTTAACGTCACCTGCTACACCAACGTATAGTACGCAACCATTATTGCCTGTACCGTCTTGTGCTGATATACTTGGTATTGTTGCCGTATCACTTGGAGTGACTGCTGCAGCTCTTCGAGCCTGTAATTTTTGGTAAGCCATCTTTGTCTTTTTATATATCTACAAAGATAGTATTATTTTTTTATATGTATAAATACTTATTACTCTTCCACAGGTATAGGTTCAGACCATTCTGCAGTAGCCATTAAAGTTAAAGCTTCTTCGTGCGTTAAGGTTTGCAAAGGTACAACCGATCCATCTGTAATAAATGTTGGTTCGTGTTCTTTAAACCACTTAATCACAAACTGAGAGTCATCTAAAGATTTGCGAATCGTGTTTTCATCTGTTTCACCTACTTGTGAAAAGTCGATGTTTGGTAAGTCTGCAATGTTTACTATTGCGTATAGGTCAGGTAAATGTGCCATATTTTTGTTTTTTATTTGTTTTTATGTAGGCACGTCTGTGCTAAAAGTTGTAAAGTTTGTCATTGTTCCGTTATTGCCTGCGCTACCATTGTCAGTCAGAGTCGGTGAAGTATCGCCATCGCCACAACGCCACCAATGTACAGGATTTAGACTTGCTAAACTTGTAGGTATTCCCGTTCCGTAAATTGTAGAAACATCTGAAGCAGAAAGAACGCTGCTAAATACTGCGATTTCATCTAATGTTGCATTGTAGTAACCTGTTGTAATCCTTCTTCCAATTTGTCCAAATGAGTGAGCATTAGTTGATGTAACTGAAGTATCAACACCTGTCTTAGTTACTGACAAAGAACCATCTGTATATCCTTTTATTGTGTTTGAAGTTGAGTCATAAGTAATTGCAACGTGATGCCAATTGCCATCTACAACATTTGCACTTAAAATAGTCCATCCGCTTGTCGAGTCATAGTATCTTATTGTTCCACCCGCTTGAACAATCGCAAATAAAATTCCACCTTCAAATGTATTATTACTTCCAACAATAGTTTTGTAATTACCTCCTCCGCCTTTAGTCCAAAAACTTAAAGTAAAATCAGTAAAGTTTTGTGTTTTACTTGATAGACTTACAAAGTCATCAACACCATCAAAGGTTGTGCTTAGTGTGTTCACAAATGGATTAGGCGGTACATCTGTTGTCCTATTGGCTTCTACCATGTTTCTACTTTCTGCCGTATTTGTTGTACTTCCTACACTTGTCATTGTCCATATATTTAGACCGCTTGTAAAGGTTGCATTGTCGCCCATTCTAAACCAACCAACAGGTGAGTAAGTAGATAGGTCTGCGGGCGCGCCACTATTGTAAATTGTGCTTATGTCAGAGCTTAAATCACTATCAAAAAATGCAACTTCGTCAATATTCCCATCAGTATATCCGTTAATTAATTGACTACTTCCGATTCTTAGCCTTGAAGTGTTGCTTGTTTGATGTCCGCTTGCATGATTTAACGTAGCATCTTGAACGCCATTTACATATATTGTGTTATGAGTTGCATTGTGAACACAAGCTATGTGGTACCAAGTTCCTGCACTTAGTACGGTAGTTCCGTTTAATCCTGTAGTTGTTGCTCTATAAGACCAAAAACGAATCTTGCCGTCTGTACGCACTCTAAAAGAGTAACCGTTACCAAAACTTGCGCTTGACGAAGTGTCTATTATGTAGTAATTGTTGCCTATTGAATCAATCTTTACCCAAGCCATAATAGTGAAGTCGCCTGTAAAAGCGTAGTTACTTGCACTATTTACAATAAAGGTTTCATCAATACCATCAAAATCAAATGAATATAGATTTGAAAACGTAGGAGTGCTACTGCCCTGAGCTCCACCTCCACCTCCGATAGCATTTGATATTGATATCTGCATAGGATTATTTTTTAAACGGGAACCTGCGATTCAAAGAGTCTCTACGCTCACCACAGCCACAGTCTTTTCCTGTAGCCTTAGCAACCTTATCAACCACAGCTTTTATTCCTGTAGCCTTTGTAAACTTCTCGATGCTATCACCGAGACCTCGACTCTTTTGTTTGTATGCCATTACAAAATTAATTGTTTATGTTTTTCTTTATCTGACTATATGACTGACTTGCTGTAACTGCTGCACCTAAACCTGATAATATATTTTTTCCAATATTTTTTCTTTTGGCTGCCTTTTGTGCCGGAGTCATATCTGCCTTAGCTTGCAGTTTTTTAAGCTTAGCTTTCTGCTTGATTGCTTTCTTTTGTTCTTTAAAGCTTGTGGCAGGAAGGGGTGTCTCAGGTCTACCACCTGTGCCGCCTTCAACCTTAGAGCTATATCCCTTACTAAAACTCTGTGGAAGTTTCTTAAATGTAGATTGCTTCACAGCCTTGTCAAAGCTGCTGCTTGGTTTATACTCAGCAGCCTTTGCTAGAGCGTTCTTTTTTGGAGGGTCATTATATTTTGCCATCTTATATATTTTTAAACATTAACTTACTAAGGAACTTGTTCCAAGTTCTCTTACACCACAATCCCATTGCGATGATTTTATTTCCTAACCATACTAAAGCCTTTCCCATTACTTACGGATTAGTTTTGTAAGATGTGGGCCAACCTGTCTGTCCTTGATACACTTGTGCTCGTAAGACATTGAGTGGTCTCCACCGTAAGCGTGACCGTAGTCCTTCTTAGACATTGCTTTAGACTCATCTCTACGAGACTTCATTGACTGAGACTTCTTTCCGTTCTTAGCTCCTAATGACTCATCAAGTCTTGCGTTGTATCCTTGTTTCATTGTTTATTTGTTTTTTACAAATATACTAATATTTTCCTTGACGATTTTTTGGGGAGCTCTTTGTAGAGCCACCCTTTCCTGCCCATAGATTCTTACAGGACCAATACCGTGCAGTGAGTTTTGACTTGGCGGTGTTGCACTTGTGTCGTGCCTTAAATGACTTACGAGCAGCAGCAGAATAGTTGTGGCCATAGCCCTTAGCACCAAAGTGAATTAGCTTCTCTTTGCCGCCCTCACAGGCTTTAACCATTTTCTTCTTACCTGCACGATCAGAAGCAACCACCCGGTTGCATTTCATCTTACTCTTCTGTGCCATTACTTGGTGTATTGTTTTGTAACTTTGCCTGCCGGAGTGTTAGACACCACTTGCTGACCTTTGCGACCAAATCTTTTTTTCTTCTGTGCTGTTTCAGCACGCTCTTCCTTGGTCATACTCTGAGCCTTCTTCAATGGTAAACATCTATCGGGATTCTTTTTGTTCTTACTTGTACCACAAGCTCCCTTTATAGAACCATCAGTACCTATACGAACCCACTTCTCATCTCTCCATTTCTTGAGCTCACTCATTAATAACCTGTTTCAGTCATTTTTTTGTTAGGGTTGTTCTTCAATGACCCTTTCATTAGCTTAGCAAACTCGGCTGCTTGCGCTTTACCCACTGCATTGTAGGCAAACTTTTTTGTCTTCGTCTTTCCCGAATCGGGACAGCTATACTTTACTGTTGGCATTTGTTTTTTGTTTTAGAATTTTAAAATCTTGTGCAGTAATCTTATCAAATGGCATTGCTGCTCTTGCAATCTTTCTTTGCTTTTTACTTAACTTACTCATTTACTTTTTCTTCGTTTGGGATTTAATCATCTTCTCAATCTTAGCAGCTTGTTGAGCGTGCATCTTAGAAGCTCCTTTTAGTTGCTTAACAACTTCTTTCATTTGCTTTAAATTCATTGCGTCATTTTTTTTTGTGTGCGTATATCCTTTTTTCTTTAGAGCATTATGTTGTGCTAGAGTAGATGCAACTTTTGTTACACCTGTTTTACTATACATATTATGCACCTTGAATTTTTTAGAAGCCATAGTTATTTCTTTTTTGACCCCTTCGCATAGTTAGGATCTTTGCAATATTTACTTGCCGCCATATTAGCATATGCCGATGGATAGGTGTCAAAGGTTCTCTTGGCCCACGCAATTCCTGCCGGACAAATCTTATTTCCCTTACTCTTTACTCTGCCACTCTTAGCCATTACTAATTACCTTCCTGTGCGTTCTTAATTCTCTGAGCTCTAGCTGTGAATGCATTCTTCTGAGCTTGCTGCTTAGGTGTCTTTGTAGGTATTGGTTTTTCATTACCACCCCTTTTGGCGCACTCAGCTCTACTCATTTTAACCTTAGTGCTCTTGTCGGTCCTTAAGTCAGTGATTACTTTAGTACAATCATTAGGATTATACTTTATAAATTTATTACCTTTAGTTTCTTGATTACTTTGGCCTTTCTTTTTAGGGCCACTGTCTTTTACCATCTTTGCCATAACTTTTTTATATTTACACAAATTTACAAAATTAAAATTTAATGAAATCAGATTACCTAAAGTATTGGAGGGTCATACGTCAGTTCATAAAGTCTAAGTATGGGCTCACACAGGCAGACCTTGATATGTTACTGTTCCTCTACACAGAGGATTATTTCTCTAAAGATAAGTTCCAAGAGTTTAATGAGCTACTAAGTTGGGATGTGACACGCTTCGATAGGCTAAGGCGTGATAAATGGATCGAGGTATTTAGGAGAAATATGGGAAAACGAAAGGCACTATACACACTCTCGTATAAGACCAAGCGAATGATTGACTCGCTATACAAGAAACTAAATGGTGAAGAGATACCTACCTCACCATCTAAGAACCCTATGTTCAAACGTAATGTAAAATATTCAGATAAGGTCTATAGAAACTTTATCAAGGAGATGAATGCATCTATAAGACAGCAGCGTCACCAATAGTTATTTACTCCTTTTATTTTTCTTTTTTGGGAATACCATTTCTTTCTTCCTCTCCTCCCTTCTTTTCA
>CAACVD010001521.1_pt1 | contig 11106 bp, 10 predicted proteins | sample 2381771 | NCBI WGS metagenome assembly CAACVD01 (sample SAMEA5211965, study PRJEB30684) | marine metagenome | biome: Marine; feature: Epipelagic; material: Water | collected 2015-10-15 | depth 15 m | reverse complement strand
CTTTATCTTTTGAGTCATCAGTTTGTGTTTGTACTGTTGCTGGATTAATTTCTTCATCTGGACTTAATGCAAGTTGTGTTAAATTCATTGCTGTTCCAGTCAAAGGAAATGCTGCTAAAGCAGTTCTTTTTCCACTAAATACTCTTTCAGGTATAACTTTACCTGTAGTATTGTCAATCATTTTAGATGTTTGAGTTTTAGGGTCTATAACTTTTCTTTGTCCAGTTTTTAGTCCTCCTTGTAAAGCTGGATTTTTTTTAGTATAGGTTTGTTGTAATCCTTTTTTAATTACAGGTGCTGCTTTTTTAGCTGCATTTGCAATTACAGGTAATAATTTTGCACCACCTTTAATAGCAGCTCCAGCTACTACACCAATTCCTGGTATAAAAAATGTAGCATTTGCAGCCATTGATAAAGCATCTGCTGGATTTTCTTTAGCCCAATTTATTGCATTACTAAAAAATCCTGGTTCATTTTCTACAGTAGATGTAAATGTATCAGATACTAATTCAGTACCTGAAGGCGTTGGATTAGTAAATGTTTGAGATAAACTATCTCCACCTATACCTAAACTACCACCTAAGTTATATCCTGTTCTACCACCACTAGCCATACCCATTTGAGATAATTTATCTTCCATAATAGAGGCTTTTAATTTTGCTTTAAGTCCTTTTACTTCAGATTCTGGCATATATCTTGCACCAGACTCACCATCTAAAGCATTTAATAACATAAGGAATGGTCTGTAATCTTGTAAATCACCTTCACCCATTACATAGTCGCCTTTTTTTAACCTACTATATTCTTCATCGCTTACAACATAATCTCTAGGAGTTAAAGGATAAGTAAATCTTTCTCCTTTTTCATAATCACTATATCTTTTTTTATATCTTCCTTCTTTTTCAAAAATTTCTTGTAATTGTTTGCCATAATCATCAGCAGCTTCTTTATATTCTGTTTTACCTTTATTTTTATATCCAACAATTCCACCACTAGCCATCATTTGCATAGGAGAAGGCGGAGCCATGTTACCCATATCACTTGGTGGGAAAGCATCTTGTGGACCAGGTGATTGAGCCATAGCTCCTTGTAAACCTTGTTGACCTGCAAACTCACCTATTACTTCTTCAGCAACAGTTGTTTCAGGTTTTGGTTGTTGAGCTTCATACATCTTTCTCATCTGATTACGTCTTTGTATTTCAGACAATACTAAATAAGAGGGGTACATAGAGTTTGGGTCTTGTGACATTTGCACAAGTTGTTGCTCTGGAAAATCCTCTAATTGATTTGATAGTTCTACTAAATTTGCCATTATCCTGCCATTCCTTTATATAAACCCAGTCCTTGTAATCCAGCTCCTACTGCGGTCTGGAATAATCCTGGTTGTTGTTGATAGGTACTTATTTGTTGTTGTGGTGTTACTGGCACACCTCTTAATAAACCAGCTAATTGACTTAACTGTTGATTAGAATAATTTTGTTGTCTTAAGAAGTCTTGATATCCCATATCCATAGATGCTTGTTGCATTGCTCTATTACCTTGACCTATGCCTTGTAATGCAGCAATTCTTTGCCTTACATCATCAGTAATATCTCCACCAACACCTCTAAGAGCGTCTACAGAGGCTAGACCATAACGCTGTGACATATCATAAGCTGATTGTCCATACTTCTCTTGAGCTTGTCTAGCAGCTTCTCTGGCTTGATAAGCAGCAATGTCTTGTCTGCCTTGTTCTTGAAATGATTTCTCTGATGTAGCGTATGCACTTTGCATAAACTTTTCTTGAGCCTGTCTGGCTGCTTCGTTTTGTTGTGCTGCTGTAAGACCAAGTTTGGCTGCTTGTTGTTTTGCAGCTTCTCCAGCTTGATATCTTTTTAAATCTATTTCTGCTTGTTTCTGATAAGAGCCTTCTGTTAATTGGAAACCACTTTGAGAGAATTTTTCTTCAGCTTGACGTGCAGCTTCATTCTGTTGAGCAGCAGTTAATCCTAACTTAGCAGCTTCTTGTCTTGCTTGCTCGCCTGCTTGATATGCAGATTGTCTAAATTTCTCTTGTGCTTGTCTTGATGATTCTGTTTGACTAAATGCAGATTGTCTAAACTGTTCTTCAGCTTGTCTTGCTGCTTGATTTTGTTGTCTAGCAGTCATACCCATTTCTGCTGCTTTTTGTCTAGCTGCTTCACTTACTTGGAAAGCTTGTTGTTGCATTTGTTCTTGTGCTTGTCTAGCTTGTTCTCCAGCAGTAAATTGTTGTAAACCAAATTTAGAGGCATCTAAACTTGATGCTCTTTCTGCTGCTAATTGTTGTTGTGCTGATTGGAAAGCTGCTTGACTGCCTTTAGCTTGTATATCATCTAACTGTGTTCCTAGATTACGCTCACGTTCTGCTTGCATAATAGCTTCACGATAGCCACCTAAACCACCAGACATAGCTGCTGCATCGGCAGTTTTATCACCCATCATTTCTGATTGTCGTGTTGCTTCTCTTTTTTGTATATCAGTTACAGCTTGTTGATATGGAGACATAAATCTATTTATGTTTTCTTCATATCCTAACTGTTGAAATTCTGGTCCTACTTGACCTGCTTGATAACCTGACTGTCTTGCATTTGGATTATATGTAGAAAAGTTATCTTGTGCTCTATATCCAGATTGTAATCCTTGTGCACCAAAACCCAATCCTAAATCACGAGCTTGATATCCAGAACCAACTAGTCCTGCTTGATAACCTGGTTGATATGATTGTGCATCATAAGCTTCTCTTTGTTGTCCTGCTTGATAACCAGAACCTACTAGTCCAGCTTGGTAGCCTGAACCATATCCTTGTGCATCATATGTATTGCCTAAGTAATCAGCTTGATAACCAGACCCATATGGTCCGCCTAGTTGTGCTGCTCTTTGTGAAGCTAATTGATATTCTTGAGGAGTGCCAGCTTGTGCATAACCTCTTGTCATTGCTTGTGATGTTAATTCATCAGGAGAAAAATAAGCTAGTCTTTCACCTTGATAAGGTGTATAAGGTTGATTAGATTCAGCTTCTCCTCTTTTAAGAAGTCGCTCAAAATACGGCTGAACGTATTCTGGTAAATCTGTTTGTGTTACTGTTGTTTCTGTTGGTGCTGATGAACCACCACCGCCTTTAAAATATCTCATTATTCATTGTCCTCAAATTCATATTCAAAGAATACTGCTGTTTTTTTCCAATCTTCTCTAGCTTTAATCCAGTTCCAAAATCCTTCTCTACCAACTCCTTCTATGCCTTTACAGTCATTAGCTTTAGCCCACTTATATATAACTTTAAGACCTCTATCAGCCCAGTCATTCATTTTCTTACCAGTTACATGGTCAATGTTTAACATTCTTTTGCCAGTCGGATATTGATTTATTTTTGTAATAGCACATCCAACGATGTCCAAACTACCCTTATCAAAGATAATCCATAATGAAGCTCTGTTATTAAGGCAATCATAAAATACATCTTTAGGTGTACTTCTACCATTAGAGCGTTTGCAAGATTTTTCTAGAAATTTTTCACATTGTTCCCATACAAGAGTCATCTTATCGCTAGGCATTAACGATATTTCAAAACCTTCTTCTGCTTCTACTTCTATTTTTTCTGCTACTTGATTCATGCTGGCATTACCTTTTGTGGATTTAATGGTGGAGCTTGTGTTTTACCACCAGTTTTTGCTTGTCTTACTCTATCTAACATACCATCTAATTGTTTAGAACCTGCATCAGAACTACCATCACCTAACATAGATACAACATCTGCTGGAATAATATATTCATCTTGTGATACAGCAGCTATTGGCTTATCACCTATATTCATAGGTAAGTCATCAGCCATTCCGCTATTGCCATTACCTTGTATTAAGCCTTCTGTTTGTGCATCTGGATTACCTGCTGCTTGTTTTAAGATTTTATCTCTTAAGAACATAAACTGTTCAGCACCATATTTTTCTACGAAAGCATTGATTGCATTTTCATTATCAGTCTCACCAAGAATAAACATAATTACATCTTGTGTTATTGGGTCTTGCATCATATCTGTTGCACCACCCTCCTGATAACCCATTGCTTCTACAGCTTCTCTACCTTTTTCTGTTTTAGATAAAGCTTCTAAGCCTTCATTAGGTAAGTCAGTATCTCCACCTGCTGAAAACATAGGTGCTCCAAAGATACCGCCTCTACCACCACCTGGTCCACCAATGGACATATTATTACCACGCAAACTATCTGGTCCTTTATTTTGTACATTTTCTATAAATCTTGGCTTATCATCTAATACAGCTCTCATATCTTGAACAGGAGGTCTAGCTCTCATATCTGTTACGCCACCACCTGGTCCACCAATGGACATAGGAGGTTCTGGTCTAGGAGGTTGAGGTCTACTAAAGTCAGGTATTGTTACATCTGCTCCACCTTCAATAGGTATTGTAATTTCAGGAGGTGGTGTTACACCTGCTGAACCAGTCATGGTGCCATCTGAATTAATAATTTCTGATGGTCTAATACCTGGACCAAAGCCAAAGTCTGGTACTACTGGTTTAGGTACTGGTTTATCATAAAAACCTGGTGTTCCTCCAGGAAAATTAATGCCGCCACCTCGTTGGTCCCTATCATCTATACCATCGAAGTTTCTATCTTGCATGTCCATAGTACGTATCGTTGGACCACCATAATTAATATCACCGCCTCCAGGAACATCAATAGGTGGCTCTCCTCGTCCACCTACAGATGGATTAACAAAATCATCTGGTGGTGCTATAGGGTCAGGATTTGTAACAGTTCCTTTACGCCCAAGTCCATCACCAGGTATATCTATTGGTGGGTCTATAGGAGGTATTCCACCGCCACCAGTTCCACCGCCACCAGTTCCACCGCCATCATCAGGAGGTGTTTCTACTGGAGGTACATATGGTTGATATGGTTGATAAGGCATTGGTTGTTGTGTAAATCTTGCATAAGGATTTAAAGTTTGTTGCATTTGTGGTACACCATAGAATCCTTGATAGCTAGGTGATTGCATAAATGGATTGCCATATCCTGCAAATTGAGGAGGTTCTATAGGAGGTTGCGGTCTACCACCATAACCAGGATATCCTCCACGACCAGGACCACGATTTAAAAACTTACCAAATATACCACCTCTACCTCTAGAAGGTTGGCTATATCCTCCTTGATAAGATTGAGGATTTTGAAAATTACCTAGTGGGTCATAACCTAAAGCTGTAGCACTTGGATTCATGCCTTCAAAATAAGAATACTCAGGCATAAAACCTGGCATAAAACCACGACTTATTGGTCTAGTTGTTCTTCTTGCAGGTGTACTATAAGCATTAAAATCACCACCTATACCATCTAATCCACTATAATCTAATCCACTATAACTATTTTCATAACCATATGGAGCATCAGGAACATAAGAAGTTCTACCTCTTCTAAATCCAGTTCTACCACCTTCTGCCATTGGTATTTGTTCAGGGTACATTTCATACATTTTTCTTTTACGCTCTTCTTCATCTAATCCCATTTGAGCCATTTGTCTTTCAAACTCTTCTTGTGATGCTATAACGCCTGCTGTACCTGCTGCTGCACCTGCTGTCATTCCAGCAGGAGTCATTGCTGCTCCTGCTAAACTTTTCATACCTGCATCAAAACCACCCATTTGACCTGCTAAGTCAGGTTGAGTAAACATTGATTTAAGAGATTCACCTGCTGTTATACTTTTATCTAGTGGTGGAGCAACTGGAGGAGTTATTGGAGCAACTGGTGTAGGCATTGGTCCAACAAAACTTGGGTCTACTGGTGGTGTTGCTATTGCTGCATCTACTCCTGCTTGTGTTCCTTGTGCTACTCCTTGTAATGCTCTTGTTCCTAATCCTGCTGTAAGACCTGATAGTAATGCTTTACTACCAGAACCACCTGTTTGTGCATAAGTAGCTAAACCTGCTCCTATACCTGCCATAGCTCCTGCTGATAAACCTGTGCTTGCTAAAAGAGTAGGAGCTAGCATAGAACCTAATACAGGTGCTAAGAAAGGTAAGAAAGCTTCTGGTTGTCCTGTTTCTGGATTTACAGTTAAAGGTACAGCAGATGCTAGTCCTTTTACTTCAGCAGGATTAACATGAAGAAGCATAGAATCGCCAAAACGACCTTGAGCTGCTACATTTTTAGTTTGTTGTTGAATGTCCATTATCTATCTTCCTCTTTTGTTTCACAGCCGAACATATTAAAACTCATGTCTACTGCACTTGTATAAACTTTTACTACATCTGTTTGATTTAATGTTATCCCAATTACTATAGTTAGGGAATCGTTTGCTGCTACTGATTTATCGTAATATATATATTGCTTATCATCCGCACCTGCTCCAGCTACATGAACACTTAATCTAAATGTTATTGCTGAACCTGTTCTATTTGCTGCAACAATAGAACTAACTGTAGTTTGTGTCATATCAGGCACAGTATAAAGTGTAGTAATTGTTGTTGCTGCAGGGTCTAATTGACCTAATACTTTTAAATTATCAGCCACTTGTCATCCCCATTAATAAAAATTGATGTCTTTTAACACTTTTGCTTGCTACAACACTTTGCATTTTTTGTAATTTATCTAATTCTATAGCTAAATCTTGTACTGCTTGTTCTATAATTCTTCTTGTAACTGCCTCATCTGCGGAACTATATTCTTGTTGTGCTAAAGGTAATGCTATTGATTTAGGATTTGCCATTATCTTTTACCATCTGGTCTTATATCTAATCTTAAATCACCTAGTCTCCAACCATAATCAGCAGATGAATTAGATACTTTGATAGCACATTGCCTGCTTCTTGCTCTAGTATTTGTAAATGTAGAGTTTGGAGTTACTGATACTGTTGATAAAGTAGACAAATCTTGTAATGGATAATCTCTACCTTTAATTGTTATTGTTACATCATCTGTAGTAGATTGTTGGTCCCTAAATTCTATATCAGGTATTATCTTATTTACTGCCATATATTTTTCTCCATCTGGGTCTAAATCAAAATCACTTGATTCAATATATGCAGTAAAGTCACTACCATCATTACTATGTCCTACTTCATGTGCAAACAAATAGTTATTATTATTTGTACTACTATTTTTACTAGCTGCTATGGGGTTATTTAATATATAAGCCTCATCCCATGCTGTTCTAACAAAATCATCTGTTGTAGTGCCAATAGACCAAACTTGTTCTAAATAGTTATACATAACATATTTATCTACTTCTAAACTATCTCCTGATGGATAGAACCACATAATTTCATTAGCAATACTATTAACTGCACCAAACACTTTAAATGCTTGACCTTGGTTTAAATCACTTAATACATAATCTAATACAGTGCATGGTAATCTTTGTGCACTACCTGCATATGTATAAAATCCACCATTATCCATAAAGTAAACTTGGTTATTAGCATTAACTGCTGCATTAGGAGATATTAAAGATGGACCATTAGCAACTTCATTAAATGAAAATACAAATGGTGCTCCTACAAATCTCATAGAAACTATACCTACATCAGTCCATATAAGTATTTCTTGTCTTGTTCTTAAAGCTCCTATTATTGTAGAGCCCATTGATAACTGTACTCCACCAGCTTGATTAGTTGCTGTTGGTGTCCAATCAGTAATACTTTCTGTATCTGAAAATCTAACTAATAAAGGGTCTAAATTAGAAGAGCCTATAGGATTACATCCAAATGCTATAACGTGTTTGTCTACATCTGAAAGCATAATTTGAAATGTTTTTGTTGGCACATTGCTAGCACCACCTAAACTTGTAACATTTACTGCTCTATTATCAGTACCAGCAGATTCATCCCAATAATAAATACCATCAGACCTAGGATTTAATATAGTATCATCACCAAAATTATCTATTGACCATAATCTTAATTGATTGCTTGATACTAAGTTACTTGTAGAACCCCAAGCACCTGCACCCCATGTACCTGCACCCCAACCTGTAGATGATACATATACATCTAATCCAGAATTTAACTGATAAGCTCCATCTACACCAGAACCACCATTACCAGTATCACTAGAGTTAGCTGTTGCTGTGGCTGTAAATGTATAAGTATTAGCACTAGGTACTGAATCTATTTGATATTCTTGATTTAAAACTGTAGCTGTTATATTACCGCCTAGACTTACAGCCTGACTAAATGTAACAAAATCTCCTGTAACTGCTCCATGGTCAGTATCAGTTGCTGTTATAGTAGTGCTGCCATCAGTAGCAGAAAAAGTAATAGCATTAGTCGCTGTTTCTCGTATGGGGGTAACATCATTATAAGTCCCTCCTTCTAATACATAAAATTTTTGATGTGTTCCTAAAGTAATATAATCTGTACCTACAGAAGATTTGTATGGATATATTTTTCTACAAGTGCCTATAAAACTATTTGAATTTTGTTTTTGCCATCCACCTATTCTTTCAGGTCTACCTTTACGAAATCTAACTTTATCTGCATCAAACCAGCCACCTTCGTTACTATAATTAGTACCTTCTTTGTTTATACCTGGTTTAAATACATATTTTCTTAATGGCATTATTTATACCTCGTGCCATTCTTTACCTTCAAAAAGTAAAGCCTCTGCTTCTCTACGTCTAATTAACCCTTGTAAAACTTTACCGCCAGCTTTATTCCATCTTTTAATTTGTGCAGGAACATCATCCCAATCTTTATTATTAATTCTTGTAAGTAATGTGCTTGAAGATAAATTTGAAGGTCCTAAATTAAATACCCATGCTACTAAAGCATCAAATTGATTTTGATTTAAATCAACATTAACAGCATCATTAATATAACCTTCATATTCATCCATTTCATGGAGCAATAAATTATCAGCTTCTTCTTGAGTAATAGTGTCACCTTGTTTAACACCTTTAATTGAGCCAAATCCTATTGTCCAAACTCCTGCTGCACATTTATAAGCTTCTAACTCACAACCTTCAAATTTTTTAATTAATGATAATCCTTCTTGTGATATGTTCATTTGTTTACTCCTCTTTATTTGTAGTAACTGTTCTATAATACACAACAACTTCTTTAAGTTCATTTATATACCTTTTTAGTTCTTGCATATTGTAAGCCATAACCTCGTAATCAGGTATTGTCATAGCTAGAAAAACTAATTCACCTTCTTGTTTTTCAATTTTTGCAAGTTGTTCTTCCCAATTATCAGGCGTTACAACAATCCACATAGGTTCTTTTAAATCTATTTCTCTAGGCATAATAGGTTGTACTATTGTCCTATCTAATGGTTTGGCTGTAACTTCTATTTGTTTAGTTGGAATTAGGCTGCAACTGCAAGCCATTATCAAGGTCATCAACAACATTGCTGATTTCTTCGATTTCTTCCATAATGTGTTTTGTACCATTATTTATTTTCCTTTCCATTTTTACTGGGTCTGCAAGTATTTTTGCAGATAATTCATAATCTTTTATAAACTGTGTATATCTGTTAAGTTCTCTTTGTGCTGCTTGACTTTTAACTGTTAGTTCATTTAATTGTGTTGTTTGTAAAAGAAAATCATCTTGTATAGATTTTATTGCTTCTTCTTGTGTTGCTATAGCACCCTCTAGTGCAAGGTTATTAGCTGCTAATGTTTTATTTTCATTAAATAAATAATAAGTAGTAAAACCTAAAAATAAAATTATGCCTATAAATACTTGTTGCATTATGCATCCTCTATTATGTAATTAAGACCACCAGCACTTCTGTATTCAATTATATTATTATCTTCATCTTTAAATTTAAGATGTTTTTCTTTTTTTGTAATAATTTTTTTACATATGTAGGTTTTATCATCTGCATCACCATATTCTTTATTAAAAGATACAGTAATTTTGTAGCGTGTTTGAAATAAACTTATAAACCATTTAAAAATTAGTTTTAACTTTATTTCCATGTATATACCTGTAATGGTTTAGACTTGCCTTTAACCTCTATTGGTTCTAATAATTTTAACTTAAATTTAGACTTTTTGGCAGTTTCTTCGCCTATTAATGTTCCTACACCTGCAACTTTGGTACTTGATTCTAATCTTGCAGCAACATTACATGGGTCGCCTATAAGAGAAAATGCAAATCTATCGGTAGCTCCAAAATTACCCGCAATACAAATACCACTATTAACTCCAATACCTATTGCTATCTTAGGTATGCCTTCTTCCTTAAATTTAATATTTAACTGGTCTATGTTTTTTTCTATTTCTTGTGCTGCTTGCAAAGCTAAATTATGGTGGTCATCTTGTGGAATTATTGTATTCCAATGAAACATACCTGCATCACCAATAAACTTATCAGTACATCCAAAATATTTATTAGCTGCTTTTACTTGTACATCTAATACATTATTCATAATGTATGTGACCATTTCAGGTTCTACCGATTCAGATAAACTAGTAAATCCTCTAAGGTCTGTAAATATAATACTACAGTCAACTCTATTACCATTTACTTTACAAAGTTCTGGATTATCTTGTAATTTTTTAACCATTCTAGGGTCAAGATATTTACCAAATTGTTTTTTAACTTGTTGTCTTAATTTATATTGCTCTCTAAATCTAAGATAAAAGCCTATAGAAGCTGTAATAAATTGTGATATTAAAGTCCAACTTACATCAATTAAGATTCCACGCTGTATAAGATAGTGTCCAAAAAATATTGTTGAAAAGAATAATAGACTGGTTAATGTTATTCCTGCCGTCATTCCAAAAATATTTACGCATAACCAAACAAAAGTTACTGTTATCACTAGAATTAATAATTCAGCAGCTAATGACCAATCAGGTATATAAGGACTGTCTTGTATTAAGATTGATTCTGCTAGTGCTGCTTGTATCTTATGTGGTTCTAATAATCCAACTGGTGTAGCTATTTGTGGCATTACGCCATTTGCTGTAACTCCAACAAATACGAATTTACCTGCAACATTCATATCTTTTAAATTTGTTTGTGGTGTATCAACCCAACTAATCCACTTACGACCAAGACTATCTGTTTTTACTGGTGGTATTCCTCTAATTGATATTTCTTCTATACCATTATCATTAGTTTTTATAAT